>Ga0209081_1000168_pt1 | contig 37885 bp, 33 predicted proteins | sample GOMGulsemesocosm_4_FD_184636 | JGI IMG/M metagenome (GOLD analysis project Ga0209081, IMG submission 184636) | Methane-oxidizing microbial communities from mesocosms in the Gulf of Mexico - GOM15B Gulf of Mexico (SPAdes) (version 2) | ecosystem: Environmental > Aquatic > Marine > Cold seeps... | reverse complement strand
TGATGAAGAAAATTTTTTAATAATGAAAGGAAAATAAAATGAGTGATTTGAATCAAGATTATCTTGCAAAAAGACAATTAAAAAGAGGTACTGCTGGTTGGATTTTATTAGCAGGTTTAGGGATTTCCTATGTAATTTCAGGAGATTTTGCAGGATGGAATTTTGGTATAGCAGAAGCTGGTTGGGGTGGATTTGCAATCGCTGCAGCTCTTATGGCTCTAATGTATTTGTGTCTAGTTTTATCTCTAGCTGAAATGTCAGCATCAATCCCTGCTGCAGGTGGTGGATATAGTTTTGCTAGGCAAGTAATGGGACCTACTGGAGGTTTTTTAACTGGACTTGCTATATTGATTGAGTATGCCTTAGCACCTGCTGCTATTGTTATATTTATTGGCTCTGCCGTTGAGGCTTTGACAGGATTTGATGGTCCCCTTGTTTATGCACTATTTTATGCTGTATTTATTGCAATTCATTTAATTGGAGCTGGAGAAGCTTTAAAAACAATGATGGTGATTAGTGGATTAGCAGTATTTGCAATCTTGGCAACTGCTGTTGCTCTTTTAGGTAATTTTGATTCTACTAAATTATTTGATATCACTGCTTCAGCAGATGTTGCAGGAGCTACTGAGATGTTACCATTTGGTTGGTATGGTGTATGGGCTGCATTGCCATTTGCTATGTGGTTATTTTTAGCTGTTGAGGGAGTTCCATTAGCTGCAGAAGAAGCAAAAAATCCTGAGAAAGATGTGCCAAAAGGTATTATTGCTGCTATGGTTTTCTTACTTTTTTCTGCTGCTTTAGTTATATTTTTAGTTCCAAGTGCAACTGGTGCTGAAGCTATTGGTAAAAGTGCTGTTCCTTTAGTAGATGCATTAAATGCAACAGGAAACACAAGTTTAGCAACAACAGTAAATGTTTTAGGATTAGCTGGATTAATAGCATCATTTTTCTCAATTATTTATGGGTATAGTAGATTAGTTTTTGCATTATCTAGAGCTGGATATTTACCACAATTTTTATCTTTAACAAGTAAAAGAAAAACTCCTACTTGGGCATTAGTTGTTCCGGGTGGATTAGGGTTCTTAGCTTCTTTAAGTGGTGAGGGTGATTTAATGTTGGGTATGGCAGTAGTTGGTGCAACAATTTCATATGCTTTAATGTCTTTAAGTCATATTTTACTAAGAGCTAAAAATCCAGACATGCCAAGACCATATAAAACTCCTGGTGGAACTATAACTTCAGGTATTTCACTTGTTTTATCATTAGTTGCACTAACTGGTGTTTATGCTTTTGACCCTAGAGCATTTGTTTATACAATTATTCTTTATATAATTGGTACTTTATATTATTTCTTGTATAGTAAAAATCATCTGGTTGCTAAAACAGCTGAAGAAGAATTTGCAATGTTAGAGCAATCTGAGTCTGATTTAGCTCACGAGTTGGGTTAATAAGTATAATATATTATAATGAGTGTATCAAAAATTTAAGGTTCTAAATGTTTAAATCTACAATGCTAATTCCTCATAAAAAACTAAAAAACTGGATAAAGGTTTTTTGGTTTTTAGAGGGTAGTGGAAATGGTGATCTTTTTGGATGTCAAAAAATTATTCCTGATGGTTGTGCAACTGTTTTTATAGTATTGGATGGTGAAATAGATTTCACGATTTATAAAAATGGAAAAATGAAAAGAGGGATTTATGTTCATCCCCCTGTAATGAAATCATATTTTGCTTATGTTAGTAGTGATGCATATTTTATTGATATACAACTAAATCCAAGTGTATTTTATAAGCTTTTTAACATCGGAGTAGATGAATTAAAAAATACAATGTATACATTAGAAGACTTATCTATAAATTTTGATGCATCATTTCTAGAGAGAATACACAGCTATAAATATGATAAAAGAAAGGTTTTCAATGAATTAAATGATTTTTTATTAGCATTATTTTATAAATCTGACTTTAATAACAATAAAAGTTTATGTAATATCAATAAACTTTATAAAGATGGTGATTTAGATGCTTTTTATAAATCACAAAATCACTCCGTAAGACAGATAGAAAGAAACTTGAAAAAAACTACAGGACTAACTCCTAAAGCTTTAAGTAGAATAGGTAGGTTTTACTCTATCTTAGATTATATAAAGTTTAGAGAACATAATATTAATTTTAATGAATTAGCCACAGAACAAAGTTTTTCTAATCACTCACATTTTATTCGAGAATTTAAAAGTTTAACAGAATCAACACCAAAAAACTTTTTAAATATTAATAATAGTTTTCCTCAGTATCAAGGATTATGTAATCTTATGAAATTTTCTACATATGATTAAATCACAAAAGAGATATAAATAAATATTCTCTAAGGATAGAAAATGACCCTTCGAATCTTGTGAAAAATTATTTTAATATTTTGAAGAATCAATATTACTATAAAATTTTTTACTTAGTTATTTTTACACATCTTACAACTCAATCTCTAATGCAATAGGACAGTGATCACTTCCCATAACTTCATTTAAAATATATGCATCTTTGATATTATCTTTTAAATCTTCACTTACGTAAAAATAATCAATTCTCCAGCCAACGTTATTAGCTCTTGCATTTGCTCTGTAAGACCACCAGCTATAGTGTTCTGGTTCATCACCAATTACATGCCTTAGTGTATCTATATATCCACAAGAGATAAACTTATCCATCCAATCTCTCTCCATTGGTAAGAATCCAGATGTTTTTTCATTTGCTTTAGGACGTGCTAAATCTATTGCTTTATGTGCAGTGTTTACATCTCCACAAACAATGATTGATTTTCCTTCTTTTTTTAAACTTTCACAATGTTCTAAGAATCTATTATAAAACTCCATCTTATAAGCTAGTCTTTCTTCTTTACTTTGTCCATTTGGAAAATATACATTAAAAAATGCAATATCCTTATCTGCTATTGTAAAGTGAACTTCGTTTATTCTTCCTTCATCCAGTACATCAACACTAGGACAGTTACACTGAAAAGTAGTTTCAATATCAGTAAAAAGTGCTGTTCCACTTCGTCCTTTTATTGCCGATTGTGAACCAAAAAGTGTTTTGTATTCTTTTTCAAATATTGTTGATGGAATTTGCACTACTTGAGATTTTGTTTCTTGAACTCCAAGTAAATCAACATTTGCTTCATCAATCCATTTTAAAGCTTCTTTTTTATCTACGGCTCTAATTCCGTTTACATTCCATGATATAAATTTGTATGTATTCATTTTTAACCTTATTTTTCTTTTTTAGTAGTTTCTTTTTCTTCTATTAATACTTTTGGAGCAAGTGGAGATACTGGTTTTGAAATTCCTATATTTGATAATGAATTTAATTTATTATTAGAAAATTTATTTTTATTTGTTAATAATTTATCAGTTTTTCCTCCATGCATATCAATCTTCCCTGTATTTTCACCAGTAAATGAATAGTTAGCATATAGTGAGCTTGATAAAAATAGTGCTATTGTTAAAATATATTTCATTTTTATTCCTCTTCTTTATTTTTGTGTTTATTATTTTTTAGATTTACTACAATAGCATACACTTCCTTTTTTTAGAATGGGAATTATATCTTTTTTTTTGATAAATAAGCGATTATTGGGTATTTTAAATTAGATTATTTAAAAGGCCTTTCATGAATGAAATATTACTTGGGTTATTAACATTCTTTACATCAACAGTTGCAGGAGTTGTTGGAATTGGTGGAGGAATGATGTTAATTGCTATTCTTCCTGCGTTCTTACCACTTAATGCACTTATTCCAGTACATGGGTTAACACAAATGTCTAGTAATTTCTCAAGGGCTGTATTTGGATATAAAGATGTTCAATATGAGACTATTCCTAAGTTTTTAATAGGTTCTATTGTAGGTATTGCACTTTTTGCATCAATTTTATCAATGATTTCTTTAGAGTATGTTCCTTTATTTATTGGAGTATATATTTTACTATCATTGTGGTCACAAAAGTTTAATGATAAAATTAAAAAATATGAAAACTATTATTTAGTAGGTTTTTTGCAAACGGGATTATCAATCGTTGTTGGTGCAACGGGACCTTTAACTATGACATTACTTTTAAAAGATTATCAAGATAAAGATAAAGTAGTTGCCACAGGTGCCGCTTTAATGAGTATTACTCATATTTTAAAAGTATTTGTATTTATGTATTTTGGTTTTGTATTTTTTGATTATATTGGAATTATAGTAGCTATGATAATTGGTGCTGTTTTAGGAAGCTATGCGGGAACAAAATTAAGAGATAAAATTGATGGTAAAAAATTCTTAATGCTTTTAAAAGTACTACTATCTATTCTTGCGGTTAAAGTAATCATTGGCGTATTTCTTTGAAAAAAACCTTTTTTTCTAGAATATTTACATCTAAAGTTGCCTTACTCTATGTAATGGCTATTTCAATGACTGTGTCTTTTTCTGCATGGATGAGTTTATTAAATAACTTTACTATTGAAGTAGCATCTTTTAATGGAAGTCAAATTGGAATACTTCAAAGTTTAAGAGAAATACCTGGTTTTCTAGCTTTTACTGTTATTTTAGTTTTAGCTTTTATTGCTCAACAAAGATTAGTTTACTTATCAATGTTATGTTTAGGTTTAGGAACAGCACTTACAGGTTTTTTCCCAACAGCATTTGGTTTATATATGACAACAATAATTATGTCTTTAGGATTTCATTATTTAGAAACATTAAATCAGTCATTAAGTTTACAATGGTTAGATAAAAAGAAAGCACCAATTATTTTAGGGAAAATTTCAGCTGCTAAATCTTTTTCAGGTCTACTTGTATTTATATTTATTTATATTCTTATGAATTATTTAACTGTAGAATATAAATATGTATATTTAATCTTTGGAGGTATTAGTTTTTTAATGGGAGCTATGTCTTGGTATGCTTTTACACATTTTAAAGAAATAGTTGTTCAAGATAGAAAAATTAGGCTGAAGAAAGAGTACTGGTTATTCTACACATTGACTTTTTTTGCAGGGGCACGAAGACAAATATTCATGGTTTTTGCAGGATTTTTACTTGTTGAAAAATTTAGTGTAGATATTCATAATATGATTATATTACTTTTTATAAACTCAATTTTAAATATCTATTTAGCTCCTAGAATTGGTAAGTTTATTAGTGTTTTTGGAGAAAGAATATCCCTTAGATATGAGTATATTGGCCTTGTTATCGTTTTCGTTTCATATGCATTTGTAGATAATTTATATATTGCTTTTGGTCTTTATATACTTGATCACCTTTTATTTGCAATGGGAATTGCATTAAAAACATATTTTCAAAAGATTGCGAATCCTAAAGATATGTCAAGCGCTAGTGCTGTTTCTTTTACCATAAATCATATTGCAGCGGTTGTCTTACCTGTCTTACTTGGAGGTGTGTGGTTATACTCATCATCTTTAGTATTTTTAATTGGAGGATTAATTGCAAGTATTTCAATTGCTCTATCTTTCTTAATACCGAATGATCCAAGGCAAGGAAATGAAACTATTTTAGTTAAAAATTTAAATAAAGTAGTGTAAAACAACTATTATAAATAGTGTAGATATCAGGGTTTGCACTGTTATAATTGAGGACATTAAAGGAATATTTCCACCTAATTGTCGTGCCAATATAAATGAACTTGGGGCTGTTGGTAAAACTGCAAATATAAGTAAAACTATAATCATTGTAGAATCAAGCAAAAAAGCTTTTGCAATTATAAACATAATAATTGGAGTAATCAAAAACTTTGCAAATGAAGATACAAGAATATCTTTTTTTGCAGATTTTATTTCTTTTAATACTAAACCAAACCCAACTGACAAAAGCCCAAGTGGAAGCGCTGCTTGACCAATAATTTTAAGTATATTTTCTAATATAAGAGGAATTTCAATTCCTAAAAAGTTAATACTTCCTCCAATAAAACAACTAATAATTAAAGGATTTGTAGCAATTGATTTTAAAAGATACAGAAAAGTTAATTTATTTTGATTTAGATATAAAGCAAATGTACTAATACAAAGAATATTTATAAATGGTATTACAAAAGTTAATAATATAGCTGCTAATACAATTCCATTATCTCCTAAAATTGCATCTGCTAGGGCTAAAAAAACATAAGTATTAAATCTTATTCCACCTTGAACAATTGAAGTAAAAGAATCTGCTTTAAAATTAAAAAATTTATTAAAGATAAATAGTATTAAAAGAACTAGAAAAATAGTAATTAATGCTGTTGCTATATAGTTAATACTATCTGTTGAATTAAGAGATGCAGTTGAAAGTTTATATATTAAAAGTGAAGGCATTAAAATATAGTAAGTTAGTTTATCAGCTTGTGGCCAAAATTCATATGAAGGAAATTTTATTCTTTTAAAAAAATAACCAATCATAATAAGTGAAAAAATTGGAATAAGTGCAGTAAATATATGAATCATGAATACTCTATAATTTTATTTAATATTTATTATAGGTTAAATTTATATTGTGAAAGATTAAATATTTTAAAATGAGCTTATAGGATATTAAAAATATCCTATAACCTTATGATGTTTGTATACAAATCTCTTTGATATTTCAAGAAACTCTAAAAAAATAGAGTTGATTTCATCTATTAAAGATTTTTTCAAATAAGAATTTGATAACGTAGCCATAATAAATCCTTTTTCTTTAACAGCTATTATAATCTGATTTATTTAAAATGTAAATAAAACTTGTTTAAATTCATTTTAACAAACTTATTTAGAAAAATATTATTTCCAGTTACTTTATAAAAATAAAAATTTAATAGCTTTTTAAAAGAGTATATAATATTGTATTAGAAGAAGAATTAGATGAGTTATTACATCCTAGAAATATGGTAAATAATTATTAAAAGGAATTTTATGAAAGTTACAATTATAAATACAGGTGGAACATTTAATAAAAGATATAACCCATTAGAAGGACAATTAGAAGTTCCTAATGATAATATTGCACTTGATAAGATTTTGGCAAGTTGTTTTAATGTTGACTATGAAGTTATAAATATTGTTTCAAAAGATAGTTTAGATATGACAGATATTGATAGAGAGTTAATTACAAATACTGTTAAGAACTCTAAAAATGATAATGTTATTATTATTCACGGAACAGATACTGTTGATTTAACATCTCAATTTTTACGAAAACAAATTTCTAATAAAAAAATTGTATTTACCGGAGCAATGGTTCCTATGAGTATTGATCCTGTTGAAGCTACAATGAACTTTTCCCAGGCATTGGGCTTTTTAAGTGCAAAAGTAGAAAATGGAATTTATCTTGCAATGCATGGTGTTGTAGTTGATGCTTCTAAACTTATAAAGAATAGAAGAGTAGGAAAATTTTTAATTCAAGATTAAATAAGAGATTATCCTTTTATTTATTAAGTAAATCTAATAATTATATATTAGTCACAAATAATTATTATGTTATTGCACATAAATAATTAAAATAATGACTATTGAGTCCTACACTTAAGGGTTAATTAATAGTTCTAGATATATAATAATATAAATTTATAAAAGGGGTTTCACGATGAATGAACTAATTTTAGCTTTACAAACTGCTGCAAGTAGTATTTTAGATTTATCTGCTTACTATGGATTTGGTGGATTTTAGTAGTTAGAGATAAGTTTTCTTATCTCTACTTTTAAAACTTATATTTTAAAGTTACTAAAAACTCTCTTCCTTTTGTAAAAGCTCCATTTTTAAAATTAATCAAAGATGAACCTGCTGGTATTTTATTATCTCTATCTAACAAATTTGTAATATTTAAATTTAATGATGTATTTTTATTAAAATTATGGTTTATATTTGTAGTTAAATTTATATTATTATTACTATCTATTCCATATCTAGTATCTGCTCCATTTATAATAGGGGCTTTCATTGAACTTATATAGTCAATCAATAAAGAGTATCTAGTCTTATCTTTTAAATATGACATCTGAAACTTTCCTAAAACTTTTGGTGAAAAATCAGGTTCATAGTTTGCTGAACCATCACTTGTTTGGTATTTTGTATCTTGTAAAGTAATACTTGATGATGTTTCAAAATTGTAATTTGGTTTATATATTACTGCGAACTCAAAACCTTTTGTAATTTTATCTCCAATGGCTGATATTGGAAAACTTAACCCATTTTGAGTAAACAAGCTTATGTTTTTTGCTTCGTTATAAAATATAGATGAGTTTATTTGATATTTTTTTGATAAATAGATATAGTTTATTTCACTACTATTTATTTCTTCAAATTTATCTATACTAGAATATGTAAGCTGATTTGCTTTACCATATAAAAACTTTAAATGGTTATTTGAATTTATATGATAAATTGCACTAAATTCTGGTAAATAATCTGATTTTCCATCTATGTTTCCAGTAATAATTTGATCAAATTCTGGATTAGATAAATCATTATCTTGCTTAAAAGTCATAAGAAAATCTTTTCTCTTTGTATATCTTATTCCACTATTAAATTCAAATTGATCAGAAAGTTTATATTGTAATTTTGAATAAAAATCATAACTTGAATAACTATAATTCCTTTCATTTGCAATTGTATCAAATACAGCATTTAAATTAAAATCTATATATTCATATGTTGTTCCCATCAGAACTTTTAATTCCTTATTAATTGTATAATTTAAATGCATATCTAACTGACTTCTTTTATCTTTCCCATGGTTATTTACAGTAGCATTTTCATCTTCTAATATATTAAAATCGTCAATATCATAAGTTTTTTCAGATGTAATAAAATTTACTTTATAACTTAATGCTTTACTTAATTCATCTTCATATGTAAGTGCTAAAGATTTTTCTGTTTGTTTTACTTCATTTCCATTTCTATATGTTGGCTCTATATATATTCCATAATTAGTTTCTGAGATATTAATATCAGTAGTTAAGTTTTTATATCTATGAGAAAAATCTAAAGTTTTATACTTATTTTCAAGTAAACCTTCTAAGTTTTGTACCGCTGTTGATGGTCTTGAATTATAATAGTCTGAATCAAAAGCATCTTTTAAATCGCCTTCTATACCATCAGTTTTATAAAAACTAGTATTTAGTGCAAGTCCACCATCTTTATATTTATGGTTTACTCTTGCGAATACTTTTTCTTGTCCATTAGTACCTTTTGAAATTGAAATAATATTTTTTTCATTAAAATCATTAGTTATTATATTAATAGAGCCATACATAGAGTTACTACCATATGTTACTGCTTGTGGTCCTTTTATAATCTCTATTCTATCAATTGCTTCTATAGGTGTAGCAAAGAAGTTTCTATTTGATGTGGCACCTCTTGGAACTCTAAGAGGTGAAATGGGGTTATTATTAATCATAAGTTTAAATGAAGAACCTAAACTTCCCCGTGAGCCTATTTGAAAGTGTTCTGTATCATCAATTATAAATAGTCCAGGAACATGTTTTAGTAATTCATCAAGTGTTGAATAATTATACTTTTCAATCTCTTTTCTTGTGATTACAGTAATATTTGCTGGAATTTCTTCAATTCTTTGATAACTTTTTGTTGCTGAGTATATTTTTATATTCATTAGCTCTTCAATCGATAATTCATCTAATGAATCTAAATTAGTTTGATTTGCATATAGTATATTTGCTAGTAAAAGTGTACTTAGTATAATTTTCATATTTTCTCCTCATTAGAGTATGTTCTAGGTATTTTAATAATAAATTGAGTATTTACGTTTTCTTCACTTTTTAAGGTTAAAGAACCTTTTAATTTTTGATAAATAAGATTATAAACAATATTTAATCCAAGTCCTGTTCCGCCTGCATTTCTTTTTGTTGTAATAAAAGGTTCAAATATCTTATCTTTTATACTTAAATCAATACCTTTCCCATTATCTTCATAAATTATTTTTATCATTTCTTCCTCAAGTGTTATCATTACGGATATTTTTGCTTTTTTATGAAACTCATTAAAGCCATGAATTATTGAATTTTGAATAAGGTTATTAAATATTTGTGAAATAACCCCTGGAGATGTTTTGATTAATAAGTTATCATCTTCACTTTCAATAACAATTTTGGCCGGTATGGTTTTAAGTTTATTATTATTTGTTAAGAATATTTCTTCAATATAATTTTTAATATTAAATTCTCTAACATCATTTGTCACTTGATCTACAGAAATTTGTTTAAAACTTTTTATTAACTCAGAAGAATAGTGTAAAGTTTTAATCAATAAAGATGAACTATCCTTTAAGACCTTTAATCTTGATTCCATTACAGATTTTTTTAATACTCCATTTTTAAAATCTTCTAATAAACAAGTAGACTCTTTTTTTATTATAGAACTACTTGTTATTGCATTTCCTAATGGAGTATTAACCTCATGAGCTATTCCACTTACTAGATTACCAAGTGCTGACATCTTTTCTGATTGAATTAATTGTTCTTGAGTCTCTTTTAATTCTTTTAAACTCTTCTCTAATAGTTCTCTTTTTGTATTTAATTGATTGGTTCTATATTCTACTTGTTTCTCTAGGTTTACAGTCGATTTTTCCATATCCATTAAAAGTGAATTGTATGCTTTATATAAAGAACCAATTTCATTTTTTGAATCATGAGTTACTCTTATTTTATAGTTTCTTGTTTTTGCTATTTCTTCTGAAGTTTTTGCAAGATGAAGAATTGGTTTTAATAAATAATTACTAAGAATAATTGAAATCCCGTATGTTATACACAGTAATATAAATGTAAAAAATATAAGCTCATTAAAAACTTTTTCTAATATAGTAGTAATAATCTTTGTAGATTTCTCAATATATAAAGTTCCATAAATATGTTCTTTATGTTTAAGCGGAATTGTAATTTTTAAAGTACCATAATTTAAAAACTTGTTATTTTCATTATCAAAATAATACTCCTTAAAGACAGTTTTTGTTTTTAATTGTCTTTTTGATGGATTATATTGTGCAAATATATGTTTTTTATTATCAAAAATTATAACTCTTAATATATTATGATCTTTTTTTACTCTACTTAGTGTTTCTTCTGCACCTTCTACATCATTAAAGATTAAAGGGGTAACACTAAATTCTGCTAATAAATTTGCTTCAATCAAAGAATTTTGTAAAAAGCTATCTTTTTTTTGTTCAATACTTGAAGAAAAATTGAAGTATGTAACTACAAATATAATAATTGAAGATATTATGATAAAAGTAATTGCAAGTTGGCTTCTAATAGATAAGTTTGTTATTTTCATAATTATTTCTTATCTTTTACAATTTTTGCAAGTTTTAATATTTTATAACTTGCCTTTAATTGAGATTTTTCTAAGGATTCTTGATTAATGATAAATTTAATCTTCTTATTTTTATAATAAATTCCTAAATGCATACCTTGATATACATCATCTGGAAATTCCGTAATTATTAAAATAGGTTTATTTTTTATTCTTTTTAAAATTAAGTCAATATTAGCAGATGATTCTTTTGAAAAATAAATAAGATTTAACTTATCAATAGTATCTTCAGTAAAATTATCTACATTAAATACGTTAATCGCTAATTTATGAATTCTTTTATTTTGATAATCCGTACTCATGTCTTTTTTTAATTGTTTATTTTGATAAACACCAATATTAAAATTTTCTTTTATTTCTGGCCATTGAATAAATTGAGTTATCTTTTCTATTAAAGAGATTTTTATTGAACTAGAAGCATCTATATTTGATGATATTAAGCTTATTAAAAAGATTGTTTTTATAAAAATTTTAAACATAATTATTTTAAAGCACTCTCTGGTTTACCAAAATAATATCCTTGTGCATAATCAACTCCCAGACTGTTTATCTTCTCAAAAACCTCTTTTGAATGTACATATTCTGCTATTGTTTTTACTTTTATTTTTTTAGAATATGAAAGTATTGCTTCTGTTATATATTCTGAATATTCATCTTGATGAATATCTTTTATAAAACTTCCATCTATTTTTACACTATTAATATCTAAAGATTTAAGTTGTGAAAAGTTTGAATATTCAACACCAAAATCATCAATACTTAATAAAAAACCAACATCTCTTAGTTTTTTTAAATTATGTAGTGCATAGTTGTTTTTACTAATACTTGCATCTTCTAAAATTTCAAGTGAAACTCTAGATGGATTGATATTATATTTATTACAATATCCAAGTAAGTTTTTTACAAACTTTTTATCCATTAAATCATGATTTGTAATATTTACAGAAAATTCAAAGTCATTTGTAGTAAATACTTCACATGCTTGTTCAAATACTATTTTAGTGATTTTTGTTAATAATCCAGCATTTCTAGCAGCTCCTAAGAAATGAATAGGACTAAAAACTTCATCATTATAAATAAGCCTTACTAATGTTTCATATTTTACAATTTTTTGTGTTTTACATTCGACTATTGGCTGAAAATATGTAATTATATTGTTCTCTTCAATTGCTTTTGCCAACCTTTTTGACCATAGAAGATTGTTGTTTATTATTTTAATCGTATCTAATTCTTCTGAATAAAATTCGATTTTATCATCTTGTTTATTTCTTGAGGCATATATCGCAATTTCTGCTTTTTGTAATAAGTCTATATGTGTGGAAGCTGATATCCCAATACTTACATTTATGAATAGTGTTAATTCTTCAATACTAAAGTATTTTGATGTTAACAGTGATTTTATTTTTAATGCTGTTTCTAATAAATAATCATCTTCTTTATCTTCAAAAAGTAAAACAAAATGATCTGATTCAATTCTATATATTAGTTCGGTATCTATATTGGCATTTTGTAGAATATTTGCAATTTTGCATAATATTTTATCTCCAACTAAATAGCCATAAGTATTATTGATAGTACTAAAGGAATCAATATCAATAAGTATTAAAGAACCATTCTTTAGCTCTTGTAAATCATTATATAATTTAGATCTAGAGTAAAGATTTGTAATAGTATCATTGGTTAAAGTGTCATAAAGTTCATTTTTCTTATTTTCAAGTTCACTTAATTGTTTATATTGAGAAAGTGCAGTTCTTGTTGTTGTATATAATTTTGTAGTTGTTAATTCAGTTTTTTCTTTATAGTCATTTATATCATATTTATTTATTATTTCATGTTCTGGAGCATATCCAGGTTGTCCTGTTCTTATTACTATTCTAATTAATTTATTTTGTAAAACATTTCTTATATAATCAATTACTTGTAAGCCCGCATCATTTGATTCCATTACTACATCAAGTAGTACAAAAGCAAAATCTGAATTATCTAATAATAGATTTTTAGCTTCTTTTGCACTATGTGCTGAAATTAAATCTAATTGTCTATTTTCAAATTCAAAGTCGTGTAATGCCAATTTTGTTACTGCATGAACTTCTTTATCATCATCAATAATCAAAACTTTCCATTTATTGTTTTGATTATTTATATTGTAATTGTCCTCTTCTATAAAAATCAAATCATCATTATTCATTTAAAAAATCCATTGAAATATTAGTTAAAAAGTATATTTGTTCTTTATTTATATGTAAGTATATGTATATTTTACATAAAGAAGATTAAAGATACTCAAATTAGAATATTATAGGTAAATAAATATTGTTTTTGTATTAAATATTTAATACAAAAAAATTAGTTTTTTAATTTAAAAGTAAAATAACCTATATTTAGATAAAATCACGAAAATATATAAATAGGAAAATATAATATGGCAATTTATACATGTGGACACACAACTCCTGATTCAGATTCAATTTGTTCAGCAATTTCATTAGGATATTTATTAAATAAAATAGGAAGAGAAGCAATTCCTGCGCGGCAAGGACCTGTTAGTCCTGAAACTCAATTCATTTTAGATAAATTTGGTTTTGAAGCACCATTATTAAAAACACAATTTGCAGGTGAAGAATTATTTATTACTGATTATTCAGATAAAGGTCAAGCACCTGCTGATATTGATCAAGCAACTGTAGTTGGTATTGTTGATCATCATAAATTAGGTGATATTACTACTTCAACTCCATTAGAATGTTGGATTAGACCAGTTGGTTGTACAAATACAATTGTAAAAGAAATGTATGATTATCATGGTGTAGAAGTTCCTGCAAATATTGCAGGAATTATGTTATGTGCAATTTTATCAGATACAGTAATTTTCAAATCACCAACTTGTACTCCTGTTGATATTAAAATAGTTAGAGAACTAGCAGAAATTGCTGGTATTGAAGATTTTGGTGCTCTTGGAATGGAGATGTTTAAAGTTAAATCAGCAGTTGAAGGTGTTCCTGTTAGAGATTTAATTTTAAGAGATTATAAACCATTTGATATGCATGGTAGTGCTGTTGGAATTGGTCAATTAGAAGTAATTGATTTAGCAATTTTTGATAGTATTAAAGATGAATTAGAATCTGATTTAGAAGACTTAAGAGTTGAGAGAAATCTTCATACTGCATGTTTAATCTTAACAGATATTATGAAAGAAGGTTCAGAGATACTTGTAGCTTCAGTTGATAATTCAATTTTTGAAAATGCATTTGGTATTGAATTAGTTGATGGAAAAGTTTGGTTAGACGGTTGTCTTTCTAGAAAAAAACAAATTATTCCTTTCTTAGAACCAGCGTTTGCATAAGTACTTTAAATAATCCCTTTTTAGGGATTATTTACTTCTTTAAACTTCTTAAGCCCAAAATAGATAGAATCCATTTTTAATAATTAAATTGGTGAATAACATATGTTAATTCATGGGAATTAGGTGAAAATCCTATACTGCCCCCGCAACGGTAATATGTGTAAATACATTAAGTCCGGAGACCGACCTTTTTTAATCTTTCAATGCAAATCAGGCGGGGTGACCTGAAAGAAAAAGTACTTAATTTTATTACTTATAATAGTTTTTCTATAACCCTAGTTGATTCTTGTATTAATTTATATATTAATAGGAAGTTTCATGTTTTTATTCAAATATTTTTTAGTGTTTTGTTTTATATTTATTTTTAGTATAAATATATTTGCTAGTGAAAATAGTAAATCTATTTTCGCAGTTGTTTCAGACAGATCAACTGCAAATTTAAATGCTGGTGCAAATAATTATTTAAAAAATTCAGAAGATAAGATATCTCTTCGTTCTGTTTCTCAAGTTTTAAATATGAGTACGAAAGAACTTCAAGAAGAAATAAATAAATCACAAATAGTTCTATTTACAGCAGTCTTTGGCGATATTATTGAAAAACTATTATCTTTAAATTATCAAAGTGTTGATACTGTATTATCAATCCAAGGAGATAGAAGGCTTTTATCTTTAAATAAAGATATCTCTAAAGCTAATTTTACTTCAATACCTTCAATACTTTTATCAAAAGATAAATCTCAACAATCATATTTAAAGTTTTTAAATACTAAGCAAAATGAGTTCAAAGACTATTCCTATTATTTACAAGCAAGAGCTTATTGGGATAATAGGGGAAGTCAAAATATTTCTAATCTTTTCTCCTTTTTATCAAATAGTACTTTAGATAAAAATACATGGCCAAAGATTTTAGAGTTAAAACCAGTAAGATACTTTTTAAATGCAAATGCTTTAAAAACTTACTCTAATGTAGATGATTTAAAAAATGATTTAAAAGAAGATAAAAATATCTTATTTGTTTTAGATAATGATAGTGCAGATAATTCTAGGGATTGGAAAGTTCATGAAGAATTGTTGTCTCAATCTAAACTTCAAGTAGTTTCTATTTTAAGCTCGTGGGGCAAGCCTAGTTTTGAAGCTGTGAAAAGTCTAGAAAAATTAGTTAGTAAACTAAATACTAATCAATTTTTCTCAATTATATCTTTACAAGATTTTGTAATAGGTGGAGGAGAGTCTAGAGAAGATGTATCAAAAAGCTTTAAAAAACTAAATGTACCTATTTTAAAAGCACTTAGAGTATTAGATACAAATGCTTTATCATATTCTTTGTCTTCTCAAGGTTTACCTGTAAACTCTGTTCATTATAGAATTTCAATGCCTGAACTTCAAGGTATTGGACAAGTATATATTCTAGCAATGAATAATGATTCTTCAATTGATGAAAAAACTGGTGCCTTAGTTATTGATACAAAATTAATGAAAGAAGAAATTAAAAATATTATTAAGAAATCTAAAGCATGGATGAAGCTAAAAAGAAAAGAAAATAAAGATAAAAAACTTGCAATCATTTATTATAATCATCCTCCCGGAAGACATAATATTGGTGCGGATAATTTAAATGTTCCTAGAACACTTTTTAAAATCTTACAAGAGCTTCAAACTAAAGGTTATGATGTCGGTGTTCTTCCTTCAAGTAGTGAAAAACTATTGGATCTATTGCAAGAAAAAGCTGTAAATTTACCTAATGATAGAAAAGCTTTACAAGAACAAAGTTCAAAAGTTACAAAAGTAAATTTAGATGATTATTCAAAATATTTCAAAACACTTCCTCTTGATATTCAAGCAGAAATGAAATATGGACCTCTTTTGGCACTACATAAAAAAATTGTTAAGTTTTTAAGTGATGAAATAAAGGAAGTAAAAAGTTCACATAAGATTGATTCATATAAAGCAGTAAAAGATTATATATATAAAACAATATCTAATTTACATCATGCTTTAGATGGAGTAAGAAGTAAAAGTAGGCAAAGGTCTATTAATTTATTAGAACAATTAGAAGATGAATATGAAAAGATTTTAAAACTTAGTTCTGAAGGAAAAATGTTTAATTTAGAAAACTCTGAGGCATTAACAAATGCAATAATCAAAATGGAGATTGAAGGTTTAAGAGGTTGGGGTGAAGCCCCAGGAGAGGTTATGGTTTGGAAAGATGAACTATTAATTCCTTCTGTTACTTTTGGAAATATTATTTTAGCACCACAACCTCCGAGAGGTTGGGAATTAAATGAAGAATTACTTCATGCAAATTTATCTTTTCCTCCAACACATCAGTATTTGGCTTTTTATTACTACATGAAAAAACAGTTTAAAGCTGATGGAATTATTCATCTAGGACGTCATTCAACTTATGAGTTCTTAGCACGAAAAAGTGTAGGTTTGAGTGCTAGTGATTATCCTTCTTTAATCATTGAAGACTTACCAAGTATTTATCCTTATATTGTAGATGGAGTAGGTGAGGGGATCCAAGCTAAAAGAAGAGGTCAAGCTATTATGATTGACCATTTAACTCCACCACTTGCAACTACAAAACTTTATGATAATTTATTAGAACTTCGTCAATTAATTGAAAGTGCTGAAGCTGCTAGTGATGATACTATTAGAAAAAATGCAATTAATAAAATTAAAACTTCAGTTGATAAAATGAATTTAAGAGCTGAATTAGTTGCGAGTATGGATGAAGAATTAAAAATTCGTGGTATTGGCTTTGATGAAGTTGATGATGAGTTTTTACTTCACGAAGTAGGACACTATTTAACACATTTACAAGAAGAATTTATGCCTTTAGGTTTACATACCTTTGGTCAAGATTGGAATAAAAAAGCTATTGATACCATGATTACTTCAATGAGTAAAGAATCACAGGTTTCAGAAGAGATTAAAGATAATCTTATTATTTCTCCAAAAAAAGAAATGCAAGCTTTATTAAATGCACTAAATGGTGGATATATAAGTGCAGGAAATGGTAATGATCCAATCAGAACAGCAAATTCACTTCCAACTGGAAGAAATTTTTATGCTTTAGATGGAAGTTTAATCCCTTCAATAATTGGATATGAAATTGGTGTAAAATTAGCTAAAGAGATTAGAAATAAAAAAGAAAAAACATCTTCAAAAAAAGAAGCAGTTATTCTTTGGGCTTCAGATACAGTTAGAGATGAAGGAGCTATGATTGCTTTTGGGCTTGACTTATTAGGTATAAAACCTATTTGGAATAGTAGAGGTATTTTAAAAGGTTTAGAGAAACTTCCCCTCGATGATACTAGAAATAGAAGAGTTGATGTTGTGTTTACTTCATCTGGATTATTTAGAGATTTGTATGGTTCTCAATTATCTTTATTAAATAAAGCTGTTTTAATGGCTTTAGATTCTTCTTATGATGTAATAATCAAAAAGTATCCTGCTTTAATATTATCCCTTAAAAGTGCTTTATCTTCTTTAGGAAATTTAAGAGTTGGTGGAAATGAAGGTTTAGATTTAAATGCAGTTGCTTTTAACTGGGTAAATGAAGCTAGAGAGATATTAAAAGAAAATCCAAATATGAATTATGAAAGAGTTGGACAACTTGCTAGTTATAGAGTCTTTGCAACTGCTCCTGGAGCTTATGGGGCAGGAATTAATAGATTAGTTGAGCGATCTTCATCTTGGGAGGATAGAAAAGAATTGGGTGAAGTATTTATCAAAAGAGTTGGATATGCTTATTCCCAAGATTTAGAAGGTGAAGTTGCAACTTCAAGTTATAAAAGACAATTAAAAAATGTTGAAAACACTTACCTTGGGCGTACTAGTAATTTATATGGTTTACTTGATAATAATGATACTTTTGATTATCTAGGAGGATTAAATCTTGCAATTGAAACCGTAAGGGGTAATCAACCTAAATCTTTTGTAATTAATAACTCAAATTCTAAAAATCTTAAAATTGAAGCACTTAAAACAGCTTTATTAGGAGAGTTAAGAGGAAGATTTTTAAACCCTCAATGGATTAAACCTTTAATGAATGAAGGATATAGTGGTGCTAGAACAATGGGTAGTGAGTTTATTGAATATCTTTGGGGATGGCAAGTAACTAGTCCCGAAATTATCACTGATTGGGTTTGGGAAGAGGTAAAAGCTGTATATATTGATGATAAATTAGATTTACAATTAGATGAGTTTTTATCTTCAAATCATCAAGTACAAGTACAAACAAATATTTTAGCTGTTATGCTTGTAGCAATTCAAAAAAATTTTTGGAAAGCTAATGAGGAAACACAAGTAGAATTGGCTCAAAAGTTTGCAGAAAATATAATTAAAAATGGAATTCCAGGAAGTGGGCATACTCATGCCAATCATCCTATATATGATTTTGTAAAAACAAAGATTGAAAAAGAAGCTATAAAAAAATTAGACAAGATACTTGATTCATCAAAACTTGATAAAGTATCTAAAAAAGAAAATCCAAGTTCAATTAAAGAAATTAAACTCGAAAAAATAGAAGAACAAGAAAATACAAAAGAAGAATTAAAAACTAATGATAACAAAGACGAAGAAATAAAAGAAAATAAAGAACAAGAATCTTTTATAAAGTATTTTATCTTTGCTGCATTATTAATTTTATTAGCTGGATTAATTAAATCAATCTTCTTTTCAAGAATAAAAGGATAATCATGTTTTCATCAATGTCATTAGGGTTAATGCATCAAATTACAGCAATATTACTAGAACCAGTTTCTTTGGCTTTATTGATTTTTGTTGTTTGGAGTTTATTTGAAATAGGTATTTGTATAGGTGAGAGAACGGTTGAAATTAATAAACTTATTCAAACAAACAATATTCCATATGTATTATCAATTGCAAAAAGAAGAATTGAGAGAGCTGATTTTATAACTAGACTTGCTCCAATGTTAGGACTTATGGGAACATTAATTCCTTTAGGTCCTGGACTTGCTGCTTTAGGTGAGGGTGATGTGAAAATTTTAAGTACTGCTATGTCAGTTGCTTTTGATACAACTGTACTTGGTTTATTAGCGGGAATGACTGGATTTGTAATATCCCGACTTAGAAAAAGATGGTATGACAAAGCCTTAACTTTAATGGAAGATAAAAATGAAAAGTAGATTTTCAAGTGATCACTTTTCATCAGAAGATGATGAACCTTTAGGTCCTTTAGCAAACCTTGTAGATATTATTTTAGTTTTTGCTTGTGGATTAATTGCTGCTTTAGTAGCCATTAGTCCAAATTTACAAGAGCATTTTAATGTTGAAGAATCGCAAAAAATAACAGAAGGTAAAGAATTGTTAAATGTGCCAAAAGATATAAAAAATAGTTTAGATTCACAAACAGGATTTAAATCTCTAGGTCAAGTATACAAAGATCCTAAGACTGGAAAACTTATTTTAATTCAAGAATAAAAAATGAATTATGCTGATGTACTAAACTATTGTGAAAATTTTGAAACAGATAATGAAAAGAACTAGATGGTTCTTGGTTTTATATCTTTATTTTCCGTTGTTAATACAATAGTATATAATCTAATGTTTCAGATAATTACTAGACAAGTAAAATATTTGGACATGTTAAAAGTGACGAAGCCTTTGTTATAAACTTCTTATCAGGTGCTTTTACATAGAGAGTTTACGGAAGATAAATTTTATGTTAGATGTTATGAAAAAGTAATATGAATCCAAAATATTTTAGTATAATAAAATAAAAGGAATAGCTTGACACCTGCAATAAATGAATTAAAAAAGCATAAGATTAATTTTATTATACATAAGTATAAACATGATCCAAAAGTTACAAACTATGGATTAGAAGCAGCTGATAAATTAAATCTTGATGCTAAACGCGTTTATAAAACTCTTTTAGTTGAATTAAATCCAAAAGAGTTAGTTGTAAATATTATTCCTGTAAATAAATCATTAAACCTAAAAGTAGTAGCTAGTTTTTTTAAATCAAAAAATGCATTAATGGCAAATAAAGATGAAGCACAAAAAGCAACAGGTTATCTGCTTGGTGGAATTTCTGCTTTTGGACAAAAAAAAAGGCACAGAACTTTACTTGATAGTAGTGCACAAGATTTTGAAACTATTTATATTTCTGGTGGCAAAAGAGGCTTAGATATAGAAGTTAGTCCTAAAGATATTATAAAAACACTAAACTGTAATTATGAAAAACTAGCAGTATAATGAAACCTTTAAAAAATTTATTTAGTGAAGAATTCGTTATTAGAATTGCTTCTAATTTTAAAAAATATTCAACTTCATTCGATGAAGAGAAGTATCTTTGTATTGTTTTAAAGGAATTGGAAAGATTAGAATTAAAGGGAAGAATGAGATTAATCTCTTCTAGCTTACAATCTTGTATTAAAAGTGATTATGAAGAAAATATAGAAATATTAAAACAAGTAAAAAGTCATTTCTTAGCTGAGGAATCAAAAAGTCTTCAATCTATGATATTAGCAGATTTTGTTGAGGTTTATGGTTTAGAACACTTTGATATATCAATGAATGCTTTAGAGTTTTTTACAATAGATTCAAGTTCTGAATTTGCAGTAAGACAGTTTATTGTAGAAGATGAACAAAAAGCAATGGAATACTTTTATATGTGGTCAAAAAGTTCTAATGAAGATATAAGGCGCTTATCAAGTGAAGGATGTAGACCTAGACTTCCTTGGGCTATTGCTCTTCCATCTTTTAAAAAAGATCCAACATTAATTTTCCCTATTTTAAATGAACTTAAAAATGATAAATCTTCATATGTAAGACGTTCAGTTGCAAATAACCTAAATGATATCTCAAAAGATAATCCTGCTTTAGTAATTGATTTTATAAAAGAAAATATTGGTTTTAATAAAGAGTGTAATTCATTATTAAAACATGCAGCAAGAACTCTTCTTAAAAAAGGAGATATTAAAACTTTAGAAGTTTTTGGATATAAAAAAATTGATGAATTAAGTGTAAATAATTTTATTATTGATAGTAAAGTTTGTATAGGTGCGTATTTGAATTTCTCTTTTAATTTAGAAAATAAAACTAAATTGGGTCTCTTAAGACTTGAGTATGAAGTGGATTTTCAAATGTCAAATGCTAAAAGAAGTAAAAAAGTATATATGATATCTCAAAGTGATGTTAAATCAAATACTAAACAAGTTAATAAAAGACACTCTTTTAAAATTGTAAGTACTCGAAGATACTATTTAGGAACTCACTATATAACACTCATTGTGAATGGAAATAGAGTAAAAACAAAAGATTTTATCTTAAAAAAATAATATTTCAACATAGGTTTAACTATTAAAGAGTAGTATTTTGATATAAGAATTAATAAGGATTATATTATGGCTACATCAGATATTAATACGATTTGTTCGCAATTGCTTACACCAGATGACTTAGCAGTTGATGATAAACTTTTTGAACAAGTTTTAAAAGAAAAAATAGTTACAAAGATATTAAAAAATAGAAAATCTAAATATGTAAAAATATTTTCAAAAGAACAACTTTTTTTATCCCATATAACACCACTTTTACATAATATTGGTTTCGAAATTATTGATGAGGTTACATATAATGTAGCTAATAATAAAGAAATTATCTATATTTCAAGATTTAATTTAAATGTAGATAATTTTGAAAAGATTGAAAAAGCAAAAGATAACTTAGAGACTATAATTAATTATTCTTTAAAAGATACTACAGTTAAGCATTCTCGTGCTTATAGTTTAGTATATAAAGAGAATCTTAATTTACGAAAAGTTATGCTAATTAGGGCATTTATTGAATATATTGATCAAGCTGTTTTAACAATTAATTCAGCAACTATACTTCATACTTTAACAGAAAATCATAAGTTATCTTGTATGTTTGTAAAATATTTTATTACAAAGTTTGAACCTAATTTTAAAGATAGAAACAAGTCTTTAGAAAATATTGAGACTAAAATTAAAGAAGAAATTAAAAAAATTCCTCGCATAATTGATGATAAAATACTAAATATCACACTACATTTTTTAAAATCTCTTTTAAGAACAAACTACTTTTTAAATCAAGAAACAATATCTTTTAAAATTGATACAAAAACATTTGGTAAAGATTTAAAAGGATTACAACCTAATTTAGAAAACTTTATTTATCATAGAGATTTTTATGGAGTACATTTAAGAATGTCAAAAGTATCACGTGGTGGTTTACGTTGGTCTGATAGACATGATGATTATAGACAAGAAGTAAAATCTCTTATGATTACTCAAGAGGGTAAGAACTCGATTATTATTCCCGATGGTTCAAAAGGTGGTTTTGTAATTAATAAAAATGTATCTGATATAACAAAAGAGTATTTCAGAGAAATTTATTCATTATTTATAAATGCTAATTTAGATTTAGTTGATAATATGATAGACGGAAAAATAATTAAAAATGAAAAGATTGTTTGTTATGATGAAGACGATGCTTATTTTGTAGTTGCTGCAGATAAGGGAACAGCAGCTATGAGTGATGTAGCTAACTCAATAGCAATAGAACGGAATTACTGGCTTGGCGATGCCTTTGCTAGTGGAGGAAGTAATGGATTTGGTCATAAAGATTTAGGAATTACTGCACGAGGTGCAATAATGTCTTCAAAACGCTTCTTTATAGAAGATGGTATAGATATTTATAAAGATGAAATATCTATTGTTGGAATTGGCTCTATGAGTGGAGATGTTTTTGGTAATGGAATGATTGAATCTAAAACTTTTAAATTATTAGCTGCAATTTCACATAAAGATATATTTATAGATCCTACTCCAGATATTGGAAAATCATATATTGAAAGAAAAAGATTATTTGAATCTAAAAATGGTGGCTGGATTAATTATGATAAATCAATCATCTCAAAAGGTGGAGGAATTTTTGCTAGACGTGATAAAGAAATTACTTTAAGTAGTGAAATTAAAAAACTATTAGGAACAAATCAAAAAGAAATCTCAGGTGAAGAATTATGTAAAAAATTACTAACTTTAAAAATTGATATGTTATTTAATGGTGGCGTTGGAACTTATGTAAAAGCTAGTGATGAGAATAATCTTGAAATTGGTGATAAGCAAAATGAAGCAGTTCGAGTTAATGCAAATGAAATAAAAGCAAGAATAGTTTGTGAAGGTGGGAATTTAGGCTTTACTCATAAATCAAGAATTGAATATGCTTTAAATGGTGGAAAAATATTATTAAATAGTATTCAAAGACAAGGTCTCCTAACTGATAAACAATCTGAAGAAACTCTTGAATCTTTAAAAGAACAAGTAGTAGAAATAGTGCTTCAAAATAACTATGATCAAGCTTATGTTATTTCAATTGATGAAAGATTCTCTAGAAAATACCAAAATGATTTTATCCGTTCAATAGAAGTTTTAGAAAATAATATTGAAGGTTTTAATAGAAGAGATTTCTATATACCCAAAAATGAAAATATAAATGAAATAGTTGATATTAATGGTTCAATTGTACGGCCAGTACTTGGTTCCCTTCTTTCGTATAGTAAGATTTTTGTAAAAAAAATACTTTTAGAATCAATAATTATTGATGATCAGTTCGGATTACAATATTTATATAGATATTTTCCTAAGTCTTTTGTAGGTGCTTATGAACATGAGATTTTAAATCATCCATTAAAAAGAGAAATTATTGCAACAGTCATTTCTGATATTGTTATAAACCATCAAGGTGTTACCTTTATATCAGACTATGAAAAATTAGGTGTTGATAGATTTTTATTAAAAACAAAATCATATTTGGTTGTTAAACAGTTATTTGGTGCTCATGATATTAGGGAAAAAATATATTCTCAAGATTATATTATGGATGTTGAAAAACAGTATAAACTTGTAAATAGATTGGAATATATTTTATATGCAAGTACTAGATGGATGGTTAAATACTTAAAGAACAATCAATTAGATTCAGTTCACATCTTAGATCATAAAGATGAACTATTCACATTATTATTTCAAATACATAAACAAGATGTTGATATTTTAATAAAAGAGGATAATCAATTTAATCAATTCTTTACAGTAATTGATTATTTAAGATTTGCTGTTGCTGCAATCATGATTAAAGAAGATACTCATCACTCGTTTAAAGATATAATAGTATTATTTTATTCATTAATCCATGAGTTTAATATTTTAGAAATAATTATCGCTTTAAATAAAGTGAAAATTACAAGTAGAAGTGATATGACACTTAGAAACCAAGTATTACAATTTATTGAGTTTATTGTTGTTCACTATACAAAAAAAGTTTTAAAGTTCCAAAGAGTAAATGAAGAACCAGAGGTAGCCTTTAGTAATTTCTTATCAAATGAAAAGGATGTATTTTATAAAGTAAGAACCCATCTAGATTCTTTTATGGTAAAAGATGTAAAAGATATTAAAGAGATTGCAATTACAGTAAACCAATTAATGGTTTCATTAATATAAGCATAGCTTATATTAAATAATTAAGAATATATTAGTTATACTTATGAAAATAAAGGAGTTGTTATGAATGAATTAAATAACGAACCAAGTAATGAAAAAATTGAAGATTATAATGGAAAAGAATCAAAAGAAAAAAGAAATATTGTTAAATTAGTAGTTGTATTTTGTTTAGTGATAGGTGCAGTTTTAGCATATATGAAGACCACTTCATTACCTAATGATTATATAGGAACGGAAGAACAACCAGGAATTAATACAAGTAAAAAATAACAAAGTAAGATAAAAATCTTACTTGTGTTATTAATCAAGATCTGTAGTGTTCATCATCCAAATTGAAAATACATCTAAATAGTTCCAAAATGACTCTTTTAAGTTTTCGGGCATATCTAATGGTTTTAAAATCATAATATAAGATTCTAACCAAACTCTTCTAGCTTCTTGTGTAATAGCAAAAGGAGCATGACGTGCTGCCATCATAGGTTTTCCTCTACTTTGATCAAAATGTCTAGTTCCTCCACAAATTTGTATAAAGAAATCAGCAGAATGTTTTTTTGCTAATTGGAAACCTTCCTCTGATGGTGGAAATAAACCTCTAATATTACTTTGTTTTAATAAATCATAATGATCTGAAATAAGTTGTCTCATTCCTTCTTCACCTAAAAATTCTAGTACTCTTGCATCTGGTTTTACAACGGGGGGTCTTGTTCCTACCTGACCTTCTGTTATATTAAATTCCATATTATTAACCTTTTTTTGTATAAATTATTTGTATTTTAAGTGCAATTTTTTGCAGCCTAATAATACTATATCTATTCTAAATTTTAATAAAGAAATATCTTTATTAAAAATATGATAAAATAGTTTATATTAATAATATGGAAGTAAATGACAGTTAATATTAAAAAGATTATAGAATGTTATAGTTGTGGATTATTTATAAATGAACAATCTGAAAATAAATTGTTAACTTTAAAATGTCCAAGATGTAATTCTAAACTAATAAATAAAAAAAGTCATAGTATAGAAGCATTATATTATGCTATTTCTTCTTTACTTCTTTTTGCAATTTTAAATATATATCCTTTAATAACCTTATCACTTGGTATTACAAAACTTGAAGCTACTTTAATAGGTACTGTTTCAATTTTATTAGAACAAAATTTCTTTTTTGTAGCCTTAGTAGTATTTTTGACAATTGTAGTAGCACCCTTACTTAATTCACTTATTATTATAATCTTTTTTATTCAAAAATATACAAAGTTGAAATTTCTTACAAATACTCTTCTTTATGATAGTTATGAATTTTTTAAACATTGGGGATTTATTGAAGTATTTATCATAAGTATAATTGTTACATACATCAAGCTTATAGGTATGGTTTCTTCTACAAAATTTGATATTGGTTTTTATGTGATGTTAATATATATATTCTGTTTGTATATGTCAAATAGAAAATTTGCAGCTAAAGATGTTTTTGGTGAATAAATGTTATTAATTTCATGTGAAAATTGCCATAAGGTTTATGAAAAAGAAAATTATAATGATTTTGTATGTACTCGATGTAATCATAATGTACAAAAAAGAATAAAAAATTCTTTACAAGTGTCACTTGCCTTAACTATATGTGCAATACTATTATATATTCCAGCTATGCTTTATCCAATAATGGAGATTACAAAGTTTGGAATAAAAGTAGAAAGTACTATTTTGGAAGGTGTTATTAGTTTTTTAGAGTATGAAAACTATTTTATTGCCTTTGTAATTTTTACAGCTAGTGTTGTTATACCTTTGATTAAATTATTAGGACTATTACTAATTTTTATTTCATTAAAAATCGATATTAAAATAAGAAACAAAAATAAAATTAGAATTTTTAAATTTATAAAAGCAATTGGAAAGTGGTCTATGATTGATATCTATGTTGTAGCTCTTTTAGCTTCAGTAATTCAAGTAGGCGAACTTTTTAATATTAAAGGTGGTCTAGCAGCTACCTCTTTTACATTTGTAGTTATCCTAACCATGATAGCTGCACACAGATTTGATACAAGGATTATTTGGGATGATTGATAGTAAAAATAAAGAAATTGAATTTGAACATGAAGATATAGTATATAAAGGAAAAAATGAAGAACAAAAGGCAGTCTCTTTTATTTGGATTTTACCTCTTTTTATTCTTTGTATTTTAGCTTGGATTTCATATGAATCATATATGAAAAAGGGAATAAATATTACAGTTGTATTTAAAAGTGCTGAGGGTTTAAAAGAGGGTGCTACTACGCTTGAATATAAAGGTTTGCAATTAGGGAAAGTTACAAAAATAAATATTAATGATGATTTAAAGAGTGTAAAAGTTAATATTTTAGTAAAAAGTGATGCGGCTAAATATGTAGCAACAGAAGGTTCTATGTTTTGGATAAAAAGACCAACTATTTCTCTTACAAAAGTATCTGGATTAAGTACTTTAGTAGATGGTTTTAAAATAGAAATCTCTCCAAAATTTAAAACTGAAGTAGAGTTTGAAAAAGGAAAAGAAAAATATGACTTTATTGGACTTGATAGTAAGCCAGATGATGAGTTAATTAGTAATGGTTATTACGTATCTTTAATTGCAAATGATAAAGATAGTCCGGATGTAGGAACACCAATTTTTTATAATAAGTATCAAATAGGTGAAATTGTATCAAAAGAATTTAAATTTGAAAAAGTATTTCTTAATGCATATATTTATGATAAATATAACTACTTAGTAAATAAAAGCTCAAAATTTATACTAAATGAAGCTTTAAATGTAAGTTATGGTCCAAGTGGATTAAATATAGAAATAGGTTCTCTTTATTCTGCACTTGTTGGAGGAGTGACTGTAATAACTTCAAAAAAAGATGATAAAAAGATTCAAAAAGATGAGGTATATACCTTATATGCAGGTAAAGACTCTTTTGAAAAAAAAGAGTATATTCATATTAAGTTTTCAAATGCTGAGGGAATAGATGAAAACACTCCTATTATTTATAAAGGGCTTACTATTGGAAAGTTGACAAAACTAACTTTAAATCCTAAAGAGATTACTTCAAAAGCTTTTATATATGAAAAGTATAAGTATTTATTGACTGAAAATACAGAGTTTTTCATTCAAACTCCTGAAGTTAGTTTAGAAGGAGTTAAAAATCTAGGAAATATTATAAGAGGAAATTTTATTTCTTTAAATTATAAAGAAGGTGGATATTCAAAGATATTTATTGCAAAGAATTTTAATGATAATAAAGCCTTTGATCCATCTTTAATATATACTTTAAAAAGTGAGAATTTAAATTCTATTACAAAAAAATCTAAAATTTATTTTAAAAACATTGAAATTGGAAAGGTTATTGATTATTCATTATCAAAGAATTTAAAAAAAGTAAATATAAAAATATTAATAAATAAAAAGTATAAAAAACTTATTCATAATCATACTCTTTTTTATGATATGAGTTCAAAACTATTAGAATTAAAAGACTTTAATCTTAATCTAAATTATTCTGGAATTAAACCACTTTTAAATGGAGCGATTGCTATTTCAGAACTAAAACGTGATAATAAACAAGCAAAGAAAAACTTTAAGTTATATTCTAGTTACAGTGAAATAGAAAAATTAAAAAGATTACACAATGATGGTTTTACAATAGATACATATTTTGATAATGATTTTAAAATTAAAAAAGATATGGCAATTATTTATAAAAACCAAGAGATAGGTTTTGTTAAGTTAATAAAGTTTAATAGTAAAAAATCAAATGCAAAGCTATTTATATACAAAAAGTATAAAAAGTATTTAAATAAAACAAGTAGATTTTACAAAAAAGGTGTATTAGATATAAAAGCATCATTAAATGGAGTTTTATTTAATATGGATAATTTCACTTCTTTACTTGAAGGTTCAATTGTTTTAGAGAATAATTCAAATATGTTATATGATAAATATCATATTTTCGCTTCACTTGATGAAATGAAGGATTCATCAAATAGTATTACAATAGTTTTTGATAATGTAGAAGGTGTTCATGAACAATTTTCTCAACTTACATACAAAGGTGTGAAAGTTGGTAAAGTTACTAATGTATCTTTTGACTTAAAACAAAGAGTACTTGTAAAAGCACAAATATATAAAGATTATGATTCCTTTACAAAAGAAGGAACAATTTTTTATCTTAAGAAACCTAAAATTTCACTACAAGAAGTATCAAATATTGGTTCAACTTTAATGGCTGTAAATATTGGAGTTATTAAAAGTACAAAAACAAAATTTGAAACAAAATTTAAAGGTTTTGAGACTCTACCTTCAGTTGATAAATCATATCATGGAACAATTTTTAAAGTATATTCAAAACATGCCTCAAGCGCAAATGTAGATTCTCCTATATATTATAAAAATGTTCAAATAGGAAAGATTAATAAAATTGATTTAGCAAAAGATGCATCTAACGTTATTATGGATTGTTTAATTTATGATAAATACACGAAGTTCATTAGAAGTAACTCTATTTTTTATGATATAAGTGGATTTAATATGAAATTTTCTATTTTTTCTGGTTCAAAAGTAGAATCAAATACTTTTACAAGTATTTTAAAAGGTGGATTAGTTGTTGTAACTCCTTATGAATATAAAAGAAAAGCAAGTTCAAAAGATAAGTTTATACTAATTGAAGAGTTAAGAGATGATTGGGAAAGTATAAGTCCTAGTATAAAATAAGAAGGGAAAAAGCTTCTTATTTTAGATAATTTTCTTTTTTGTCAAGAATATCTAATTCTTGACCGATTTCTTGATATCTTTTGAAGTAATGTTTTACAAATGAATTTATTTGTTTATTAATTGGCATAAAATACCTATCTTCTTTTACTGCATATTGATTTAAAAACTCTGTTGCATCTTTTTTATCAAGATAATGTTTTGCTAAAGAAGAATATGTTTGAATATACCATTTTTTTAAAGCTTCATATTTTGAATCTGATAAATCAATACTTAATTCATTTTTATCCCAGGCTAAAATACCAGAATCAAATAAACCATTTAAATGAATAATCCCTTCACAATAATAAGGTTGAACTTCATCTACTTCTCTCCATCCCATAAGGCCAATAGCTCGTTTAACTGTATCTATTAGAACTTGTTTCTCTAAGTTTTTTTCATCATTTGATTCATCTAGAAAGAATGATACTAATCCACCTGTCGTTGCTTTGAACTCTTCAATATTTTTAAAGTTTCCAGTTCTATTCATAACAGATTCTGTTTCATCATCACACCATAATATATGCCCAAATTCATGCCCAATAGTTGTAATATCATAAACTTTATGCCAAGCAGAAGTTTCATTGAATAAAAATATTCTATCTTCACTTAATATTTCTTGTCCAAATATCTCTTGACTTAATTTTAAGAAGGGTTTTGCCCTTGTTGTTTGAAGTATTTCATCAGAGAAAGCAAATATTTTCTTTCCTTCTTCTTTTGAAACTATTTCATCATTTGGTACAACTTGAGCTGAAAATAAGCCATTAAACTCAGCACCAAAGAATATTGCAGGTCGACCTACATATAATTGAACTTTATCTAAAGACTTAAGTGAAAAGTTATATACTGATTTATTTTCATTTGATGACTCTTGCATTTCAAATATTTTTGCAAAAGCAGATTTTATTTTATTAACTCTATTATTATCTTGTGAAAACTCAGGATTAGTAAGTCTAATATCCCATTCTAATGCAACTGCTTTTCTAAAGTGATCTTCATAATATTCTAAAGGATGACCTATTTGAATAGGAGATTTTATTTTCATCCACGCTCTATCTACATCAGCCCATCTTTCAACTAAAAGATGTGTCTTGTCTTCTCCAAAAGCTTTAATAAGTGTTTGAATATATAAAATATAATTCCATTTTTCACCATATACATCATCTTCAAATTCTATTAGACTCTCTTCAAACTCTTCAAGTGCATCAATAACAGCTGTAGTTTGAGTTTTAAATGCTCTTATATATGCTTGTGAATGATATCCATCTTTCTCTTTGACTAATGCTGAATATGATCTATCCGCAATTATATCATTATGTCCTAAGTCTAATAATTTATTATCTTCAAGGTATTTGAATACTTTTTCTTCATCACCATCAAACTTAGTCATAAGCTCTTTATTTATATCATTTATAATATGTGCTGTCCATAGACTTTGCCATGAAGACATTTTTAATCCAACATTATAAACACCTTCAAATATTGCTTGATAGAAGGGACTTAAAAGATTATTGTGTTTTATATAATCAACTGTTTGTTTGTGCTTGTCATGCCAGAAATCTCTAACAAAACAATATGCATCTTCTTGTAATTCAATTATCTGTGATTCATTTTTATTATCTTTTTTTAATACCTGTACTAAAGAATCATCTCTTAAGTTTACAAGTCTAGTAACTAGCGCAAATCTTAAGTCGTCAGTCATTTTAAGTTCAAGAAATTTTGCAAATTCTTCTATGATTTCAAGTTTGTCAAATTGAGAGTTTTCTAAATATGATATTAATTTATTTATATGTGATTTTTGAGAGTTTAAAAAATCATAAACTTCCGCTAAATTATCTAAAAATTTGTTTTTATCCAAAGTTTTATCCTTATTTTTATATTAACGTTAGTTTATCTCATTTTTTCTTTTTTATAAATAAGCGGGATAGATTAATATTATTAAGTTATATTTGTTGAATTACTTTATTTGTTAATATATTAGCAATTAATTCACCTAAATTATCAATTATTTATGGATGTTTTTCAACTATCTCTTCTAATGAGAATTCTTTTTTTTAAGCATTTAAAAATTCACATTCAGAATATGTAATTTCTGACTTAATTTTGTGTATTAATTATAATATCTTTTTGTTTACTTACGGTGTATTTTTAATTAATATTTAAATTTAAAAGTATAAAATTAGCACTTGATAGACAAAAGTGCTAATTTTTATCAAAGCTTTAGCTGTCTTTTATAAAGTTGTGATAAAATTACGATAAATAATATTAATAAATTCAGGAGATTTTCATGGCAAAACATCAATTTCAAACAGAAGTAGGTCAACTTTTACAGTTAATGACTCACTCATTATATTCAAACAAAGAAATTTTTATTAGAGAATTAGTATCAAATGCAAGTGATGCAATTGATAAATTAAACTACTTAAGATTAACAGACGATACAATTAAATCTGCATTACCTCAAGATTGGTCAGGTCAAGTTGATATAACTTTTGACGAAGCTGATAAGTCATTAACTATTATTGATAATGGTGTTGGTATGAATGAAGAAGACTTAATTGCTTCAATTGGTACAATTGCAAAATCAGGAACAAAATCATTTGTTGAAGCAATGACAGGTGATGCTAAAAAAGATTCAAACTTAATTGGTCAATTTGGTGTTGGTTTTTATTCTGTATATATGGTAGCTTCTTATGTAGATGTAATTTCTAAAAAAGCTGGAGAAGAAGTAGCTTACAAATGGTCTTCTGATGGTACTGGCGAATTTGATTTATCTGAATGTACAAAAGAGTCAACAGGTACTGTAATCTACATAAAGTTAAAAGATGAAGAAGCAGAAGAGTTTGCATCTAAAGAGCGAATTAAAAATATTGTTGGAAAATACTCTAACCATATTGCATATCCAATCTTTTTATCTTACAAAGAAGAAGTTACTGAAACTTTAAGTGAAGAAGATGAAAAATCTGGAAAAGAAGCTAAAAAAACTATTGAAGATAGAAATGAAAAAATCAATGAAGCTACAGCTTTATGGATGCAACCTAAAGGCAAGTTAAAAGCTGAAGAGTATAATGATTTCTATAAATCAATTTCTCACGACTCACAAGATCCAATGTCTGTTATTCACACAAAAGCTGAGGGTGTAAATGAATATACAACTTTATTCTATATTCCGGCAACTGCTCCTATGGATATGTATAGGGCTGATTACCAGCCAGGTGTTAAGCTTTATGTTAAAAGAGTATTTATTACAGATTCTGAAAAAGAATTATTACCAACTTACTTAAGATTTGTAAGAGGTATTATTGATTCTGAAGATTTACCATTAAATGTTTCTAGAGAAATTTTACAAGAAAACAGAGTTATGGCAAATATAAAACAAGCTTCTGTTAAAAAAGTTTTAAATGAAATCAAAAAAATGTCAAAAGATGAAGAAAAATATGCTTTATTTGTTGAACAATACAACAGAACTTTAAAAGAGGGTGCTTACCAAGACTTTACGAATAAAGAAGCAATCTTAGAATTAATTAGATTTAAATCATCAAAAACTGAGAAAATGACTTCATTAGCTGCATATAAAGAAGCTGCTGATACTGAACAAAAAGCTATTTACTACATCGTTGGTGAAAATGAAAATGTTCTTAAAAATTCTCCATTATTAGAAGCATATAAGAAAAATGATATCGAAGTTCTTATCTTAGATGATAAGGAAATTGATGAAATCATTACTCCAATGTATGGTGCATACCAAGAATGGGAATTCAAAGATATTACATCTTCTGAAGCTCCTAAAGTTGATCAATCAGATGAAGATAAAAAAGAAGTTGAAGCTAAATTTGAAGACATCACTAAAAAAATCAAAGATATTTTAGGTGAATCAGTTTCAGATGTAAGAGTTACAAACAGACTTCACGAATCTCCATCTTGTGTTGTTAAAGATGCAGGTGATGCTCAAATGGCTCAAATGGCACAAATGATGAAAGCAATGGGACAAGCAATGCCCGATACTGCTCCTATCTTAGAAATCAATCCAGATCATGAAATCGTAACTAAATTAAATAATTTAGATGATGATTCATTAGTATCAGATGTTTCATGGGTATTATTAGATCAAGCAAAACTATCTGAAGGTATGGAAATTACTGATGCAGTGGCATTTGCACAAAGATTAAATAGAATCACAGCAAAAGCTCTTTAAAAATAAATCAACTATTTGCACGTATCTTCAGCGTTGCAAATAGTTTTTCTTTTAATTGCCTACTATATATTGTAGGCTCAATCAAAAAAAACTATTTAGGCCTTGAATCTATATACAAGTAGTTGTTTATTTAATTACATTTATAATATTTAATATTTTAATGGAAAAAGAATAGATAAGTTAAAAATTAAATTTGATGTAAAATTAAAAGATAGCGTCTTTATCAAAGAGATGAAAAAGGTAATTGGATTTTTTAAATTATGATATACTATAAATAAGGATAGAATGTGACTAAAGAGTATATTATAAATTATCTTACTGTGCACAAAGATAAATTTTTTCAAAAATTTACTATTACTAAACTTGGACTTTTTACTTCATATATTAGAGATGAAGCAGATAAGAATGGTGCTGTTGATATTTTAGTTGAACTTGAAAATAAGCTTACTAATATTCATGATAGAGAAACTACATTCAAACAAACTTTAGAAAACTATTTTAATTATAGCAAGAGAAAAATACTTAAAGCCACTTGCTAAGAAAGAAATATGATGTACGATTACGATATTGTTTATATAAAAGGGAATCAATCTTCTGGTCTTCCAATACAGCACGAAAAAATAAATAAATCAATCACAGATTTACTAGGCTCATACACTTACAGAATTGTTGATTCAAATATGACTAATAAAAATTTTGAAATACCTAGTGCAAAAGTTTATATTGGTTTTTCTCGTGGTTCGAGATATTTAAAAAAGCTTGATAAATCATCTCTTAAACTGTCTATTGGTGGAATATCTAGTTCGGGTATAAATTCTTTTATCAATCCTTATGATAAAATACTTCAAGGCGATATTTCGGAGGATTCAATGAATGCACACTTTATAATACTCGAAATTGACAAAATCAAAATTAAAAAACTAATATACGATTTTTTATCTTAATACCATCTTCCTTAATACTTTAGTTTTGTTGGAAGCTATAGGTATTACTTTTGTACTTAATGTTTCTATTATTACTCCACCAAATGATGGTTTTCCCATTGAATATCTTGTTAAATGATGTAATAAAACAACCATACCCAGTGTTTTACCTATCATGAAATTATGTGATACAAAAAATAGTAGGACTGAAAGTGAAATAAAAAGATTACTTTTTATTTCATTGTTTATTGATGATGTTTACATGATTAATCCTAAGATATTTTGATTCTAATTTTGTTCTAAAGATAACAATGAAGTCATTATTTCATCTGAAAGTTCACTTGTTATTATATTTTCCCATTTTGATATTTGCTTCTTTTCATTTTCTTTACAAAGTTCTATCATTGTTTGGTTAAAAAAAGTATTATTATTGATATTCTTTATAATTGACTCAATTTGTATTTGAGAATTTTTAAGTAATTCCAAATTTTGATTTACAAAATTTTGTAATGCATCCATAGCACTTTGTTTTTTTAATTCATCTTCAAAAATTTTACTACAGTTCTCTAAAGACGAGATGTCTTTTAACATTTCATAAATAGAGCCAAGTGCTAATTGTAGTTCTATTTCATAATTTATTTCGTGAGTTTTTGTAGTATTTACTAAATTCCCACAAGCTACTTGATAATACATCTCGTATTTTGCTAAGTTTTTAATTATAGGTTCTCTTGAAAAATATTTTTCTATATTCATTATATTTTATCCTAAAATAATTTTGATATTTACATTATATTATTTCTATGTTAAATAATAATAAATATTTTATATTTATTAATATTATTGTCTATGTCTTTTTTCGTGATAGCACTTTAAAAGATAATACTAATGATAATTTATAAAAATAGTTCAAAAAAATAAAACTAAATCAGTTAATACAAAATTTTATAATTTAAAAATATATTTTATTTTGATATACTACGTAAAATTTAAATAAAAATCGGAGATATTAATGAAGGGAATCATACTAGCAGGAGGGTCAGGAACAAGACTGTACCCAATCACAAAAGGTGTCTCAAAGCAACTTGTACCTATTTATGATAAACCAATGGTATATTATCCTTTGTCAGTTTTAATGCTTGCAGGAATTCAAGAAGTACTTATTATCTCAACTCCAACAGATTTACCAAGATTTAAAGAACTTTTAGGTGATGGATCTGATTTAGGTATGAAATTTGAATATATAGTTCAACCAAGCCCAGATGGATTAGCACAAGCCTTTACTCTAGGTGAAGAATTCTTAGATGGTGATGATGCCTGTTTAGTATTAGGTGATAATATCTTCTATGGACATGGATTAACAGACCTACTTGCTAAAAGCGTAAAGAACGCTGAAACAGAAAATAAAGCAACAGTATTCGGTTACTATGTTAAAGATCCAGAAAGATACGGAGTTGCCCAATTTAATGATAATGGTGATGTTACTTCAATCGAAGAAAAGCCAACAAATCCAAAATCAAACTACGCAGTAATTGGATTGTACTTTTATCCTTCTGATGTAGTTAAAAAAGCGAAAGATGTAAGACCATCTCACAGAGGTGAATTAGAAATCACAACTTTAAATCAAGATTATTTAAATGAAGAAAGATTAAAAGTAGAATTAATGGGAAGAGGATACGCTTGGCTAGATACTGGTACTCATGAATCTTTACTAGAAGCATCTCAATTTATTCAAACAATTGAAAATAGACAAAGTCTAAAAGTAGCATGTCTAGAAGAAATAGCATATGAAATGGGATATATCTCAAAAGAAGAACTTCTAGCATTAGCAGAACCATTAAAGAAAAATCAATATGGACAATACTTAATATCAAGAGCTAATCAACCAAGAGGTATGGGTCGATGAATTTTATAAGAACTACAATTCCTGATGTTGTTATTATAGAACCTTTAGTTCATGGTGATCATAGAGGATATTTCGTAGAAACTTTTAGAGCGGATAAACTTGAAGAGTTTTTAGGATATAAATTAAATTTTGGTCAAGATAATGAATCAAAATCTTCAAAGGGAGTTTTAAGAGGTCTTCACTATCAACTTCCTCCTCATGCACAAACAAAATTAGTACGTGTAATACAAGGAAGAGTTTTAGATGTAGCAGTTGATATAAGAAAAGGAAGTCCAACTTTTGGTCAATATGTAGCTGTTGAATTATCAAGTGATAATAAAAAACAGATGTTCATTCCAAGAGGCTTTGCACATGGATTTGTAGTTTTAGAAGATGATACAATCTTTGCATATAAAGTAGATAAATACTATAGCCCCCAATGTGATAGAGGAATAGCCTTTGATGATGTTGCTTTAAATATTGATTGGAAATTATCTCTAGATGAATTAAATTTATCAGATAAAGATAAAAAACAACCAAAACTATTTAGTATAGAAGATAATAAAGAAATATTTGAATTTGGAGTTAATTACTATGAGTAATTCAGAGAATACAGATAATCTAAATATATTAGTAACAGGAACAAATGGTCAAGTAGGAAGTGAAATAAAAGCACTCTCATGTGATTATAATTATAATTTCTTTTTTACAACAAGAGATACTTTAGATATTACAAATAGTGAAGATATAAAAAACTTTATTGAATCAAATAATATTAATACAATAATAAACTGTGCAGCATATACAGCAGTTGATAAAGCAGAATCAGATATTGAAAATGCAGACCTAGTAAATAGAAAAGCTGTAAAAAAACTAGCAAAACTTTCAGAAGAGAAAAATATAAAATTAATTCATATTTCAACTGATTATGTATTTGATGGTAAAAACTTCAAA
>Ga0209081_1000167_pt1 | contig 38006 bp, 29 predicted proteins | sample GOMGulsemesocosm_4_FD_184636 | JGI IMG/M metagenome (GOLD analysis project Ga0209081, IMG submission 184636) | Methane-oxidizing microbial communities from mesocosms in the Gulf of Mexico - GOM15B Gulf of Mexico (SPAdes) (version 2) | ecosystem: Environmental > Aquatic > Marine > Cold seeps... | reverse complement strand
GAAAATTCAAACAGCCTCACCAATGTTATCGGTTAACAATATTGAAGTGGTTTATGATGAAGTTATTCAAGTGCTTAGAGGGGTGACTTTAGACGTACCTGAAGGGGATGTTGTCACGTTACTTGGACCTAATGGTGCGGGGAAGTCAACAACATTAAAAGCGATTTCAGGCTTACTGAAAAGCGAATACGGTGAAGTGACTAAAGGCGATATCACCTTTATGGGCGAGCGCATTGATAAGAAAAATGGGGAAGATATTGTACGTAGCGGTCTGATTCAGGTAATGGAAGGTCGTCGTATTATCGAAGATATGACCTCAATCGAAAATCTAAAGCTAGGTGCTTATACACGTAATGATTCACAAATAAATCAAGATCTTGAAATGGTATTTAATTATTTTCCTCGTCTAAAAGAGCGTACGGGATTAGCCGGTTATTTATCAGGTGGTGAGCAACAAATGTTAGCCATAGGTAGAGCATTAATGGCTCGACCTAAAATGATTTGTTTAGATGAACCATCAATGGGTTTATCACCTTTATTAGTAAAAGAAGTATTTGGTATTATTAAAAAGATCAATCAAGATCAAGGTATTACCATGTTGTTAGTTGAGCAAAATGCTAATTATGCAATAAGGGCTGCTGATTATGGCTATATTATGGAATCAGGTAAAATTGTACTTGATGGTACTCAAGAGCAGTTGCTTAGCAATGAAGATGTGAAAGAATTTTATTTAGGTGGCGGCAACGAAGAACGTAAAAGCTTTAAAAACTTAAAATCGTACAAGCGACGTAAGCGTTGGTTATAAATGTTTTGTAGAGCTTCCTTCGACAAGCTTCCTTCGACAGGCTTCCTTCGACAAGCTCAGGACAAACGGAAGAGTTATCGGAACAACTATCGGAACCGTACATGCTGAGGGTGAAGCAGTCCTTCGACAGGCTTCCTTCGACAAGCTTCCTTCGACAAGCTTCCTTCGACAAGCTCAGGACAAACGGAAGAGTTATCGGAACAACTATCGGAACCGTACATGCTGAGGGTGAAGCAGTCCTTCGGCAGGCTTCCTTCGACAAGCTTCCTTCGACAAGCTCAGGACAAACGGAAGAGTTATCGGAACAGCTATCGGAACCGTACATGCTTCCTTCGACAGGCTTCCTTCGACAAGCTCAGGACAAACGGAATCGTGAATCGGAGTACGAACGGCTCCTAAAAAGAAACATATTACTGAATAATTATCGAGTTACCATGAAACAATATTTTTACGAAAGAGAGTGCCAAAACTCGCAATTACGTGAGCAGTCTTTGTTAGATCGTTTACCCGCATTTATTACCTATGCTAAGCAAGAGTGCTTGCATTATGGTCAATTTTTACAACACATAGATGCTGATAAAATTACTAGCCGCGAATTGTTAGCGCAATTACCTATTACCCGAAAATCTGATCTAATGCGCTTACAGGCAAAAATTAGTCCTTTAGGTGGGGTAAATGCCAAAACGGCTAATTTAGGTAGAATTTTTCAATCTCCTGGACCTATTTACGATCCAGAAAATACCAGTGATGATTGGTGGCGTATGGGGCAAGCTTTTTATGCGGCTGGTTTTAGAACGGGTGATATAGTACAAAACTGCTTGTCTTATCATTTAACTCCTGGCGGATTTATTCTCGATTCGGGTGCTAGAGCTTGTGGTTGTGTCGTCATTCCCGCAGGCCCAGGGCAAACTGAGCAACAAATGGATATCATTGAGCATTTAAAGCCACAAGGATATTGTGGAACACCATCTTTTTTGAAAATATTACTTGATAAAGCAAGCACTGAAAATAGAGATATATCTAGTGTGACTAAAGCGTTAGTTACCGGAGAAGCACTGCCACAGGCGCTTAGGGCAGAGTTTAATACTGCAGGTATTGAGACTTTACAAGCTTATGCGAGTGCTGATGTTGGCCTTATTGGCTTTGAGTCAAAAAGTGATGATGGCTTTATTATTGCTGAAGATTTACTGATAGAAATTGTCCGCCCTGGAACATTAGAACCTGTTGCTGATGGAGAAGTCGGTGAAGTAGTCGTAACTAGTTTTAATCTAGACTACCCACTGATTCGTTTTGCTACTGGAGATTTGTCTGCGGTGAAATTAGGAGAAAGTGACTGTGGTCGAACTAATATGCGCATTAAAGGCTGGTTAGGTCGTGCTGATCAAACCACCAAAGTTAAAGGCATGTTTGTTCACGCAGAGCAAATTGAGCAAGTGCGACAAGCATACCCTCACATCACTAAAGTTCGCTTGTCAGTTACTCAAAATAATTATAATGATCAAATGCACTTACAATGTGAGCTAGATACTAAAACGGATTCAGATGTAGACATAGCAAGTGCGATTAATGATATTAGTGCAACATTGAAAAAAGTGACTAAATTAACGGGAACCATAGAATTTGTCGCTTTAGGTACGCTAGCTGATGACGGTAAAGTCATCGATGATTTACGTGCTATTGATTAATTAACGTTAAACCCAAACGACTTCTAACAGCATGAACAAGTATTTTGAAGTCGCTTGGTTGTATACCAATAGAATTAAATATTAAGGATTAAAAATGAACGAGATAGCTTTTCAAGATTGTTACCCAGAAGAATTAAGTCATTGCTATGGTTGTGGTAAAAACAATATTAGCGGTCATCAATTGAAAAGTTTTTGGCAACATCTTGATAAGGAAAACATATTAGCTAGCACTACTGTTGCTCATTTTATGCCCGATGAGATTTACACTGCTATTCCAGGTTTTGTATATGGCGGTATGATTGCATCATTGATTGATTGTCATGGTACTGGCAGCGCCTCTGCTATGGCACATTTTGCCCAAGAACGTGAAATGGGAAGTTTACCTGCGTTGCGTTTTGTAACTGGCGCGCTGAATGTCAGTTATTTAGCACCTACGCCACAAGGTGTTGAGTTGGAATTAATAGGGCGCTTTAGTGAAGTGAAAGAGCGAAAAGTCATTGTTGATATAACCTTGTCAGCCAATAAAACTATTTGCGCTAAAGGGCAGGTAATTGCAGTGCTTATGCCTGAAAACATGATACCTAAGGGCTAAAAGTTAACATTGGTAACAAATTACCTCATTGTTAAAATGTTGCCTTTTACACGTTTTTCAGTACATGTAATTTGCTTGTAGTCGGAATGTTAAATAAATGTATTATCGAAACAAATGATAGTTTTTATCAAAACTAATGGGAATTTAAGTGATATAAATCAAATTATCTTCATTTCAAAAATGCTTTAATCACGTGTTTCGTGTTTAAATTTACATAAATTGGGATTAATTGTGGTTGAAGAACAAGTAAAGTCTATAATTGATAGTTTATCTCAATCTGTTTCCGATAACTTTATTGAAACCATTTGTTTATCTTTAGCTACGGCCATTAAGGCTGACATCATTTTTGTTGCTAAATTAAATGAAGAACATACCATAGCAACAACACTCTCTGTTGCTTCACAAAGCAAAGTGCTAGATAACTTCTCCTACTCTTTAAAATCAACACCTTGTGAAAACGTCAGTAAAGGTGAAGTTTGTGCTCATGTAACCAATTGCCAACAAGCTTTTCCTGATGATGAATTACTGGTTGATATGAATATTACCGGCTATGTAGGTATCCCTTTAAAAAACACTAATAATGAAACTGATTCAATATTGGTTGCTCTTTATCATCATCCTATAGAAAATGTGCCTGAAATCACTTCTCTTTTTTTATTGTTCAGTGGCATGATAAAAAAAGAGATGGAAAAGCAAGAGCTTATCAATGAGCTAAAAACAAGAAACGAAATAATTGAAGAAAGTAAAGAAGCTATTGTTGTTTGTGACAAGCATAGAAATATTATCAGTATTAACAAAGCCTTTAGTCGAATTTTAGGTTATAGCTTTAAAGAAGTTCAAGGGCAAAATCCGAGAATATTGAGCGCTGGAATTAATGATAAAAATTTTTATTATCAAATGTGGCAAGATATTGATAATACAGGAGCATGGTCTGGTGAAATCTGGAATAAAAAGAAAAATGGTAAAGTTTTTCCAGAGTGGCTATCAATTAATAGTATTTGTGATGAAAATAATGAGGTTTCACATTATGTTGCTTTCTTCTTTGATATCACTAAACAAAAAGAGTCAGAAGCCAAAATTTTCAAGCAAGCCAATTTTGATTTACTTACCGGTATTGCCAATAGATTTTCATTTATAGAAAAGCTTTCACACGCTGTAAAAACAGCTCAATTAAATAAGACTAAATCTGCCATTCTTCACATGGATTTAGACTTATTTAAAGAGGTTAATGATATATATGGTCATGATTTCGGTGATGAGTTATTAATCCAAACATCTAAACGCCTGCAAAGCTATATTAAAGCTACAGACTCTGTTGCCCGAATTAGCGGAGACGGTTTTGCCATACTGCTTAATAACATTGAAAAAAATGAAGTTATAGACAATATAGTCACCCGTATTTTAGTTGGATTTAGTAAACCTTTTAGCATTAAAAATGCATTTCTGAATTGTACCTTGAGTATTGGAATTGTCGATTTTTCCAGTGATAAGGACGATGCTGGAGAACTGATGAAAAAAGGTGAAGCAGCTATGTATCATGCTAAAGATAGTGGTAGAAACTCTTTCAGTTATTTTACCCAAAACATGCAAAATATTGCTCTTCTCAAACTGAACTTAAAGCACCAATTGATTGATGCGATAAAAAATAGGCAACTTAGCGTTGTATATCAACCTATTATTTCTATTAGTGATGAAAAAATAAATAAATTTGAAGCACTGGTGCGCTGGAATAATCAAGGAGAGTGGGTCTCACCACTGGAGTTTATTCCTATTGCTGAAGAATTTGCGTTAATTGTTGAGTTAGGAGAATTTGTTTTATCTGAAGCCTGTATTCAATTGAAAAAATTAAAGGTTCTAGGCTTTAATGACATTGTTTTTAATGTTAATCGTTCAATTTATGAAATTCCGCTAAATCAAAGTGAAAATGGTCATTGGTTAACTATCATCAAACTTCATGGTTTACAGCCTAGTGATATTTGCTTTGAATTAACTGAAAGTGCATTAGCACCTGATAAGCGAAATAATGAAATACTATTTAATCAATTAAGAAGCGTCGGCTGTAAAATTGCTTTGGACGATTTTGGTACAGGCTATTCATCATTAAGTTATCTACGACGTATCCCTGTCGATTATATAAAAATTGATAAATCTTTCATTACTGATATTTGTACTAATCATGAAGATAATATTCTAGTGTCTACCATCATTGCTATGTCGAAAGCGTTAGGTAAAGAGGTCGTCGCAGAAGGTGTTGAAACTAAAGAGCAACTACAATTACTTATTGAATTAGGGTGTGATTACATTCAAGGTTATTATTTTTCCAAGCCATTACCTGTTGAAAATCTAGTCAGTTATTTAACTAACTTTTCATACTCATGTTTACCGAGTAATAAATGAAATTTTTGCTTTCAACCAAAAGTTGCTATGAAGAACAGCGTATTTTTTTCTGTGAATATTTATTGATGTGGTAATGATGTGAAGTTATTAGATAAATTTCAAAATACTAATCGACTCTATGTGTTGTTGTTGTTTCCTGTTATTGGTATTTTATTATTTGCCGCAATAGGGATTAAGGATAAGGTTCATTTTGTTGGCGAAATGAAACAAATTGAACAACTTACCAAGTTAACCACACAAATAACTGCACTTTTACACGAAACACAAATAGAGAGAGGGAAAACCTCTGTTTATATGTATAGTCTGGGTACAAGATTCTCTGATGAATTATCTGCTCAATATCAAGAAACCGATAAATTACGCGATGAAGTGTCAAGGCTATTAACTGCTTTTAATGATCAAGAAAGAGAAAACAATTTTAAAAGCTTATTGAAAAGCGTAATCATTGAGCTTGAACGGCTATCCGTTTTGCGTCGAGATGCACTTGCACTGAATATCCCTATGTTAGTGGCCATTAATTATTACAGTGATTTAAATGCAAAGTTCCTTAAAATAATATCCGTGCTGCCTAGTCTATCAGATGATAGTAGTATTTATAGACTCAGTAATACTTATCTTAACTTATTAAATGGTAAGGAAAAAGCTGGCCTAGAAAGGGCAGTTATTAGTGGCGTGTTAACTGCACATAGCTTTTCTCCCCACTTGTACTTGCAAGCAATTTCGGTATCTGCGCAGCAACAAATGTATTTTGATAGTTTTTCTTTATCAGCCTTACCTGATTATCTTGTTTTATTTGAAAAAGCTGAATCATCCGTTGATAGCCAGAAAGTAACTGCCATTAGGCAATATGTTCAAAGCCAAGTTTTTAAAAGTAAAAAACCAAAAATTATCAATAATTCCCCCGCTTTACCTGCTAATAATGAACTTGAAGCTGTTAGTTCTTCAGATGAAATACGACCGAGTATATTGCAATGGTTTACTCACAGTACTAATAGGATCAATGACTTAAAACAGGTAGAAGATTCAATTGCCGTAGATTTACTAACGCAGACCCAGCAAGCCAAGTTTGATGCTTTTTATAGCTTAGTATTCTATTCAGTATTGGTGCTAATGGCTGTTGTTATGGCACTTGTTATCCCGGTAATATTTAAAAAATTGCAGCGAAGTAGAAAAAAATTAGATATAAATATTAATGAACTGAATCTAACGCGAGATGAGTTAGTACAAAGTGAAAAAATAGGCTCTCTGGGGCGAATGGTTGCAGGCTTTGCCCATGAAGTAAATACACCTATAGGTATTGCTGTTGGCTCGGTTAGCCAAATTCAACAAAGCTCTGCTTGTTTAATTACTCTTCTAAAGCAAGATGAAGTAGAAGAGCAAGACTTGCTTGAGAATATAGATACTATTGCCACAGTATCCTCGCTAGCAATGTCCAACCTAAATCGTGCCGCAAGATTAGTTCAAAGTTTCAAACGTACTTCTGTTGATCAATTGTCTGAGAAGGCTAGGCGTTATAATGTTAAAGAAGTGCTTGAAGATGTTGTATTCACGCTCAATAGAAATTTGATTGAAAAGGGCATCATGGTAGAGGTATCTTGCCCTACAGGTTTTAATATTTTTGGCCAACCAGGACGTTTTGATCAACTGGTTACAAACCTTATTATCAATAGTATTGCCCATGCGTTTGACCATTCTACTAGTGATGCCCTTATTTCTATTACCGTAGCTCGAACTGCTGAAAACCTTATATGTTTAAGTTATACCGATAATGGTAAGGGCATGGAAGCGTCTGCGGTAGATAAAATATTTGAACCTTTTTATACCACTTCACGTACTGATGGTACGGGATTGGGGATGTACATTTGTCATAACATTGCAGTTAATGATATGCATGGTCACATTCGTTGTGAAAGTAGCTTAGGCAATGGCATTTTATTTGAAATTATTTTTCCATGCCAAGAGGTTATGGGTCTGGAAAATGAAAGTTAAGTCTAAATTTACATGATATTGGCTCATAGTAGTGTCTTACCCGTTGTAGAGGAAATATATGAAGATTGTTAACAGAAATGCGAAGCAAAAAGATATTGCTGTTCCCACTAAGGTTTTTTCAAGTCGTTATGTTTGGAAGGTGTTAATTGTTGATGATGAAGAGGACATTAGGACATTAACAAAGATTAATTTAAAAGATTTCGAGTTTGATGGTCGTAAACTGCATTTCCTTGAAGCTGATTCCGCCGCTTCCGCTAAGAAAATTCTAGCTGAACATGACGATATAGCACTTGCATTAATTGATGTGGTCATGGAAACCGATGATGCAGGCTTAAAATTAGTTGAATATATTCGCAATGAACTAAGTAGACATATGATCCGTTTGATCATACGAACAGGTCAGCCAGGAATAGCACCAGAGCGCTACATTATTGATAATTTTGATATTGACGATTATAAAGATAAAACCGAATTAACTATCGATAAACTTTACACTACAGTGCGCTCCGCAATTAAAGCGTATCGAGAACTTAAAGCCATTGATCTGAATAGAGCAGGTTTAAGAAAAATTATTGATGCTTCACCTGAAGTTTATCGAATTTCAAAAACTTCTCTAAGCGACTTTTTTGATGGTATTTTATCGCAAATTATTGGTCTTTGTCATTTAAACGAAAATGCGCTTATTTCAACTATAGATGGTATGGTGGCGACAATAAATGGTGAGGAAGTCAAAATAGAATCAGGCCTAGGGGCTTTTTGCCATAAAGATGAAAATAGAAGCCGAATTGATCATATCTCCCATGCTTGCATTGATATTATTTTAAATAAAGAATCAGCTAAAAATCTACGACAAGGCTCGTTAGTTTTGCCTTTGATTATTGATGGTAACACTGTTGGTTTTGTTTACTTAGAATCAAATCATGCGTTGTCGCCAGAAGATAGAACCCTTATTGAAGTATTCACTAATCAATGTGCCAACGCATTAGAAACACTTAAGTTACATTTAAATTTAAAAATGGCTTATGGTCAAGCGATTGATACTTTAGCTGAGGTGGCTGAATTTAAAGATTCTACAACCGGTAAGCATATCAATAGACTTGGCGCTTATACTGCGGTTGTGGCTGAGGGGATGGGTATATCAAAAGAAGATGCACACAGCTATGGTAAAGCAGCGATGTTACACGATGTTGGCAAAGTGGGGATACCTGATAGTATTTTACAAAAGCCAGGCAAGTTAACTGAAGATGAGTATGAAACGATGAAGCAACACTCAGAAATTGGTGCTCAAATCTTAAGTCATTCAGACAGTACAAAATTGGCACAAGGAGTAGCTTTATATCACCATGAACGGTGGGATGGTACTGGGTATCCCAAGGGTATTCCAAGTGAACAACTTCCTTTAATCACTCGTATTGTTGCCGTTGTTGATGTTTTTGATGCCTTGGTCAGTAAGCGGCCATATAAAGAGGCATGGCCCCATGAAGAAGCGCTCGAAGCAATTTTAATAGGCTCTGGTACTCAGTTTGATCCCAATGTCGTTAAAGTTTTTGTCAAGCTTTACCATGACGGCACGTTAAATAATATTTTAGCAATGAACTAGTTACTTGATGAACAATCGCCAACTTTAATAGATGAAAGAAAATGAATAGCAACCAAATACACTCGACAGAAAAGAATAATCAAAATGAAAGAAGAAAGCCTTCTGAGCCTTCTCCGTTATTTTACTCCTATTTTTCTTTAGATAAGCATGCACTAAGTGACTTAATTTCAACAAAACAGCATTCAGATGATTTTATAGTTACACGTACCAGTTATATAACCATTCGTCTCTGGTTTATGTGCATGTTCTTCTCTTTGTCGGTACCTATTTTTTCATTTTTTGATTTTATCTTCTTCCCAAATAAAGAAGCACTATACTTACTCTCTGCACGAATAGTACTTTCTATTAGTTTATTCATGTTGGCAAAAGCATTAAAAATATGGCCACTGGTGCGTACTGTTCGCATTGTCATGCCATTAGCTTTTTCACTGCCGATGCTATTTTTCGTTGCCAGTATGCTGATTATTAATGGTATACCCGTAGAAGTTGTACCCAGTATTTTTAGTATGATGCCTTATTTTATTTTGGCCATGTTAGGTTTGTTTCCACTCACCATTAGTGGTGGTATTTTTGTTGTTGCTTGCGTGTTTACACCATTCGTTATTTTTAAATTGCTGCTTGTTAACCAACCATTTTGGCTATTCTTTAATGATGTTTGGTTATTCATGTTATTTGCCGGCATTAGTTTGTGGTTACAGGTAGGGCAGTTATCAATGTTGATGAAACTTTATCGAGAATCAACTGTTGATCCGTTAACAAAATTAATTAATCGCAGGGTGTTATTAAGGTTAGCGCAAAGAAGCCATGAATATCATGAAGTGTACTCGGTTATTATGTTTGATTTAGACCGTTTTAAGCGGATCAATGATAATTATGGTCATGCAGTTGGTGATGAATTCTTAGTAGCTGTTGCCAAAGTTATTCAAAAAGAATTAAGAACAACTGATATTATTGCGCGTTTTGGCGGTGAAGAATTTGTTGCGATATTACCTGAAATAAATCTTAATGATGCAAATATAATAGCGAGTAGGGTGGCTATTGCCATTAGTCGTCAAGTTATAGTCTCAGCTGATGGCAAAGACTTAAGCGTAACAGCCAGTGTTGGTGTTACTCAAAGAAAGCAAGATGAGAATATTGATGAAGCTTTAAAGCGAGCAGATGATTTTTTATATTTTGCTAAAGAAAATGGCAGAGATAGAGTTATTTCTGATTATGATTATCACCAAGCAAGCGCTTAATTAAGTATGCTTTTTGGTAGAAGTAATATTAGTAATCAACATGCTTCATTATCTTAAGTGAGGCATTTTACTTTTCCATTTGGAAAAAATATTTTGATAAGTACCATCCTGATGGATACTGGTTAAGCTTTTTGTTAGTTTTTCTATGATATTACTGTCAGTGTTAATGTTACATGCCAGAAAAAAATTGAGTGGTAAGCTTTTTACTTCAATAACACGGTTTAATAAATCGACAGAAACACCAGAGAGTTTTGCCCTGTGGGTAATGGTTATATCGTCAGCTACAATAAAATCAATTTCGGGCCTATCAACTAATAAATTAATTAATGAATCAGTGTGCTCTAATACGTATAGGTTTTTATTTTCAGTTAACCCAATATTTAACATTCCAGTATGGGTAGCATCATTTTTATTAACCGCGGTGGTATAACGCTTCAAATCATCGACTGTTTCTATTTCATTGCCGTGTTTATTACTTTTTAAAGACCATATAACAGCATTGTTTTTTTCTGTCACAGGACCTATCCAAGTAAAGAGCTTCTCTCGACTAGGTAGCCTAGCGAGAGAAAAAATACAGTGGTTAGTTTTTGTTAATGCTAAGTTGTATGTCCTTACCCACGGGTAAAGGTATAATTGATAATTTATCTTGGCTCGCTGAGCTGTTTCTAAAACGACTTCGGTGGCAAAGCCAACAATTGAAGCGTCTTCTTTTATTATCTGATAGGGGGGTAAGTGTTCGGTAACGAAAGTCACTTCTGGCTGATTCGCAAAGCTGTTGTTGCATAAAAAAAACATGGTAAAAATGGAGAAAATATGTTTTTTCATAAAACTTTACATACAGCTAAGTCATTGGGTTAGGTTATTAAGCATAACTTGTTTAGCTGAAATCGTCTATTGCTTAGTCTTGACTTAGCGTTACCCTTTGGAGAAGCTCCAAGCAATAAAACGACTAATTTTTTGCCCTTGTGCCATTTTTACTATTTTTACTTGCAATACGTTAGCTTTTTTCAGATAAAGTTTTATTTTAGACAAATTATCTTTTTTAGAGATTAAACAAGTAAACCAGAGTACTTGATCCTGATATGTCTTACTTTCTTTAATCATTTGACGAATAAACGCCACTTCGCCACCTTGGCACCACAATTCTGCTTTTTGGCCTCCAAAGTTTAAGGTTTTGTTATTATGGGAGTTATTCCCTTTATTCAAATTTTTCCACTTTCGATTAGTGCCAGTATTCGCATCATCTAATGATTTATGAAATGGAGGGTTACACATTGTTAAATGATAATATTCATTAGGACTGATTATACCGTCAAAAATACGAGCACTGTTTTTTTGTAATCGGCAGTTGATTTGTTTCGTAATGTCTTTATTGGCGCTAATGTTAGCGTTAGCTGCTTTAATAGAGATGGGGTCAATATCAGAAGCAACAAAATGCCAGCCATATTCACGTGCTCCCAGAATAGGGTAAATGCAAGTTGCCCCTGTACCAATATCTAATACAGATACCTGTCCTTGTGTTGTTATATTGGTTTCTTTTAATAAATCGGCTAGGTAATGAACATAGTCAACACGCCCAGGAATAGGCGGGCATAAATATCCTAGAGGAAAGTCCCAATGTTGAATTTTATAATGTTTAATTAATAAAGCAGCGTTCAACGCTTTTACTGCATTGGGGTTGCTAAAGTCTATTGTTTCTTGCTTATTATGCTTATTTTGAATAATAAAGGCTGACAAAGCAGGATGAGCCTTTATTAGACGGGCAAAGTCGTAACCATTGCGATGTTTATTACGTGGATGCAATGCGGTTTTAGTACTCATTGTTTAGGTTTTTCGCCAATTTTAAAATAACCATTACTGGTAAATTGCACTACTTGTTGACGTTTTTTTCCAATAAGAATGGGTCCATCATCCATAAATAAAAAGTTTTTCCAACTGCGTTTAAATATCGCCCAAGTAGTTTCAATAACATTGTCTCTATTTGAACAATAATAAACGACGGTATTATTATCCCAAACAATATGTTCACTGATTATTACAGGTAAATTTTCGTCATTACTGTCCCAAATACCTTCCCATTTTCCCTGTTCAACCCAATTGCTTTTATCAAAAGGCCAGTCACCTTTTTTGAAAAAATCAGGATGATCTACTTGACGGCTGATAAAGGTATCCCACAACACATTAGCGCGATCTTTTACCATAGGTTTGATTTTAGATAAATCTACTTCACTAATAGGGAGACTTTTATGTTTAAAAATCCAAGCATTTTTTAATTGTTCTAGTGGGATGTAACTCATTTATTAGGCTCGACGATTGCGCTAAGGTTTATCAATAGATTATACGGGAGTACTTGCTATTTTATATAGGAAATGAGTTTACTTTTTTTAACTAAGTAAAGTAAAGAATAAAAATATAGCAAAAGAGCGATCCAAAGGCAGCTCTTTATGTAATATGGTCGCTTAGGGGATCTAACCTGCGACAGCCTGCATCAAAATACACAAAAGAGATAATGCGTTATAGTTAGTCGATTCCTTTGTTTTATCTGAGTAGCTACCCTATTAATACGTAGAGCTTTAAAGAAGCGCTCTCGTTTAAAAACGTAAATGAGGAAATGTTATAGCTGCAATTAAATAACTATAATTATGAAGTTGAAATGTACAAAGTAGCATCAAGGGGTAGCAATATGTTTGTTATCACTTGTGAAGATGGGCAGATACATGCTCAACTAAGAGATCAATACTCTATGCCAGTATTTGGAAAATCACTGAGCGGGGGACATTAATCAAAAACTTTCATCGTGTTAAATCGCTATTTCAACGGTATTTTCTGACGCTTAGTCGTTCAGTACTATCCACCATTGAAGGAATTGGCTAAGCTGTTCGTTTAAATCTCCTATTTCATTTTACGGTGATATAAATCGTGGTTACAAATCTGGTTCGAATAGCATGACAGAGCAAATAAAAAGAACAATTAATATAAAAAACATAGCGCTATTATTAGTCGCTATTTGGCTAGGTTTAGCTTTTTTTACGGTGTTAACACAAATATCAAGCTGGCTTACTAGTCATCATTTTACCATGAACTTTTTCTCTCACCTTAAGTTTTTTACCCTGAGAGTTTGGCTACCTTGGGTATTATTAACGCCTATTGTTTTGTGGGTAGCTACCCAGTTTCCGATAAAACCTGAAAATTGGTTGAAAGCTTTGCTGTTGCATGCCTTCTTTTTATTGGCACTCTCCTTTATCGCAGGGCTAATGATTAGTTTGCATTATCACTTTTTTGAAGATATGGCTCCAGGTATGGAAGCATTCAAACCTTGGCAGCATATAGGTCACTTTTTATTTGGTGATAACCTGTTTCTATTTAACACCATTATTTACACTATTTTAGTGACTAACTTTAATATTAAGAACTTCTCAAAAATCGCCCAGCAAAAAGCACTTATTGCTAGCCAACTTAATAACCAACTTATTGAATCGCAGTTGCAAACACTAAAGATGCAGATTAACCCGCATTTCTTATTCAATACCTTAAATGTTATTTCCGTGTTAGTGATGAAGTCAGAAAAAGATAAAGCAACAGAAATGATTAACCGATTAAGTGCTTTTTTTAGAAACTCCCTCGACGACAAGGATCAACAGTGGATCCCACTACAAAAAGAGCTGTTTCATGTAGAGCAATATCTCGCTATCGAGCAAGTTAGATTTGGCGATAAAATAAGCATTGTAAAACAATATGATGATGCGGCAATGTCAGTTTCCATGCCTGCGATGTTATTACAACCGCTAATTGAAAATGCTATGCAGCATGGGCTTGAAGAAAAAGAGGGTAAAGGTCAATTAACACTCGTCTGCGTAATTGAAAAAGAGCATTTAATTATTAATATCATCGATGATGGTGTAGGTTGTAATTTCGATGATGAAAATTATAAAGAAGGTATTGGCTTGAGTAACGTAAAATCTAGATTAGCGCAGTTATATGGCGTTCAACATGAGTTTTCAATAAACAGCAACAAATTTGGTGGTGTAACCGTGTCGATAAAACTGGCAATTAATCTTGGAGTTGCAGAGAAATGACTATCAGGGTGTTAATTGTTGATGATGAACCTTTGGCAAGAGAGGGGGTTGCTCTGCGTCTTGAACAAGACAATGATATTGAGGTCATTGGCGAGTGTGCAAATGGCAGTGAGGCTATTCGCAGCATTTTATCTTTAAAGCCCGATTTAGTTTTTCTTGATATCAAAATGCCGAAAGTGAATGGTTTTGACGTAGTGAACGCAGTTGGCTCTGAGCATATGCCGCCGGTTATATTTTTAACTGCTTTTGATGAATACGCCGTTGAAGCCTTTAATACTCATGCCATAGATTATTTACTGAAACCTATCGATAATGCCCGTTTTAAAGAAAGTTTGCAGCACGCCCGTGAGCAAATATTGAAAAACGCTATTGCCGAGCGTAGTGAGCAACTAACCCAATTATTGACCCAGACTCAAGGATTAACGACAGCATCACCCGCAGGTCAGAAAGTTACCGGCAATATTAACAACGAACGCTTAGTGATCCGCTCCAATGGTCATGTCTATTTACTTGAGTCAGACGATATCTATTGGGTTGAAGCTGAAGGTGATTATGTCAGTGTCCATACACCGCAAAAAACACACCTAGTTCGTGAAACCATGAAGAATATGGAAGCTCGTCTGCATGAACAGGGTTTTCAACGAGTTCATCGCTCTTGCATTGTCAATTTAACTTATGTCAGAGAACTCATTAGTACCGACAGCGGTGATTATCAAATTGTTTTGCGTGACAATACTCGGGTGAAGTTAAGTCGAAATTACCGTGATACGTTATACCAACGGCTTAATGCCGCCCCCTAAAAGGAAAATAAAAATGCATAAATTATTCAAGGTTGTCGTTATCTTATCGCTATCGTTCGGTTCGACTGGTTATTGCCTAGCACTTGATAGCCAAACGAGTATTAATGAGAAAGTGTCGCTGGTTGATATTAAAAACTTTCGTTCATTATCGCCTACATTTGCCAGTGCAGGTATGCCAAATTCAACAGATTTAACTCTATTAAAACAAAATAATTACCAACATATCATCAACTTGATACCTGGTGACTTTAGCGAAGAACAACGACAAATAAGAACATTAGAGATGTCTTTTGACCAAATCTCAGTTGATTGGCACGAGCCCAAGCTGGAAGATTTTGAAAAGTTTGTTAAGTTAATGGGTAAATATGAACAAGATAAAGTTTTAGTGCACTGTCGGTTAAATTACCGAGCATCTGCATTTGCTTACCTTTATCAAACAACGCAACTTGGCATAGATGAAGCAATAGCCAAACGTAAAATGATCTCCGTTTGGCAACCAGAAGGCACATGGCTAGACTATATAGAAATGATTCAACAACACTACCAAGCTCAGTAATGAATGATTTAATTTAGTTATTTTTATAGGAAATAGTCATTGATACTTTGAACGATGGCTTTTCATCGAAAGCCTTTGCTAATACGCATTATCTCCAACGCTATATCTACACTCTTTATCTCGACCTCTTTACAGGCACTCTTTAACGACAAATAATGCAGCTCATCTATAACAAGCTGAATCTCAGCGATTGCCGCAGAAATTAAAGAAAAACACCGCTAATGTTTGCTTATCTCTTACATAACAGCACTACCGACATGAACATTGTTGGTAACACGGTGATAAATGAAAACTATTCTTGAATCACAAAATAACGATAGTAAGTCTAAAAAAAACGTTGCCATCATTGCTAGCGCTATGGTCATATTACTTTGTTTTTTGACGCTTTACCTTTGGTTAAATACGGATGATAACTCTTCGGATATTGATCGTAATGATTTGGTTATCGCTATCGTTAAATCAGGAAACTTGATACAAGACGTCAGAGCACCGGGCAATCTTATCGCAAAAAATAAGCAATGGTTATCGGCTCGAGTCAGTGCAAAAGTAACAAAACGATTACTTGAACCCGGTGCAGTTGTCACCCCTGACAGTATTATTCTGCAATTAAGCTCTCCTGAACTAATGCAGCAATATAAACGTGTGAAAATTGATTATAAAGTGGCTCAAGCCCAACTCGAAGCATTGAAAGAAACCCAAGCAGCGGCAAGGCAAAAAAAGCAAGCTGATGTCAAGTTACTCGATATTGAAAATCAACAGGCAATAGCCGATGCTACGGTAAAGAAGAAGCTTAGAGTTGATAAAATAATACCATTATATCAATATAATGAAGCGATATTACGTGAGAAAAAGTTAACGCTTCAACTTGATATTTCTCGCTTTGAATTACAGCAATTACCCAGATTACAAGCCAGTTTACTTAATGTTGAAGAAGCTAAAGTAGAGCAACAGTTACTGCAGCTTGCCTTGTTAAGCGAACAAGTTGAGTTGCTTAACGTTCGTGCACAAATGCATGGTGTCTTACAGAGTATTGCTGTTGAAGAAGGACAAGAGATAGCTAAAGGTACTACTTTGGCACGTGTCGCCGACCAAAATAGTTTAAAAGCAGAGTTGCGTATACAAGAGAGCCAAGCCCGAGATATTCAATTAGGTCAAACAGTAGAGATTGATACTCGCCGCAGCAAAATTAATGGCATTGTTTCACGCATAGATCCCGCGGTAGTTAACGGCACTGTCACGATTGATGTTGAGTTACCAAAAGATTTACCCAGTGAAGCCCGTCCCGATCTTAGGGTTAATGGCATAGTCGAAATAAAACGTTTAGAAAACGTATTGCTGCTTGATAAACCTGCCCACTGGCAAGATCGAAAAAACGTCTTTTTATTTAAACTCACCGGTGACTCACAAGCGACCAGAACTAAGGTGGCCATTGGCGACAGTTCAACTAACACAATTCAGTTGCTCAGCGGTTTAGTTAAGGGGGAAAAGGTGATTATGTCTGATACCTCGCACTTCCAAAAATATCCAACGTTAACCCTTAATTAAAGCAAATGACTTATCGGTTTAGTTTGTCTTATTTTCTTAGGTGAAGAGCAAGAACTAAGCAAAAAGTCCAATTACACAAGCGCTTTTCTACTGGCGATTATAATAACGACAACCTTAGGTAACAATAGAATGACAAATTCAAAAACACTGATCAATATTACTAACCTTAGCAAGGTATATCACACTGGCGGTACACAAACCAAAGCCCTCAAAGGTATCGACTTAACGATAACTCAGGGAGATTATGTCACCATTCAAGGGCCATCTGGCGGTGGGAAATCAACCTTGTTATCGATAATTGGTTTGTTAGATAAAGCTAGCAGTGGTGATTATCAGATTAGTGACGTGTCGGTAGCAAAACTATCCGAATCGCAAATGGCTAAAGTAAGAAATAGAGAGATAGGCTTTATTTTTCAGGACTTTAACTTGATTGGTGATATGACAGTTAGTCAAAATGTTGAGCTACCGCTCATTTATCGTGGTGTCAATAAATCAATAAGAAAAGAGAAAGTTGCCCAAGTACTCAAAAGAGTCAATATGACTGAACGAGCACAGCATTTACCTAATGAATTATCCGGTGGACAGCAACAACGTGTTGCCGTTGCCCGAGCTTTGGTGGGTAGCCCAACACTATTATTGGCAGATGAACCAACGGGTAACTTAGATTCTGTCAATGGTGATTCAGTGATGCAGTTGTTAAGTGAACTGAATGAGCAAGGAGTGACTATTTGCATGGTAACTCATGATAGTCGCTATGCCCATTTTGCCAACAGAACTGTTAACTTATTTGATGGCAAAGTAATGAACAATAAAGCGAACAGTGAACAAGATAAAGCTGAAGTACCCCCGCAAAATGTTGCTGAGCTTATGCCAAGCAAAATTCAGGTAGGAGTCTAATTATGTCAATTGGAAAGATGTCAAAGGTAAATATGGAACGTTATGATGTACTATCGGGACATGACGAGGAGAAGACACAGTCTAGTTTCTTTGGCAGTAAACTCATTGAAAGTATTCTAATTGATGTGCGTTATGCCATGTCCCGCTTTATTGCTCAACCGATAACTACCTTGATCATTCTTATAACACTGGCGTTGAGTATAGGTGCTACCACAGCGATATTCTCCGTAGTGAATGGACTTTTATTTCAAGCAACGCCGTTTAAGGACAGTGAAAAACTCGTTGTATTACAGCAACAAGATTTAAGTAACCAGCAAACTTATGGTTTCTCGGCCAGTGAGATGCTTGATTATCAAACAAAGGCGCAGTCCTTTGAAAATATGGCTGAATATCACAACATGACCTTTACCATGTACGGTAACGGTGACCCAGTAAGGGTAAGAACCGGTATTGTTTCAGCCAACTTTTTTGATATGTTAAATATTAGTCCGATTTTAGGACGCACTTTCACTGAAAGTGAAGACGATATTGGTGCTGAGCCATTAGTTTTATTAACGTATGAATTTTGGCAAACAGAATTTAATGGTCAACAAGATATTATTAACCAAAGTGTTGAGTTTAATAATCGCAGTCATAAAATTATTGGTGTATTAGCACATTTCCCTCAATTTCCTGACGTTAATGATGTTTATATGGCGATTCCCTCTTGCCCATGGCGTAGCAGTGAAAATGCCTTGTCAAACAGAAGTATGCGCATGATGTCTGGTTTTGCCAGAATTAAAGACAACTATACTCTGAGCGATGTAAACAACGAGGTAGCGAGCATAGCAACAAACTTAAGCAGTACATATCCTGAGGCCTATGGTGAAAGTAGTGATATTAGTGCGACAGCCTTATCCTTGCATGATGAACTTGTAAAAAGCAGTCGACCGTATTTATATACGCTATTGGCTACTACGCTGTTATTATTTTTAATTGCTTCTGCCAATGTTACTAACTTAACCTTATCGCAACATGCTAAGCGAAAACGTGAGTTTGCTGTACGTGCTTCGTTAGGAGCAAGTAAAATAAGACTTGCTCAGTTGCTGTTAACTGAAAGTCTGCTATTGGCTTTGATGGGGGGAGGGCTCGGCTTAGTGTTCGCTTATTTAGGACTCGATTTTCTTAAAGACTTTGCCGCAAACTTTAGCTCACTTGCCAGTGAAATATCTATTGATAGCAAAGTGATGTTATTTACCTTAGCCATTTCAACACTTTCAGGTATTATCGCCGGAATAGTGCCAAGTTTTAGTAAAACTAACTTGGTCAGTTCGTTAAAAGAAGGCGGTAAATCGTCTTATTCTACTGACCACGGTTTTTTAAGAAACGCCCTATTAATTTGTCAGTTTGCTTTTTCATTAACGTTATTGATCGCGGCAGGGTTAACCATCAAAAGCCTAAATAATTTACAAAATATAGAAGTGGGCTTTAATACCAATAACATAGAAATAGCACAAGTTGATTTAAACTGGACGGTTTATAACAACGGCCAACAAAGATGGCAAATTTCACAACAAATTTTGCAAGAAGTTCGCAAACTGCCTTATGTGACTTCATCTGCGTTGAGCATGACTTATCCAAATGACACTGTTGGTAGCAGCTATAACCGTGTTCGTCAGGCCGTACAGCTTGATGATAGAGACTTCAATGTTGATGATATTTTACCTGATACTTTTCTGCGACCGATTACTGATGGCTATTTAGAAATGCTTGACAGTAACTTAATACAAGGAAGATTTTTCACAGCAGATGACGATGATAAAGCCGCTAATGTCGCTATTATTAATGAAAAATTAGCACAAAAATGGTGGCCAAGCGAAAGTGCTATTAACCATACTATATCACTTGATCAAGGCGCAACATGGTTAACTATTGTCGGGGTTGTTAACAATATTTATGAAAATGGCGCAGCGGTTGAGCCTAGTTTTCAAATATACTTAGCAATGGCACAAGCGCCTCGGCCTCATCTTGCCATACTGGCTAAGCATGCTGACAAACAAGCGGCAAGTTTTAATCAAGACTTCAAAGACATTATTGCGCGCTTAGATAGCCGTCAACCCATATCTAAATTTGAAAGCTTGCAACAAGCCGCTGATAACTCAGTCGCTCTGCAAAGATTTTTAGCGCAACTGTTAACTATATTTTCAGTCATTGCATTGGTTATCACTATCAGCGGTGTTAGTGGTGTGATGAGTTATATGGTTAACCTGAGAACAAGAGAGATTGGCATTAGAAAGGCTATCGGTGCAGATAAACATAAAGTGCTGCTATTGATATTGTCTTATGGCATTAAGTTAACGTTTATTGGTTTAACGCTCGGTTTAGTTGGTGCTTATGTTAGCGGGGGATGGCTAGCTAGCCAGCTCTTTGGTATTAGTGGCTTTGATGTGTTGATCTATGGCATGGCATTAATATGTCTTCTGATTATTTCTACTTTAGCCTGTTTATTGCCAGCATGGCGAGCTAGTTCAATTCCACCGATGCGCGCTTTAAAACAATAAAGTTAAACCCGTTAAATTAATTAAGAGAGCGGTGGCCATTTGAACATGATCACTGAGTTAGTCTCATTGGCATTATTATCGAGCACCTTTAAAGTCATTAGATTGACTTTAAAGGTGCAACTACATGAGTTTTTTTATAATACTTTGCGTAACCTTGGTGTAAAGTCACCTCAAAATAGGTTGATTTATAGTGCCAATACTCCGGCAACGGCTTTATCTAATAGTTTTTGCATTTTTACACCTGCATCATTAACTAAAGACTCTTTGTCTCCAGGCACAGACACCTGTGCAGCAATGGTAAACTCACGCCCACCTTGAAAATGTGGTAAACAAACATGAGCCAAAACGACTGTTTCACCAGCACTTCTTGTCTCACTGTATCCCCAACCTATTTTTTGGAATATTCGCCATTTACCACTCGTTGCTTCATCTAGAATATTTTTGCCCATTTCAGTACCAATTAACTGCAGATCTTGATTACTCGATAGAGACTTCGCTATGGCGTGCGTTAACATCTTACTGATGCCTTGTATCATTCCTCCGACTTTATGTTGTGTATCGGTATGGCTGGTTGCATAAAATAACTCTTTAATGCTGTTATCGGTTAAATATGGGTGCTGTGTTAAAGGCTCTCTTTCATGACTTGCTAACCGTTTTAGCCACTCCGCTTCGGCTAGTGTAGTCATGGGTTTATTTCCGGTTAAACCACAGGTATCACACCGGTATCCTTGATATGCAGGATCATCGGCGCTATTTTGATATAGTGGTAATATTGTCGATTTTTTTGAACCTATTTCTGACCATACTAAACTTGTCGGTTTAAATGGCGTTATGCCATAAGCGCCTTGTAGTCTAACGCTAGGGTTTGCTAAGTTTAGCCAGTTTTCATGAAACAGTGAGGTAACATATGTTCTACCAACAGTATTGACCATAAAGGTTGCGATATCATTAGACTCAGCGGCTGTTTTTCCAAAAGGAAGGTAACTGTGAATACTGGTGGTTAAATCGGCTAAAGGCGTCTCGCCAATTCTACTTGTCGCACTAATGCCTTTTTTATTAAGCTGAGACATAGTTGCTGTGATTGCCATAACCTTAGATGAACTCCAAGGTTCATAAAGTTGGTGTTGAGTTTGATTATTAGCAAGGTACTTGAAAGCAAGTGTCGGTTGGTTGTTCCTTGTCTGCTGGGAAAAATCGATCGCAAGTACTCGGCCTTGTTCGGCAGGAATTTGGAAAAAATTCCAATCAGCGGTAATTCTTTTTTCCCATCCCGCTTGTTGGTAGTTAACGTCAGTTGCAGAGCGGTAATTTGGCTTTATGTTTCCTTTAGTCGTATTGATTGGACAACTAATAAATTGTTCATCTAAACTCTTCGGTAAGTAAGGAGCGGATTCCATGACAAGCGTTTTAAATTGCTTAGTTGTCTCAGCCGTTTCCCCCTTGTCATTAGCACTTACTTGGTTTATTAATAGTGTAAAGATTGCTAGAGATATAACATAATAGCGCATTGTAAAGGCCCCAAATAATTGAAACATAGTAGCTAGATTAACAGGTTAGGTAATGTAAAAATCTGTTTTTATTAAAGGAATATATTATCACTAAAAAATCACATTGCAATACTGAATAATTCCTTATAGGGTTAGCTATATTGTTAAAATTGTCGTTTATCTTGGAGTTACCTTGTTTTTAGAGATTCGCTTATATTGCCAGGATATCATTAATAGTATTCCTGCAGATCGCTTGTTGTCACTTGATGTTATGCGCGGTATAACCATTACTGCTATGGTATTAGTCAATAATCCTGGAAGCTGGAGTTATGTGTATAGTCCTATGGGACATGCTGCTTGGGATGGCTGGACGCCAACCGATCTTATTTTTCCTTTCTTTTTGTTTATGGTTGGTATTTCAATCGTACTCGCTTTTGAAAAACGTTTAGAATCCGGAATACCGCCGGCTAAGTTGTATCGCAGCATTATTATTCGCTGTGGTAAGTTAGTGGGCTTAGGATTATTGCTTGGTTACTCATACGCAAAATTTTATCATCCTGAATACAATTTCTTTGACAGCTTAGCTGGAAAAAGACTCCCAGGCGTATTACAAAGAATCGGTATTGTGTATTTAGTAACGTCGATTATTGTCCTTAATTTTACTCATCGCGGCAGAATAAACTGGTTTATTGCGTTACTCGCTTTTTATTGGTTAGCCATGATTTATTTCCCTTATTCTTATACTGATGCTACTGGTGTTGTGCATCATTTAGCGGGTAATTTAGAGATGGGAAAAAACTTTGCTAATTTTGTCGACCATCATGTTTTCGGACTTCATATTTGGAAAAAGCATATTGAGCCTTTTGGTCATGATCCTGAAGGGTTATTGTCAACAATACCATCCATCGCAAGTTGTTTAGCGGGTGTCTTTACCGCAACCTTGTTAAGGAATAAGCAGCAAACGACTGTAGAGAAAGTTGTTAAAATGTACTTTGTCGCAATGGTAAGCTTATTCATCGGACATGTGCTAAATTATAGTTTTCCCATTAATAAAGCCTTATGGTCACCAGCCTTTGTTTTTCATACCACAGGTATGGCATTGATTTTTTTGGCGTCGTTAACCTACATTGTTGACTTAAAGAGCAAAAAGCTATGGTCAGCGCCCTTTATTGTCTTTGGGGCTAATGCGATAGCTTTCTATTCAATTTCAACCGTGCTTGGTGGCGTGTTTAATTCTCATATAATAATAGGTGGTAAGAGTCTGGTTTCATTTTTATTTGAAGATGTTTACCAACCTGTATTAGGGCATTATGGCGCTTCTTTAGCGTATTCAATCTCACTATTGTTATTGATGTATTTTATTATGAATTATATGTATAAAAAGAATATTTTTTGGAAAGTGTGATGACAACTAGTTAACGATACTTTCGTATTGAACACTTGGTTTTTTTGCCCCTGATTAGTAGCGGCTTGTTACTCTGACAAACAAGTCGCATTTATCACCTTATTGGTCTGGTCCACTAAATTCAGTCACCCTAGTTAAGCTACTTTTTTCTAACTCATTAATCTTCAATTCAAAATCAAAGGACTTCTTGGTGCGCTTAGCGGAAGAAAACTATTAACAAAAGTGCAATACTTTTTCTAATGTTTAATTTTTAATTTTTAATTTTTAATTTTTAAAAATCATGTTCGAATTTAAAATCCTCCTTTCAACCGCAAATAAGGAAAAACATCTCATTTCAACGGGTAATTACACAATCACAAATTTATAACCTATTGATGATACGTTAGTAAAAAGGTAAAGTTATAATATTAAATAATCATTTAGTCGAAAATCAACCTGCATAAAAGATGGTTTTTTCCTCGTCTGATAAGTTGTTAGCATTACCTCAATATTGGTTACTAAATATAAATAGGAGTTTTATTTGAAAAGGGTAATTTCACTTACATTAATCGATGTGGCAAATAAGCAAGTAACCTTTGAGGATTTAAGATCACTTTACGCTTTTGCAAAAGAGCAAAGTAAATTTTGGACTAATGCTTCTGAAAAATATCAAAACTCTCAAAATCATCCATATATAAATAGTTCTAATTACTTTAATCAATTGATTAACTTAATTGATGGTTGGAAAGATAACCTTGAAACATGGGATGACACTCAATTAAATCAACAGCTTAATAATCAACAGAGAAGTCTAATTAATAATCTCCGTCAACACTGGCTTTGGAGTGGACATCCATTTGTTGGGGCCTTTCTAGAATGTAATAAACTATATGGTTCTCAAGGGGCTACCTCTTTTATTACATTTATTGTAAATAAACAAATTAACAATAATGGCCACAAAGATGGTTTTATTGGTAGCCTTTTAGCTTATGAATTTGAACAACAAGATTCTGATTTAACTAAAAGAAGAAACAGTGAAAAATTGTCGTTTAATCACCTACGGAATCAACTAGATGATACTACTCAAAAACTAATTGGTGAAGCTGACGAGTTTATAGATAATTTTTCATCTTGGGATGAAACTACTAAATCAAACTGGCAAGAGTGGTTAGATAAAACATCGTTAGAACATACAACGCAACAAGAATTACAAAAAAGTGAACATGAAGAGCAACAAAAAATCCAAAAAGATGAATTCATTACTTACATGGATGGTTGTAAGACACGAATTGCTGATTTAGAAAACACATACCAAGAAAAATTAAGACTTGAAAAACCTGCAACTTACTGGAAAAAATCAGCTAAAAAGTATGGTATGCAAGGAAGTTTATGGGCATTGGCCTTGATTGCTTCTATCTTGCTTGGATTAGTTTATTTCTATGATTTTTTTGATTCTTGGCTAAAAGGTCAGGCAATTGCCGTAAAACTCAATACGTTACAGGGGGCGGTAATCTTTGGTTCAATATTGGCTGTATATGCTTTTCTTGTCAAAACAATTTCCAAACTTACGTTTAGTTCGTTCCATCTAATGAGAGACTCAGAAGAAAGGGAGCAGTTAACGTACTTATACTTATCTTTAAATAATGATGGTCAAATTGATGAATCATCAAGAGAGTTAATATTACAGGCATTATTTAGCCGTTCTGAAACTGGTTTACTAACTGGAGAGTCAGGCCCCACAATGCCAGTGCATGACTTACTGAAAACCGTGTTAAAAGGTAAGTAATACGCACGAAATATTATAAGGCGTTCAAACGGACAAATAAATTTATGAATTTAACCAAAAATACTCTACTTTCAATATCAATTTTATTTACTCCATTAAATGTATTTGGTCAAGAACCGTTTATTGGTAAATGGGTTGATAAAACTAGCCCGTCAAATTATAAGTACGAGTTTGAAGCTAATCAAGATTTTACCTATATCTACAGTTACATTGATAAAGGCTCTAAAAAGGACAGGGTTCAAAAGGGTGTGTGGGAGGTCGGAAGCTGGGCAATTACAAATGCTAATGGAAGTGAGAAATCCTGTAAGCTAACTATATATGCAGATACCAAACAGTGTTGTTATGAGTATAAGCTTATAGCTAATAACTTGATTTTAACTAACCAATATAAATCGGAATCTTACGGTTCAATGTGTGAAAGTAGAGTTTTAATCAAAGAAAAATAAGCGTATAAGAACTTCAAACGGAAAAAAAACAGTAGGTGTTATTGATACAAAAATTAATCTGAATCTGTTTTACTCTGTTATAGCTAATGACCGTTTTGTGGCATTTACCGCCATGTCTCCATAATAAGGTGTTGATCTTCTAGTTAATTGTCATAAGTAGCCAATCCATAGGGAAATTTAAATAAATGAGTGATGAAAATTCAAGTGTAGATTTGCTTGGTATAAAACCAATAGCAGACTCTGTTAACACAGTTACCAAGGGTACTGTAGATGGTGCATCCGCTTTCTTAGGCAGAATTTGTTTACCTGCAGCTGAAGAGTTCGGTTTATTACTAAAAGATAAAGTTAGCTCATGGCGCGCGAAAAATGCTGTTAAAATTGCTAATAAAGCTCAGCATCTTTTAGAAGGACAATTTCAGGATTTAGTTGTTTCTGCTCATCCTAGGATAATTTACTCAACGCTTGAAAATGGATCATGGGCCGAAGATGACTTTATGCAAAATTTATGGGCAGGTTTATTAGCTTCATCTTGTACACCTGATGGAAAGGATGAAAGTAATCTCATACTAATAGGCATTTTATCTCAACTCACATCTAACCAAGCAAATATCATCAATCATATATGTGAAAATGCTAAGGTATATCAAAGTGAATCTGGTTATATTACTTGTGAAAGATTAATTATGAAAGTCGATGATGTCATCAACATTGCTGGTATTACAGACCTTCATCAATTAGACAGAGAGCTCGATCATATGAGAAGTTTACAATTAGTCGATGGAGGTTTAATTCTAGACAGAGATAATGAGGCTTATTTAACTCCACACTCACTTTGTTTACAGTTATATGCAAGAGCAAAAGGTTTTGTTGGCTCCCCTATTGAATTTTATGGTGCGAAAAAGAAAAGCTCTAATAAGTAAAGCCAACAAGACTTGAGGTATTACCTATACAAAAACTAATCCTAATTCAATTCTAGTCGGTTAGTACTAAGGTCAGCAAAGTGGTAATAGCGACGATTGGCATAATTAATTAACTCGGAAATTGTTAACTAGTGTGAAAGGGAACAAAGTGCCCAAAAGGGTTAGTTAAGCAGGGAGATAGTTTTGATAAGTTTATTGAATATTGTGGTAAAAACACAAAAAAGAATGGTGTCATTAATGACAGAGATGGCATCATGACATTCAGCAAGAAAGTTTCTTTGCTAAGTTATAAAATTATAAAAAAGAAATACCCTGATGGTTCCGTTGTTTCTTTTATTTTTTTGGATAAAAAATTAGCGTTAGTTATTAGGTAGCAAGTTTTTTGAAAGGCTAACAAAGTGCGCATTGAGGAAGTATCAGAGTCGCAGCCGCTAAGGTCTGCTTCAAGCTCATTATAGCCGTTAGAATTTCATACCAGAATGCTAACTCTTACTATGAAGTATGTTAAATTTGGATATAAGCACGTATATCATCAAAGCATTCAGCGGTTTTAGACGCATTTCATATTGGACAAGGTTCCGACTGTATTTATAAGGAATATTGAACTATGGTAGATATACGGGGAGTCACTGAAGAAGATTGTTTTAATTGTCCATTATTGAAAAAATAAAACACCTCTTGCTATTGGCAAACGGTGGCGAAAAAACAGAGCTGTTAAAATTTGCTCAGTTTAACGAATTAATCAAAAAAATTCCCTTACTGTATTTTATTCTGTTAGTAAACTCTCTGATTCTATCTTATACACACTATGACGTTGCACCTAAGTACCTAACTGTTTATGTCACAGCTTTCTTGAGCGTTGCCTGCATTGCCCGGTCAATACGTTGGTATGGCTATAGAAAAAAAACCTTCAACCTCGCTCAGGTAGAACACCAGATACGAATGACCGTATTATTTTCTATTCTAATGGGGATTGGTTTTTCGGCTTGGGCTTATGCGCTTTATGGTTATGGAAATATGGGTTTAAGACTTCACATTGCCTATTATATGTCAATCACTGTGTTTGGCATTGTTGTTTGTTTAATCCATTTGCCAGCCGCAGTCTGGTCAACAACAGTGACCGTAGGTTTACCCTTTGTCCTTTTTCTTATAACCAGTGGAAACCCTATTTTTATTTCCATAGCGATTAATTTTTTCATTGTAGTGGCAGTTTTAGTACTAATAGCGCTGAGTTATTATCGAGAATTTTCAAATGTCATTTCAGCCAAACAAGACTTGCAAGTGCAACATGAAAATACTCAACAGCTAAACATACAAAACGAATTATTAGCAAATCAGGATGGTCTGACAAAATTGGCAAATCGGCGTAGCTTTGCCAAGTATCTCAGTCAAAAATTGACTGAACATACAAACCAACAAAGCTTTCTTGTCGGGTTAGTCGATTTAGATGGATTCAAACCGGTCAATGATATTCACGGCCACGCGGCAGGTGACCGACTACTAAAGGAAGTGAGCCACCGCTTAAGTCGTGTTCTATTTGGTGAGTGCATGTTGGCTCGGATTGGCGGCGATGAGTTTGCCTTTGTGATTGATCACGACGCTAGTTATTATCAAATAAACGCATTCGCAAAAAAAATCACTGATGCTTTAAAAGCTCCTTTCATTATGCGTTCGGGTTTAGTACACATATCTGGCTCTTGCGGTTTTGCCATTTACCCTGATGCAGGCGACACCGTTGACAAGTTAATGGAAAGAGCCGATTTTGCGCTTTATCAAGCTAAGGCGAAATCCCGAGGGAGCTCTATTATTTTTTCTAAAGAGCACGAACGACTTATTAAGCAACAGTCACAAATAGAATTAGCGCTCAACCTAAGCGTTCAGAATAAAGAGTTAACTCTAAATTACCAGCCTATTGTTGACGGGAAAACAGGGAAGATCAAAGGATTCGAATCGCTCGCGCGATGGTACCATTTCGAATTGGGGCAGGTTTCTCCCACCGAATTTATTGCGGTCGCAGAAAAGACCGGGATCGTTAGCGATATCACCTTATATTTATTTGAGAAAGCTATCATCGATTTGAAACGCTGGCCTGCTGATATTTACTTATCGTTTAATCTTTCTGTTCATGATGTGGTAAACCATAAAATTTTGCACCAATTAAAACAGCTAGTAGATAAGCACGCTGTACAGAGTTACCGAATACAATTCGAAATCACGGAAACGACAATAATAAGTGACTTGGAGTGTTGTGCAAAAACAATTAGAGAACTTCAAAATCAAGGTTTTAAGATCGCTTTAGATGACTTTGGAACAGGCTATTCTAGTTTAAGTTACATTCATAGATTGGCTTTTGATACGCTAAAAATTGATAGAAGTTTTGTCGAAAATTTACAGCTTGATCATCGCAGCCAAGGAGTCGTAAAAACCATTCTAGAACTATGCTCTAACTTCAAGGCAAATTGCATTGTAGAAGGCGTTGAAACAGCAGAACAAAGAGATTTACTACTCTCTCTGGGTTGTGAAAACATGCAAGGTTACTATTTTGGCCCTCCTACCTCAATTGAAAACCTGATACTTGAAGATGAAAGAGTATGGGTCAACTGAAATTTCACAAGAGATCAATAAAAAATTAGAAATGAATGTTTCTGTCGGCTTTAGGAACAGTAAGCGGGCAAGATTTTTGTATCCTTTTCAGAATTCAGAATGACCGTTTTGTGGTTTATATAACCATCAACCATCAACCAATAACTCAAACTATTTTTCAGTATATGGCGTTGCGTTCACCCAAATAAGTAAACCTATTAAAAGTGAACTCGAACGCCTAACTGAAAGTTAACACCTTCTACTTCATGTGCTACAAGCTCACTATTTTGAGAGAAAATATCGGGGTTTAAAATCTCTTCGTCTAAAAGGTTGCGAGCAATGGACTTCCCAGTCTAATACTAAGTAGCAAATTTGATTAAGTTATTTTATTTGCAGAGAAAAAGGATGATTTTAGTTAAAAAAGAACTTATTTCCCTAGTATAGATACTATTATATTAGTTGCATTACGAATCTTCTTACAAGAAGTATATGGAGCAAAATCATGCTAATACAATTACATGAACGACCGCTGTGTAGCTACTGCTCTTTGAGTATCCAATGTTTCAAAAAGCATCCTAACAGCTTTTTAGTGCGCATTACGGAAGTAAGAAGCAATAGATTTAACCTTCCGTAATAGCCTCAAATACAGTCATTACAGCTTTAAATTCACACTAAAAAAATATTTTTAAAGCTATCGATAAATCGGTAGCGAAGGCTAGTCTTTGTTTCGATACCCTTCTATGTAAGAAGCGATATAAACTATGCCACTACAACTATCACATCAAGGCATCATATGTCTTATTCATGACTTCAACAGAAATATTGTTATTTTGGTAGTTACCAACAATGCGGGTTAACTTCAGCTGCTTATTGCGAACAAAGTCAATAAAGGTTCGGGTATAATTGGGTATTACCTTAGCAATGGTATTATCGAAAGCAATGTGGAGGAAGTCTGCTTGAAAAATAATTCCACTGTCCTTGAAGTGAACAAAGCTTTGTCGCTTTGAGTGCATATTTTCCAACACATAGAAATGCGCGCCATCAATGTTTAGCTCATGATCAATTGTTCGGAATTTGAACTTATCGATGTCGTCAGCGAATCCTACATAAGCTTTGATCGCAGCAATACTGTATTCATCAGCAAGTATATCAATCCCTTTTTCGGCATAGACGTTGAGACCATCAATAGCATATCCATGAGGATGGGTTACATAAACTGAAGTGATTTTCTTTTTTGGAAACTGTTCATTAATAAGCTTAATCGTTTTCTCCGCTAACGCGGGATAGCCACTGCCACCAAACAGCATAATTTTATCGCCATTGACTTTAAATAAACTATTGCGCCAGGCTGAAGAGTCGGTAACAAGATAAAGATCGGCTGCAATCTCTTTTGAGACTAGGATGCCATCACTTTTTGGAATTTCAGGGCCGTAACCTTGTGGCAGTTGAAGTTTGGCAGGGTCCACTTGCTCAATGACCTCAAATTGGTCAATAAACTTTATGTAGGCTGGTTCTGTTGCTCCTTCAGGGTTTGAGTGTACTGATCGCGCAAAGGTGATACCTCTGGTCGTTTGATAATCATCGTAGACATAGTTTGCAGAAGTTGATTTATTGTTGATCGATAAGAGTTGCAACGGGATATTTCTAAATTCATATTCGATAACACTCTCATCGCCATCAGAAACTTTATGAGTAAGGGTATTTGTTCCCAATTTAATGTTCTGTTGAAGGGTAACATTACCCTCAATATTACTTTCCTCAAGCAAAGGCCTTACCGCCAGAAAGTCAACATTCATGAGAATATAAGGTATAATTCTATCAAAATTCGCCATACCTTCATTGAAGTAACGCTTACCTAAAAAGCTGCCATTTGGTTCATAATAATAGCTCTCCGTATCATTCTGGAACTGAGTTCTGTTGTTTACCCGACCACCTGGAGAGTAAAGTATATCACTATCGGAAAAATGCTTTTTTACTAGATCAATCTCAATCATTCTTTGTGACATGACTCTATTTGGCATTTGATAGTCCCAATAATTATTGTCCCTATACTGTTTATTTAAGAAGTGATAGCTCAGTGAAAAGGCCTTAATTGGCAGTGTTGTTTGATAGTGTGTTTTAAGTTTATCGACAAACTCTTCAGTCTCTCCTGCTTGTGCTGATGCTATCGTAATAGTGAATAATGTCATACACGCATATGCTAACGTGCGTGAATAAAGTGTTAGGTTAAGCTTCATCGATAATTCCTTGTTTTTATTGAAGTTAGATAATTCGTGCCAAATGAAAAATAGTGAGTTTTGCGTAAAAACATTGTTGGACAAAGATGCACTGGATGGCTAGCTCTTATCAACCAGACAGTTTTAACTAGGGCTAATATAGGTCTTCGTTTAACGTTAAAACAGGCATGTAATGTAAAAATTCGGGGCATGAAGTTTTACAAAAGTTTACATTCGATCTTTCTGAAATATTGTAGCTTGAGCAATTAGGCTTATAACCCCATGGAAAGAAGCTGAATATTTAACAGTAAATGAGGTAGCGCGAATTTCAGCTTAAAGAAACAAAACACCCCTCCAGAATAAGTGTTTTTTATATCACTAAAGGGTTGGCTTTGTGGCATGAGCTGCCCGTTTCCTATCTAGCAGCTTTACGTGAAAGTTTTATTTTTTGGCACTAGAACCTTTTAGTGTTAGGGTCTTCAAAGTGCTGACATTAAAGTATAATTTTTTACCCTAAATATTCTAATGAATACAATTAAAATCATTACCCTCTGTCATATTTGACTGCGTCCTTTTTCGATACTCAAGGATGAACTAAGGTACTTGCGAATAAATTCTCATTTCAACTCAAAAAAACATTAGTTCATCTTAAATATGTTCGTTTAAAACTAATTCTTTGTTATAACAAATTGAAGTTAATCAATGGCTATAACTTGATGATTAAAAAATCATTCTATTAAAATCAGGGAAAATAATTCGTTGATTTCAAAATAAAGGTAAATTATGAAGTATATTTGTATTTCAATTGTTCTGCTGTTTTCTATTCTAGCTTTCAGTAGCAATAGTTATGGTCAAGATGAGTTTCCAGTTTTGGAAGGCCCCTATTTTGGACAAAAGCCACCCGGTTTAATCCCAGAAGTTTTTGCTCCAGATCTGATATCTGTTGAAGGGCGCTATGAATTCGGTGTTTCCTTTTCTCCAGACTTGAAAGAGTTGTACTTTATAGTGTTAGATGTAATAGATGGAAAAGAAGGCAATACAGCTATTTTTTATTCACAGCTTGAGGGTCAAAAATGGTCACGTCCAAAAAAAGCTGATTTTACAAATGGTGTGATGAATTATGAGCTTCTCCCTCACGTGAGCCTTAATGGGAATCGAATTTATTTTTCGGCCGGTACTGCCGATACTAAAGATGGTTCAAGGAAATCTGCTGGGGTTTGGTTTGTTGAACGTAACGAAGGCAATTGGGGTAAGGCAAAAAAACTTAATTTGCCACTTAGTTTAGGTCGTGTATCTGATTTTAACCAGGGGCCCAATGGAGATATCTTTCTGACAAAGATGTCAGAGAAAAAAATGTACTATTCGGAAGGTAATATTGGTGATATTCCCAATATTAAAGCGCTTGATATTGATTTTGGTGTACATGGCTTCATAGCTCCAGAAGGAGACTATTTGTTGGTTAATGCTTACATAAAAGAAGGAAGCCGAAGTGATCATGATTTATTCGTTATCTTTAAGAAAAAAGACAACACTTGGTCGAAACCTATTAATTTGGGAGCCTCCATTAACACAAATTATTCAGAAACTGTAGCTAGAATAACACCTGATGGGAAGTTTTTGTTCTTTGGGCGGTATAATGAGCCGGGTGAACTGTCAAATATTTATTGGGTTAGCACTAAGGTGATTACTCAATTAAAAGAACAATATTTTGATGAAAAATAAATATAGCCTTATAAGGTTGCCAGTGAACAGCTATTATTTCAACAATGTTTTTACAATTAGCTGCTCTAGTGGTAAATAGAAATCACTATTACTAATAGTGGCACCTAACAAGCAATTGAACAGGGAGAAAAACAGTTGACTGTTTTCGTTCCTCAACATTTTAACCAACATTTTTTTTCCCGTTAATCGGGCATTATCGGTTCAAAACCTAATCCGAATGAACTCTGAGCTTGCATCAGATAATGTCCGCAATGTGGTAATAGTGACAGTTAGATCTATCTCACTTTCGCCCCTCTCAGAGCGCCATATGCCAATAATACTAAGCCTCTACACAGCAAGCAAAGCCGCGTTTATTTTGTTTATCCTCAAATTGTACCGCTTAAATAAGTTTTTCACGCTTTATCAAATAATTCACACAGATTTGCTAATAACCGAACACAATATACGCATAAATTCATGTGTTAGGACAATTTAATGACTAATTTTAAAACTTTATTTTCAATATCCATATTTATTTTAATACTTGCTAACTCAAATATTACTTCTGCTAATGAAAGTAATGATGTCGATTATCGAACACGACTCAATGGTTTAGATGAGCGAATAGATAAAGCCTTAAGTGATTTCAATTTACCTGGCTTGGCGATAGCAGTGGTAGCTGATGGTAAGGTCATCAAGAGTAGTGGTTATGGCCTTCGAGATACACAAAAAGGGTTACCTGTTACTGAAAATACTCAGTTTACAATTGGCTCTTCGACTAAGGCTTTTACCAGCTTTATGATTGGGACCTTGGTAGATGAGAAAAAGTTGGGCTGGGATACTCCGGTTAAGAGTCTCTTACCTGAGTGGCAAACAAAAGAACCCTATGTAACGCAAAATACTACTGTTCGTGATTTATTATCTCATCGTACTGGCCTTTCAAGGCATGAACTTATTTGGTTGGCTAATCCGGATCTGACTGCTAAAGGGTTATTAGAGAAACTGCCTCACCTTGAGCTAGGAAAGCAATTTAGAGAAGGCTTTATTTATAATAACCTCGCTTATGCTATTGCCGGAATTTTGGCTGAAAAAGTAACGGGGCAAGAGTGGGAAGCATTAGTGAAAACGCGTATTTTAGATAAGTTGCGTATGGACAACACAACATTAGAACGCACATCTATGTTTAATTTAAATAACTTTGCTTTACCTTACACTGAATCAGACAATCAATTAGAACTTAATGGTTTCAATGAAAGTTTGACCGACGTAATGAGACCAGCAGGTTCAATAAATTCTAGCGTTAAAGATATGGCCAAATGGTTGAAGATGATAGTTGCCTCGGGCGAATTTAATCAAGAACAACTGATAAACCCCAATACGTTGTCGGCTATTCAGTCACCTCATACAGCTATAAGTCCGTTTGTAGGTTCTAAAGATAATTCTCCATTACATTATGCCTTAGGTTGGTTTACACGTTCTTATCGAGGTCATTATCAAGTGCAGCACGGCGGAAATGACATTGGTTTTAGTTCTGCAATGTTTACTTACCCAAGTCAGAATATCGGTATTGTAGTACTTACTAACAAACATGCGAGCCCGGTGCCTCATGCTTTATCTTTAGAAATTTCTGATATGTTATTAAATTTAGAGCCTAGAAATCACATAGAAAAGTCGCTAAATAGAAGAAATACAGCCAATAGTCAACAAGTTAAAAATGCTGACCACAAAGCGAAAGGAAACGTTGATAATTTAGCTGACTATGTTGGAACATATAGTCATCCTGGTTATGGCAGGCTTGAAATTAAAGAGATTAATGGTGAGCTGGAATTAACATACCATAACCTTAAAGAACGTTTTGTTTTTGAAAGTAAAAATAGTTTTAACAGTGTGAACAGTCATCATTTGGGATTGTTTGATGGTGAATCGCTGACTTTCGAACAGAACAAAAATGGTAAAATCACCTCAGTTAACACTCCTTTTGATTTTCCTAACGTGATTAATTTTGTTAAAGATATATAATTCTTAAGTCTGTATATTCGTGTATATTGACGAGTAGTTTAACTAACCAACCTATTTAAGTTTATAAGGAAAACTCAGCTAAAGTTATGCAAATACCAGCTAATTCTTTTATTGCCTTTCAACTAGCAGGTTGGTTGTTATATGCCCTGATCCAGATACTATCGTTCACAATTCAGGGCCAAGATATAAGCAAAAGTCTCTTGCTAACGGCTATTTTGACTTCAGTAGGGCTTATCATTACCAGTGTGATGCGTAAGCTCTATAACACTCCTTTTATTAAAAGACTAAAAAGTTACCAACTTGTTTTAGTTTGTATGTTTATTTGCTTAATAGCTGCAGCATTAATGACAACGGTTGCTTATATTGTTATTGCAGAGAAGTCTGTAGGGGGAAGTAGTTACACATTAAAGTTGTTTAACGAGCTTTTTATACCTAATTACTTTCAAGTATTGCCAATGTTTTTTATTTGGACACTACTTTATTTTTCCATTAAATATTTTAGAAAGTTAGCTGAAACAGAAATTGAAAAGCTCAAATTAGAGGCGGCGTTAAAAGAAAGTAAATTGAATACGTTGAAAGGGCAAATAAACCCTCATTTTTTGTTTAACAACTTAAACAATATACGAGCGCTTATTTTAGAGGATGTTCATGGCGCGAGAGATGGTTTAAGTAGTTTAGCTGAGGTACTGCGTTATTCCCTTTCAAGTGAACAACGAGATAAAACAGCAATTTCAGATGAGTTAGTGGTGGTAAATGACTTTATTGGATTAGCGAAAATGCACTATGAAGGTAAGTTGTCTGTTATCTTCAATATTCAGGATGAATGCTTATCATGTCTTATACCTGTAATGTCGCTACAAATGATGGTGGAAAACGCGATTAAACATGGCATTGCTGAAGAGCCTAATGGCGGAATATTAGAGGTATATGCTCGGTGTGATGAAAACAAATTGTATATAAGCGTTAGCAACCCCGGCACCTTGAGGCAGCTGAATAAAAAGAGCAAATTATCATCAGGCACAGGCGTAAAAAACATTACGCAAAGGCTGAATTTATTATATGAATCAGATGCAATATTTGAATTAAATCAAGAAGGTGAGAAAGTTGTCGCGCTGTTAACTTTGCCTAAAGAGAATATGGAATGAATGCAATAATAATCGAAGACTCAAGGCTAGCACGAGTAGAATTAAAGGAACTCTTAAGCTGTCATAGTGATATAAAAATTATTGGCGAAGCAGAGAATTACGAACAAGGCGTTAACTTGATTGACGAGCTTAAGCCTGATGTTGTTTTTCTTGATATTCAGCTTCCTGGTAAAGATGGTTTTTCTATATTGGAAGCCGTTGAGCATGTGCCTCAGGTGATATTTACGACAGCGTATGATGAATATGCTATCAAGTCTTTCGAATATAATGCCTTAGGTTATTTATTGAAACCTATTCGCAAGGAACGACTAGCGCACGCCATAACAAAGCTTTCAACAGCCCCAAAAGAAAAATCGGAAGACAGAAAGTTGGAAGGTAACAGCCGGATATTCATCAAAGATGGAGAGCAATGCTGGTTAGTTGATTTGGTTGATATTGAGTTGTTTGAGAGCTGCGGTAACTACACATGTGTTCACTTTAAGGCGGTTAAACCGCTTATCCACAAGTCACTCAGTAAAATAGAAAACCGTTTAAATGTCAATCAATTTTTTAGAGTAAATAGACAATACATAGTTAACCTTAACTTCATAAAAAACATCGAATTATGGGTTGGGGGGAATTATCGACTGACGATGAATAACGACATAGAAATAGAGGTTTCTAGAAGTCATTCAACTCGTTTAAAAAACTTACTCAGCATATAATAAAAATATTGTAGTTAAAGCAGGGCAGAAGTTCTGTCGCTCTTTTGTCAAATATTTAAACAATAAGGTATGTTCTGTCACCGCTGATTGTTTTTAATCGAGACAGTATTTCTAAGGCTTGTGGTGATAAAGGTACTTTATGTTCTAAACGCATTTTCATACGTTCGGCAGGAACAACCCATAGTTTATTTTCAAAATCTATTTCACACCATTGTGCCTTTGCGCTTTCGATTGGTCTGCTCATGGTATGAAGTTGCCATTCAATTAAACATCGAGTCACTAGCCTAATACTGGCGTAGCTAATGTCACTCATTAATTGACCAAGTTCATTGGGTCTAATGGTTTTGTTAATTTTGCCATTTTGGAGTACCGCAACTTGATAGATTTGTCTGGTACTCCTAAAAGTACTCCTAAAAAGTGGGAATGTCACGGAACTGCATGAAATAGCTTTGGACATAAAAAACCCGAAAAGCTTAATAATAAAGGCTTCTCGGGTTCTTGTAGGTTCTTATTGAACCTTAATTTGGTGCCGCTGCGGGACTCGATTGTACTGACTATCCATTTGATAATATGGCTCTTTGTCGTGTCGTGTTTTTGTCGGTACTACTTGTGGTACTACTAAAAGTTAAAGTCACACTTTTTTTTGATGAATTTTAGCTGTTTTGTAATCTTTACAAAATAAAGGTTTTAGGCTGAAAAATGAACATAAAGATTAATATTTTCTCCTCGCTATAATATAACAGTCTATTCTGAGGTCATTTTTGGATTTAGGAAATGGTCTTTAAAGTGCGCTATTGGCTATTCTTTAGGTCAACTGATTTGTCTTACCCCGTTTTCGTGGACACACTATAATTGTTGTAGAGATACAACAGGAGGTGTTTATGACAAAAGGTAA
>Ga0209081_1000162_pt1 | contig 38368 bp, 37 predicted proteins | sample GOMGulsemesocosm_4_FD_184636 | JGI IMG/M metagenome (GOLD analysis project Ga0209081, IMG submission 184636) | Methane-oxidizing microbial communities from mesocosms in the Gulf of Mexico - GOM15B Gulf of Mexico (SPAdes) (version 2) | ecosystem: Environmental > Aquatic > Marine > Cold seeps... | reverse complement strand
ATAAGCTTGTTTTAATCATTTTAGGTCACTCAATAATAGGAAATTAGCAGAGCTTTATTTTACCATTTTCGGGTGAGGTTTTTCGAGGTTCCCTAATGATACACCATTACACAGTTCTTGCTTTTATCAGCCAGAAATAGCACGCTACTTAATTACTCAAGGTGCTGATATTAATACTATTAATACGTATAAAGATTCACCACTACATACTGCTTGTGAATACCAGCCAGAAATCGCTAGACTCTTGATTGAAAATAATGCAAAAGTCGACGCTCACGGTCGATACGGGTACACTCCGCTTCATATTGCTTGTCATGAAGCACTTGATATAGCTAAACTACTTATCGAAAAAGGGGCTAACCTTTATACAAAAAATAAATCGGGCGAGACCCCTTTTGACATCTTAGATCAAAGGGAGGAATTTGGCTTACTCGCATTTGCCGTAAGAGACGAACTCACAAAAGAAGATAAAAATGGACAGACACCACTCATGATAGCTATTAATGAAGATCACGACGATTATGCATTTGCCTTATTAAGTCAAGGCGCTGACCTATTTCACGAAAGCTCCACAGGTGACTCCGCCTTTAAAATACTTCAAAGAACATCTGATTTGCCTAAAAAGCTGAAAAGTATAAAAGAAAAATTATTATTGCAAGATTTACTAACCACCCAGGAAGAATCAGATTCACCTGGCCTTTAAGTCTGTGACTCAAAACTTAGACTGTCATTTTTAGTTAAAGCTAAGCTTACTTTTAGCACTTTATTAGGTGCTTTACCAGCAGAGAAAATAACAGGAAAAATAAAGCCAAAATTAATTAGTTGTTGGAAATGCAAAAAACAAATTAAAGTAATTGACTCTCTAGATTTCTTTTGTAGAAACGTAGAAATTTCATGGCCTTCATCAGTTACTATTGAAGATCTTGAGATTATCTTAAGGTTTATAAAAAATCAAAAGTTAAAAAAACTAGGCATTGGTACGATAAAAAAAAGGTACAGCAAAACAGCAAGGTCCTCATATTTATCAAATGGCTGCAATCATTGCGACGCTCTAATGGGAAGTTTTTTTTCAAGCTCAGATAAAAGTATAGAGCTAGATTATATGCATGAATTCACCCTAGACAATGGGAAATCCTTTCATAAAGATTGGTATTTTAAAGGTTGTAGGTCCCAAAAAATTTAACTAATTTTAAATAAACCTTATCATCCAATCAAGTCTTAGTAATAGCCTGCTACTAGCATAAATTGATTAATGTAAACCCAAATAATTGAGAAAATAATGCCTAGAATATGCGTCACATGCGTTAAAGAACCACACCTAAAAAAACTTGTGCTTAGTGATGGAGATGATGGTGAATGCTCACTTTGCCACTCACGTAGTCAATCAATCGATTCGGAGTCCAACAGATTTTTCCAATTAACAAAAGCGCTCGTTAGATTGCATTATTCAGAATGGGATTATAATCACCATTTAGGTGGTGATAGTTATGAAAGTCTCTTCTATGGCGATGAAAATATTTTTTTCGATCAAGGGGATTTATCTGATCTGGAATACGAAGGTTTCGTTTTAAGTATTACAGAAGGTGAAGTATACGAAGATTATGACAAAGGCGTTAGCATCTTTTCAGGATATTCAAATGAAGGTCAATGTATGCCATTAAGGTCGATTAAAACTGATCTTGATTGGAAATTACTTCAAATATCTAAGCGCCTAAAAAATGAAAATTATTTTCTTCTTGAAAATGAAGTTAAAGATATACTTGAAAAATACTCGGACATTGCCTCGTGCGAGTTACAAACAACTGATTCGCTTTATAGAGCTAGAATTGGATATAAAGATAAAAAGAAAAATTACGACTTCGGATTTGAAATGGAATATCATTATGATCCTTACGTTGGCGACGATATTAGCGCTCCACCTCCGAATTCAACCAGCAACGGACGAGTAAATCGTGCCGGAGTATCTTTCTTATATTGTGCAACAGATAAAAACACGGCAATCTCAGAGGTTAGGCCACACCCTGGAGATATAGTTTCGCTAGGAAAATTTTCTTTAAAAAAGGAAGCTCGGGTATTCGACCTTTCTGACAGTAAGTTTCTCGATTTTTATTCTACAGATGAAAAATTAGACCAATACAAACCATTGAATACATTAGGCGTATTTCTTAACCGAACAGTTCCCCCATCTGAACGTATCTTTTACTCTATTAGTCAATTGGTTTCCGACTGCATTAGACAACTTGGGTTCGATGGCGTTTTGTTTAATAGCTCTGTAGGGATGGGAAAGAATATAGTTTTATTTGATAAAAATATCGTAGATGAAGTTGCTAATCAAGCAGGATTAGTAGTTATTGATAATGTAAAGTATGAGTACAGAAGCAAAACAATGATAAAAAAAGATGGTTATTATGAAAAATAAAAGTCTAAAACTTTACCAGTAAAAAAGTAACGCAACCTTTATCTATTAAAAAACTGAGGCTTAACGTCTCAATTATAAAATTCTCCAAAATAAAAATCTAAAAACCAACCTCTTCTTCTTGCTTGCTCTATTTTCGGTAATCAAAAAAGTAGAGTTAAAAATGCAAAACATGACAATTACCAATTCACACAGATGTAATTTTAAGTCTATAATGAAGTTATCATTTATTAATCGTTTCATTTTTACGACCAATAGACCTTAAAGTAGCTCGTCTAAAAAACGTTTCATTCTTTAATTTTACATATTGGCTTACTGAAAATAACAGTCATTATGTAACGATTAATAACAAAAATTATGAATAGATACAATAAACCAATGTTAATTCAAGTAGATATATGAAATACAAAACTTTGAAACGATTTTTACTTTAGTTAATATAAGAAAACTAAAGTCCCCTTATTTTTCGTTTCAAAAGAAATATTCATAAACAAATCAAATAATTGATTTAAAAACAATAGATTGTAAAGGCCGTCAAAATAAGACGGCCTTTTTTGTTTCAATTTGATGAAATCGAGGTTATTAACATTGGCCGCCGTACCTTGCCAAAAGGACAATACGCGGAATCATGTGGAACACACTAAATATCTAATGCGGTTTGATTTTTGGAGAAGGTATTGCTTTAGTACGACTCCCCAGCTACTTTCGGGTTTAGCTCTAACTCAGCCTTTTCAACAAAATACTGCGGCAATTGGTCTTTAATCGTAGGCGCTAATTCTTTAAACTCATTAACCTGCTTAACTAAATTTCCCTTACCGCTAACTAACTGCCCCTCCGCTTTAGTGTAAGAATCTTGGGCGTTATCTAAGCCTTTTTTTATTCCCTCAAAACTGCTTAAAAATGTTTTTAATTTTTTATAAACACCCTCTGCTTTTTTTACTAATTCTGCCGTATGTTTATTTTGATCTTCATAATGCCAAAGTTGGCGCACAATATTTAAACTGGTGAGCAACGTAGTAGGCGTAGCGACTAATACATTTTTCTCAATAGCCTTCTGAAATATTGATTCATCTGCTTTCATTGCTTCAACAAAGGCAGACTCAATTGGAACAAACATAAAAACCATTTCTGGTGAATTGACCCCATTGAGCTTATGGTATTTTCTATCAGATAATTCTTGAATTCTGTCAGAAAAAGCTTTCACATGCTCTTTAATTGCTTGCTCTCGCTCTAACTTATCTTCACTATTAATATAGCGTGTATAGGCGCTTAATGATACTTTTGCATCAATAATTAGGTGTTTATCCTGTGGTAAATAAACAACGGCATCAGGTCGCCCTCTATTTCCTTCTTCATAATTAAAGCTATCTTCACGCTTATAATCTTTACCCAACATAAGCCCAGAGCGGTCCAATACATTTTCTAGTATTAATTCGCCCCAATTTCCCTGAACTTTTCTTTGCCCCTGTAAAGCCGTTGCTAAATTATGCGCTTCTTTCGTCATCTTTTGATGCATTTCCTGAAGATGCTTAAGCTCCGTTTTCATTTCAGTTTGTTGTTTTGTCCCTTCTTGATGTAAATTTTCAACTCTTCCTTTGAACTCATCTATTTGAAGTTTAAAAGGGCTAAGCATTGTATCGAGTGATTTTTTATTTAACTCATTAAAAGCAGTTCCTTTTGCCTCAAAAATTTCATTCGCTAAATTCTTAAACTCCATTTTCATAATGCCTTTTTGCTCATCTATTTGAGCTAACTGCACCTTAAAATACTTTTCTTTTTCATCAAGAGTTGTTTCTTGAGTCGCTAAGTCTTTTGATAATTTATTGCGCTCAGTCTCTACAGTAATCACTTTAATTTTCTGTTCGCTTAATTCGGATTCTAATTTCTGAATCCTTTCTTGACGCTCTTTCTCTGTACTAATTCCTGATTGTAAATTAGCCTTGGCCGCAGAAAGGTCTTCGTTTATTTTAGTTAACTTACCTTGTAAATCATTAACTTTACCCTGCTCCAATGAAAGTAATTCTTTTGCCCCTTCAAAATCATCCGCTAAGGCTTCATTTTTCTCTTCTAAAACGGCTATACTTGTCACTTGAGCGTAAACCTGCGCAGCTGATTCTTTTAACTTAGATTCAGTCTCACTGTGTTCTCTACCAAGTTGTTCTAACTTAGCAAGTTGCTGTTCAATTAAAACCTCTTGTTTAGTTAATGTCGCAGTAGCTTTTGAACGACTGACAAAAAAACCAAGTACCACCCCTAACAATAAGGAGATACTGGCAGTAATAGGATCTATAGGCATAGTTTGTTACTCCAAATAACATTAGGGATACCTTTCTTAACTGCTTAAATCAACACTTTATTTCTTAAATCGATAGTGGGTCGAATCTGTAGTTACGCATAAATATCTAGGCAAAATCCAACTTTATTAATCAATAAACCAATCGTAATATCATGCATTTCTTCAGATGTTGAAAAGCAAATAGTTTTACGTGTTAAACGCTTAACCCATGCTCTAAAATTCAAATTTTTACGCTCTTTTTTTGAGTGTTACGTTTACCTACTTCGTACCTGTCTACGTCAATATGCATTCATAGGCTCCCCAGTTCCCCGTGTAATAGCGATCAATTTTAACGCTTTTAACTCCCTAAAAACAACATCCTTACGCTTACCAAACACATAGGAAAGAATAGTATTTATTGAATTATCAACCACATACCAAGTCCAGCGTTAGTTCGACTTTTTTCGACAAATGACCACTGTTCACCTGTTTTAGCCTCGCCTCAGGCACAAAAATTTGTGTATCAGATGCTGGAGTTTGAAAGTTTGGGTTCACTTGAAAGAGATTATCAGCCTTTTTTAACGTATTGATAACTGTATTTTTATTGATTTTAAGCACTCGCGCAGTATCCCAAACACCACTTGAATTAATCACCATTTCGACTATTTTTCCGCGATACCTAGCTCGCAAGCTTTATAGCGATAACTCTGCATAAAGATTTGGGTTTTACATTCTATGTTTTGGCATAAATAACGCTGCGTGGCCTGCGGCACTTTTGCCAGGCTTTATTATTTTAGTGCAGTCACACTGTGCGCAGTGAACCTTTTGATAACATGTTATAAACCCTAATTATAAAGAAAACGACACGTTCGACCCATTACCCTATTTTCCAACGAACCTAGAACCGAATTGATTACGGATATCCGAAACACACCCAACCCTCCAAACCACAGTGGTTTTGATTCTGACCCAATTTATCTGATATATTCCCGTTGGGGAAGTCATCGGCGCCTTCTTCCTCCGCTGAAAATCATGGAAACGGAGCTTAGCGAAGTGATGATTTTTAGTCCGCAGTAGGCGACAGGGTTGTCGCCAATCCGAGATGCACTGCGGTAGCAGTGCGCGAGGGAGGCAAGTAGTTACCCCGATAGCCGTCAAGCCATTGAGGTAGCTTTAACGTAGCGGCTTTTGTGCGTTGTGAAGTGAACTCTGGGCGTACTGGGGCTTATATGATTCGCTCTGTATGTGAATGAATATTTGGCGACAGGAGTCCCAAGTATTTCATGAGGTAGGATGGCGTGCCAGTCTTTCCGGTGCCAATCGCCCACCTTGCAGCACCAGCAGAGCAGCCAGAATTAACAAAGCCCAAAACGATAGCGTGGGTATTGGCTGAATATTATTCCCTCCACCAGGGCCGCCGGGGGGTATAACCCGCTGGACTTTATAAATTGGCGAGCTGTTTTGAAAATGAATCCAACCTATATTTTCCGCCCAGGCAAATCCGCTAAAATCTCCCGTCCCGGCATCTATGCTTATCTGGCTGTTTGACGGGTTGAAATTGACCCAGCCGATATTCTCTCCCCAGCCGTAACCGGACAAATTGCCTGAGCCGTCATTATTGACGCCGTAAGTCGTGGCTGAGGTATTGGTATAAGTATGGCTGCCGCCGCCCACAAACGTACCCAACCGAATCCAGCCGACATTCTCCGCCCAGACATACCCTTCCAAATGATCGTCATGGACTGTTACCGGCTCATGCGTCGATCTGAAATTGAACCAGCCGGCATTTTCCGACCAGGCGTATTTGTCAGCATTAGAGATATCGTCAGCGGCGAGCGGTGGGCTGAGAGCTGCGAACAACAGGGCAGCCAGAGGATAAAAGTATTTTTTCCATTTAACGAGTTTTATTGACAATCGTTTATTCATTTTTTTTCCTGTATTTTACCAACCGCCGTTTACCCAACCCAAACTATAATCCGCTTCGCACCGGCCACACAGAATTGAAGGCGTTAGTCTTGATGCTGGTGAAACTCTGGCCAGAGTCCAAACTGACGGTAAAGGCCTCATTATTGAAGAACGTATGGGAAGTAGAGGACCAGTACATACCATTGGCCTGCACTGGATTAAACGGGTGGCCTGTCGGCAAGGCCGGTAATTCATTCTGGTAATCAAGCAGGCTTAGTAGTTCCTTAATATTGGGCAAGCGCCAGTCGGTCTGATGGGAACCGGCATTGGAGGTATCTCCGCAGATATTGCCGTTCATGGTGCCTACGCTGTTCAGGGAGCCCACATCGCTCAAGGCAGTAGCCCAATCTCGGAATCCACTACAGTTGGCATTTTCCAGCCAGATCAGGCCGGTGCTGTTGTCAGTGACCGTGCCGTTACTGGTTGTAAATCGGGGCGAGGCTTGGGCAACGCCTCTTTGTAGGTCGCCGTCCTGGCCGGTGCCGGCACAAGGGATTGGATTGCCTGCTGTATCAAAGCAGAGGATTACGCCGGTTTTCGGCACGACTGCCGGAAACAAGACGAGCGTGGCCGTGCCGGTAATTTCACTGCCGTCCACCCAGGCTTTTTTGCCGCTGAGCAGGTCTGCTGCCACCGCATCTCCGCTTGTGGTGTCGACCACTTCCGTTTTTCCCGCTACACCAAAAATAGTGATGCCTGATTTGATGTTTGCAGTCACTAAATCGCTGTCACCAGATACTTGCCCTGTGCCGTCATGGTAGCCCTGTGTGATTGTTTGTGCTGCAGTTCCGGGGGTAATATTTTGCGCGCCCACACTGGTCATGGTGCCAATGTTGTTTCCCAGATTATTGGAATAAGTCTTTCCTATTAATACATCGGCATCTACTGCGTTACCGCTAGCTATCACACCGCCGGTTCCAGTTTGTAAGCCCCAATTACCGCTGGTTAGACCCCAGTATTTTTTTCCGGTCGTCACTTCAGTCGCGCTCGCCCCATCGATATCGTCCACTATCGGCGCTTTTGCCATCACCTCATTAAGATCATGTCCTGTCGCACCGGGACCCGCACTGGGCTCGGTAAAAATAGTGGTTCGTTTTATGCCGGCTGCCCCTGAATCGAGTCGATTATAGATACCATTTACCGTGTACATGGCGCTGGCAGGGTCTGTTACCGCTCCTGGAGAATCAAGGGCTCCAGCTGATAATGGGGAGACTAAAAACAATAGAAAAACAATAGTGAAAAGAGTTAAGTAGCTTATTTGGAAGGTATTTAGAAAAGTTTTCAGCAGTGACTCGTTATTCGTTGTTCGCATTAGTATTCATCCTTAATTTTTTCCCTAATCCTGACTATAACAGTAAAGTGAAAGGATAGACGCGCCACCGCGAACTTTATGATGGTTTTGGGGCTCCTGTCACAAAAGTCGATCGCAGCCTTCTCCAATACGAAATGAGTCTGAAAGTAGCCTCGTATTTCTAATATAAAATAAGTCTAAACTGACAAAACCAGATAATTTGTTCATGATGAAGGGATGAAAGTCATCATGAATCTTAACGCACTAAAAAATACGGAAGAATTACAGTCGTTTTTGAATAGATCACAAGCGCTTGCCTTTAGCCTGTCAGGTAAAAAGGCTGGCGCGCCACCCTACCTCATGAAATACTTGGGACTCCTATCGCCAAATATTCATTCACATGCGGAGCGCATCATATAAGCCCCAGTACGAACTGCGCTCACTTCACAACGCACAAAATCCTCTACGTTAAAGCTACCTCAATGGCTTGACGGCTACCAGGATAACTACTTGTCTCCCTACCGCAGTGCACTTCGGATTGGCGACAACCCTGTCGCCTACTGCGGACTAAAATTCATCACTTTGCTAAGCCCCGTTCCCATGATTTTTAGCGTAGGGAAAAGAAAGAAAACAATATCACTATGATAAAATGATGATGCCATATGAAAAGCTAAATTCACTGAATCAGAGTGAAGATCACCTAAAAGATACGCTATCTTTTGAGCTGTTTGATAAAGAGGCTTACAAGATGAGTGACAATAAAGCAGCTGTCCAAATGAACCTCGCTAAAGAGTAACTATTTAAACAAATAAATGAACAGAAAAAATTCTTATTTTAGGGGTGGACTAGATGCACTGTTCAGACTCATTTGTTAATTGGAAAATACTGAAAGACATTCCTCTCTTTGGTATCACCCCTGATTTTGAGCTGACTTCACTTTAGAAAAATAAAATAGAGTACTCTTTATATCCAGCCGATTCACATAAAGAGGATTGTTAGTCTATAATAGATTTATTATTAAAATATAAAGTTTTGAAATACGTTAGCCTTAAGCCCTCTATATTAGATAACTATTAAGTGGGGAATCATTTTTCATTGTGTCTGTATGATAAACCTTGCTGGTTCCACTCATAGCCTTACAACGAGTGTTGACAAAAACTCAGTTGTCTGAAAAAAGAGGAATTAACTCTCATTATGTTGAAAAAAAAATAAAAACGACTAAAAGTACCGAAGTCACTGATCTGAGGGTGGGTGTCAACATCTTAGAACAACTCTTTACCGGTGCGGCTGGGTAAAACTAAAATCCCCTTACTTTTTTTCAATTTATTAAGAAAAATAAAAGTCTCCAAAATAACTTTACTTATCGTTACATTTTCACATAACACTCATATTTACTCATATATTTTCTCCTCTATGCCCCCTTATTCCATTATTTTAGATTCCCCCGTTCTCCTCAGTTTAGTTGCTGGAGTATTAGGGTTATTAGTCGGTAGTTTTCTCAATGTTGTTATTTATCGCCTACCAGTGATGATGCAACGAGGCTGGAAGCAAGAATGCCAGGAATTTCTGGAATTGCCCATTGATGTACCTACCGAAGCATTTAATTTATCCCTGCCCGCTTCACACTGCCCTAAATGTAAATCAGGTATCAAGGCTTATCAAAATATCCCTGTCTTTAGTTATTTATTTTTGCGAGGTAAGTGTGCTAATTGCGCGTCGCCTATTTCTGCACGTTACCCGTTTATTGAAGCATTAACAGGGTTGTTATCCGTCGTTGTTGCTTATCAACTAGGCGGGCAAATTGAAACCTTGTTTGCTTTGATCCTAACGTGGACGCTTGTCGCTCTTAGCGGTATTGATTTTGACCATCAATTATTACCGGACAATATAACTCTGCCAGTATTATGGCTAGGCTTATTATTAAGTTTATTTAATATCTTCAGTGATCCTGTTTCCAGTATTGTTGGTGCGATTGCAGGCTATATGGTTTTATGGACTATTTACCAATTATTTAAACTGCTAACAGGCAAAGAAGGCATGGGATATGGTGATTTTAAACTACTCGCCTTGTTTGGTGCTTGGCTAGGCTGGCAGTATCTACCGCTAATTATCCTGTTATCATCTTTAGTCGGTGCGATTATCGGCGTTTCTATGATTATAGTGCTCGGCCGCGATAAAAACATTCCTATTCCTTTTGGCCCTTATCTCGCCATTGCAGGTTGGATAGCATTATTGTGGGGCGACCAACTAAATACCCTTTACCTAAACAGTGTAGGCTTATAAGTCAGTATGTATAAAGTAGGACTAACTGGCGGGATAGGCTGTGGTAAAACAACGGTATCCAATTTATTTAAACAACTTTCCGTACCTGTGATTGATGCTGATGAAATTGCTCATGCACTTGTCATCCCAGGTGGGGTGGCACTCACACAAATCAGCCAGCAATTCGGTGAAGCGTATATTTTGCCAGATGGTAACTTAGATCGTAGTAAACTCAGGGGGACTATTTTCAATGATACTGAGAAAAAGTCTCTGCTTGAAGATATTATGCACCCTCTTATTTATGCAGAAATAGATCAGCAACTTAGTGAATTGACTACACCTTATGCCATACTCGCTATTCCGCTTTTACTAGAAACCAAGATGCAATCGTTTGTCGATCATATCTTAGTTATTGACTGCCCTATGGAAGTACAGATTAATCGGGTAAAATTACGTGATAAACTCAGTGCGGCACAAATTACCGCAATTATTCACAACCAAGTAAGTCGAAGCGAGCGTTTAGCACAAGCAGACAGCATTATTGACAACAGCCAAGAGCAGCTAAAGCTAAGCCAACAAGTCAAACACTTACACGAGCAATTTCTACAACAAGCACAGTGACTACAGAATATATTAGCTATGAATTCCCTCTTAATGAACGCATCCGTGTCTTCATTCGCCTAGAGCAACTGTTTTTACAGCTCGATCATTTCTTCGCGGGTACAAGCATTTGGGACAAACGAACGACTGTAAGTACGCTAGTCGATATTTTACAAATTTTTACGCGCCACGATTTGAAGGCAGAAACCCTTAAAGAACTAGAGCGCCATTCCAATAGATTAAACCAACTGTCAGCACATGAAGGCGTAGATACAAAAAGACTACGCCAAATCATCAATGAATTAAATTCTACCAGCAAAGTTCTCTACGCAACCAGTGGCAAAATAGACCTTTCCAGTATGGAAAGCGATTTATTCAAAACCATCACTCAGCGCAGTAGCATTCCCGGTGGCACCTGTTCATTTGACCTGCCCTCTTACCATTTTTGGCTAGAGCAAAATATAGAACAGCAAGAGCAGGATTTAAAATTGTGGATTAGTCAATTTGCAACCATTCGCAGGGCTATCGAGCTGATTTTGAATTTCATTCGTTTAAGCGGTGAAACCAGCAGTAACACGGCCGAAAAGGGCTTTTATCAATTTAATTTAGAGCCCTTACTACCGTATCAAATAATCACTATCAAACTGTTACGGTCTGCCCCTTATTTTGTCGAAATCAGTGGCGGCAGACATCGCTTTACTGCTCGCTTCATGCTAGCAGCATCAGGGACAGCACGTCCCAAACAAGTAACTGAAGATGTTGATTTTCAACTTACCCAATGCATTTTTTAGCTGCAACTGGCACATAAACCATGCAGTTCTAATGTTAGACACTGCGGTTTAAACTGCATGGACTCACTTAAAGCAAATAAGCTTTCATATACCGCCGTTGCATCCATCTCATAAGCATTTTTACAGTTATCACAAATCAAGATCACTGACTTATGCTGCTTTTCTGCTTGTAAACAGCCGATAAATGCATTCAGTGATTCTATTTTATGCACCAACCCAGCTTCCATTAAAAAATCCAAAGCACGGTAAATAGTCACTGGTTTTGCTTTGGGATCTTCTAACTTAAACAGGTCTAATAGTTCATACGCACCAATAGCTTTATGGCTGGTGCAAATTAGCTCCAGCACACGTTTTCTAATGGCGGTCAGACGCACGCCTTTTTGGGTGCAAATATGTTCTGCTGCTTGCAGAGCATGCTGCATACAACCTTTATGATTATGTGGATGCTGTACTGTTTTGCTATCGATAATCTCTGACATATTAAAAGCTCACTCTGATGCCGACTTCTGCGCCACGCCCTGGCTCTGGCGCCACCTCTTTCAAAAATGAAGTAGAATTACGAATAGTTTCATTAAGTAAGTTATTCGCTTTAACAAAAAATAAAGCATCCACCTGATCCGTAAAGCGCACACTGTAATTAATATTCATATCTAATAATAAATAACCTGGCGTACTAGACTCATTTTCACCCGCATGCGTTTGCGCCTCAGCCCGCGTTAAACGCAACCCAGCAGCAAAAGCATCATAACCAGTATAATCCAGCTGAAAACCATAACGCAATGGTGGCATACGAGGCACATTACCACCGCCACTTAATTCACCGCGTACAAAATCACTAAATAAAGTCATGTCGAACTGATTATTCTCCCCTTCCCAAACCGGAAAAGCTACTTGCGCTTCAAAACCATAAAAACGCGCGTCCTGTTGCATTGCTTGATAAACAGGTAAACATTCTGCTTCAAGTGCACAATCTGAAACAAAAGCCTCGTTATTCATATCAAACCATTCACCAGTATTATTTTGGATAATATAATTATTGCTCCAATTATGAAATACATTGAGTTCGGTACTAACCCAGTCAAAATCAGTTTTAAAACTAAACTCTAAATTATAAGAGGTCTCCAGCCCCAAGTTTTCATCACCTAACTCATAACTTTGCGCGGCAAAATGCACCCCATCAGAAAACAACTCTTGTACATCTGGTGCACGTTGCGCATGAGTGAATGCTAAACTCATAAACACATCATCAGTCACATGCCACAAAGCAGATAGCGATGCACTTACCGGCGTATGCTGCTTGCTGGTAAAACCTTCAGCATCAACCTGTTGGTGCTCAACTCGTAAGCCTAGCTCATAAGTCACTGCGCCTGCATGTATATCTTCAACAATAAAACCTGCATAATTTTGTACCGAAGATGGCGGTATAAATGCCTCTTCGCCTATTGCTTCAATATCTCTACTCTGTGCCTGAAAACCAAAAACTCCATGATCGATGAAGCCTAAAGACTTATGTACTAATTCCGCACGCCCTTCAATGCCCTGGTTATCAAATTGCGTCCCTACCGTGATGCCATCTTCTAATTCGACATGCTGATAATCGTTATAGGCAAAACGTAGTTTTATGGTTTCTACCCAAGTAAACGGTTCATACAGCTCAGCTTTTAAATCATAGCGATTTTGCTGTAAATCAATACGTACCAACTCATCAACGGGCGGCACACCGTAATTGTTATCTAAATGGTTATAGGAAAAACCGACCATGCCCCAATCATCAATCCAAGAGCCCCCTATCGTGCCACTCCAGCTCTGCGCATCGGTATTGGGCACGTAACCCAAACCATTCGACTCAGTAGGTACATTATAATTATCATTATCACGAAAAAAACCATCCACATGCCAAGCAACTTTGTCCAAACCACCATCGTGCTTTAAGGCACTGCTCCACTGATTTGATACTGAGTTATAACGCTGTTCAAAGGTAGTGCTTAGCACTTCAGGCATATATAACGGGATGCGGTTATCGATAACATTCACAATACCGCCTATCGCGCCACTTCCATATAACAAACTCGCCGGCCCGCGCAATACTTCAATTCGCTCTGCCAATAAAGCTTCGGTACTGTTCGCATGATCAGGACTAACACCTGAAACATCAAGGCTACCCAAACCATTTTGCAGTACCAACACGCGATTACCTACTTGCCCACGGATCACCGGCTGGCCCACGCTGGAACCAAAAGACATACTGTTTATGCCTAACTCTTGCTTTAGAGTCTCGCCAATAGTCGTCGCTTGTTTAAGTGCTAAATCGTCACCTTCTAAAATATTAACGGGATGTACCGTTTCCGATGCCTTTTTATGCAAAGGCGCTGAAACAATTACAGGCTCTAATTCTTGCACCTCTTCAGCCATCAAAGAACTAGAAACACTGATAATAAATAATAGGGAAAACTGTCTGCAGGACATACTGAAAAACCACTCCAAAGCAAATACTGAAATGTTATAATATAACATTCATGATATTACGTGCAACTTTACTTTCATTTAACGGATCAATTTTTTACGAACTCAAGCGCGTTTTTTATAAAAATTAGGTTAGAGAAATACAAACATTCACACCCTCTATATTCCACATTTTACAAATTACCAGACAAAAAGCATTTCGCTCCTCAGTACCTTATACAAATCTATGTTCCCCCCCTTCTACTGGCCAAATAAACCTCGCTGCATTTAGTCAATATGCTAAGCTTACAACAAGCTCCCTAAGTACGATAAATCAAGCGTACTTACTCTATCCAGCCTCAATACTAAGCTTTTACTTTAATACAACAAGGTTGAAAAGAAGAGATTAGCTAGCCAATAAATAGGTGCAAAGGCAACCTAAACCCTTGTACATAATGTGCATATGCATTCCTTGCATGATTGCGAATTAATAGACCTTTTACGGGTCACTAACTTTATTCAATTCTAAAACCTACTTTAAGAGTTACCTGCCAATGTTCTATTTTTCCATCACCAATATGACCACGGGTTTCAATCACTTCAAACCAACGCATGTTCTTAATTGTTTCTGAGGCCTTAGTAACCGCATTTTCAATAGCATCTTGAATACTGACACTAGATGAACCAGTTAGTTCAATTTTTTTATACACATGATCAGACATAGATAATTCCTTCTTATAAGTAAAAAATTATTTTTTCAGTGCTATGGTCTCTGTGCGGCCAACAGTTTCAAAGGTTATTTTACCTTCCTGAGCCAGCCAACCAATACTGCGCTGAATGATTTTTTCTTCTTCTGTTAGCGCCTTAACTAATACTGAAATTGAGGTTGCACCATTTTCAGTCAAGTGACGCCAAATACCGCCAGAAGTCAACCCTACACGCTCAGCCACTGTTAAGCTAGGAACTTTAGTCGCAACTGCTTTTGGTACGGCAGCTTTGACTTTTGCAGGCGCTTTCTTAGCGGGAGCTGGCTTAGGAGCAGTAGTAGTAACAGTGCTAACAGGTGCTTTTTCTTTCACTTTAGCTACCGGCTTTGCGGCAGTGATTATTGGCTTTTTCATAATTATGATAGATGATTATAGAAACGAGAAATAAGTAGCAAAGATTGAAAGTTAAAGATACTCTATTTGTTTTAGAAAAGCCACTCCGACAGAATACGAGACTCGCATATCATTTACCACTCACTCTCAATGAGTAGTAAAAACCTTTACTTATATGCATCATTTCAGTATCGGAACTTCACCAGCATTTAATTTATATTCTGCATCGAGAAATTCTTTGGAGTTTTTCAATGCTCGTTCTTTTTTCAAAGCTTCATCCTTTGCAATAGCTTCTTTCAACACTTCACGATATGAGCGGTTGACCTTTTTTGCATAATCGGTATCTTGTTTATCTTGAGTTTCAGCAAGTGTTGGCGGAGGCTCTAGCTTATACCGACTGTCTATTTCTTCGGCTAATGTTTTAAGGCTTTGACTAATTCTTAGGAGCTGCTCAGACGAATGATATTTATTAACATCAAGCGCAAAGCTATTGGCAATTTCTTCCCCTAAATTAAACCCATAAACAACCTCTTCACCGCCTTTTTGTTGAAAGTCATATTCAATATAAATATCCAAAGGGTCTTTGGCTTTTTTATCAAAAATAATACTCGCACTTTCCATGGTGTAAGTTAATGCATCTACAAACTGCAGTCTCATTTGCTCTAGTTCATTAGCAATAAAATCTGCGCTTAATTTTTTTATTATGTATTTCATAATTCCACCACCCAACAGATTAATATTATTATAGCCAAGCTAGATAGACTTAGGCTTTCTTTGAAACTAACTAAACACTCACCTTCAGACAAGGGCTGAGTGTTCACTTGAAAAATTATACGCCCCCAATAGCCTCCTTATAAGTACCTATACCTTAGAAATATTAACAGGCATAAAAAAAGCCCAATACCTTGTTAGATATGGGCTTTATATACTTCTTGAACCTATACGATTATTTATTTTCTGCAATATCCTGACTTGAATATCAACCAAAAAAAATCACACAACTTATGTTTTCTACCGCTATAAATCCTTTAAAAATGGTGCGAATGGGGGGATTTGAACCCCCACACCATTGCTGGCACCAGCCCCTCAAGCTGGCGTGTCTACCGTTCCACCACATTCGCATTTTTTAACATTAACAAGGCCTATCAATATAGTCCGTCTAGCAATGCAAGCACATTGGCTATTTTTTACTCAGGTATAATAGACTCATCGACAATAACAGGTAACTCGTCCCCTGCAATAACCGGCTCATTAATCACTTGCTCACTTTCAATCATTGGCACTTCTGCAGCCATTTGATCAATAACAGGCGCATCCATAATATCGGCATCATTGCCTACATTACCACTTAAAACAGCTAAAGCTAAGCTAGTTGAGAAAAAAACAGCCGCTAAAACTCCAGTTGTTCTTGATAAAAAAGAAGCCGACCCTTGCGCACCAAAAACTGTACCCGACGAACCACTGCCAAATGCTGCCCCTGCATCTGCACCTTTTCCATGCTGTATTAATACTAGCCCAATAACTGCTAAACCTACTACCATATGACCGATTATAATAATTTGATACATTTTAATTTTGAAATGAAGAGTAAATCTTTAAAAAAGAGTCCGCATTTAACGAAGCTCCACCAACCAATACGCCATCAATATCAGGCATAGCTAATAAATCTTTTGCGTTTTCAGGCTTTACGCTACCGCCATATAAGATCTGAATCTTTTCTGCAATTTCAGGACTTTTACTGTCAATCAAGCGACGTATAAACTCCAATACTTCCTGAGCTTGTTCACCTGTAGCCGTTCTACCTGTTCCTATCGCCCATAAAGGCTCATAGGAAATCACCGCATGATGAAAACTCTCAATACCTGCGATATCAATAACGTCTTCAATCTGTTTAGCAACAACCTCAAAAGTAGTGCCCTGCTTTCTTTGCGCTAGAGAGTCTCCAGTACTTAAAATAGGGACAATGCCTGAAGAAATGGCTTGCCTGTATCTTTTCGCAACTACGACATTATCATCAGCATAGTATTTTCTGTGCTCTGAGTGCCCTACAATGGCATATTTACAATCGAACTCACGTAGCATGGAGCCTGAAATTTCGCCGGTATAAGCCCCGTCAGCATGTGCCGCAATATTTTGCGAACCACATATTAAGCGTGTCTCAGCAATACGTTCGCTGACTTCTGGGATATATAGATACGGTGGACAAACAACCAAATCAGCATTCACAGCCGGCATATCGGCAACAATTTCATCAACGAGCGCAATAGCACTGTGCCAATTAATATTCATCTTCCAGTTACCGATGACTAATCCTCGACGCATCACAATCCCCAGAATTTAAACGACATATAATAAGCGATTATGCCCCTTAATTTCAAGCAGTGATTGCATTCTTAACCACATCAGCTAATTCATTAGCATGCTTTCTTACTACATCCTCATTTACCCCTTCAATCATCACTCGAATTAAAGGCTCAGTTCCTGAGGCACGCAGCAATACTCGACCACTATCACCCAATTCTTTTTCAACAGCTTGTACTGCTTTTTGAATCGTTTCATTACTATTTGGATCTACCTTTTTAGCGACTTTTACATTCACTAAAACCTGCGGATACTTACTCATTTCAGATTTTAATTCGTATAAACTTTTACCCGTTCTATGTACTTCCGCTAGTACTTGCAATGCAGCAACTACACCGTCACCCGTCGTGGTTCTATCCAAACAAATGATATGCCCCGAACCTTCCCCGCCCAAAACGCTACCGTGCTGCTTCATTAACTCCATCACATAGCGATCACCTACATTAGCACGCAATAAATCAATTTTGAGTTTTTTTAACGCATGCTCCATACCTAAATTACTCATTAAAGTACCAACAATAGGCCCTTGTAATTTACCGGCCGCTTTACGCGCCTTAGCGATAATAAAAATTAACTCATCACCATCTACCACTTCGCCTTTATGATCTACCATGATCAGTCGATCACCATCGCCATCTAAAGCAATCCCCAAATCCGCGCGATAATCAATTACTGCATCTTTCAATAAGTCTGGCTTAGTCGCGCCACATTTTTCATTAATATTTAAGCCATCTGGATCAGCTGCAATTTCAATAATTTCCGCACCAACCTCTCTAAAAACATGCGGTGCAATATGATAAGTAGCCCCATTAGCACAATCAACAACAATTCTTAACCCACTAAAATCAATATTTGCAGGAATACTCGCTTTACAAAATTCGATATAGCGCCCAGCAGCATCACTAATGCGCTTCGCCTTACCTAGTTTTGCAGATTCAACCGTGGTCATTGGCTGCTCAAGATAGTATTCAATTTTATGCTCTAAATCATCTGGTAATTTCGTGCCTTCAGTAGAGAAAAACTTAATACCGTTATCATAATAAGGATTATGTGACGCACTAATAACAATCCCAGCCTGAGCTCGTAAAGTTCGCGTTAAATAGGCAATACCTGGTGTAGGCATTGGCCCTAATAACCGTGTATTTACACCCGCAGCAGCAAGACCAGCCTCTAAAGCCGACTCAAACATATAGCCTGAAATACGCGTATCTTTACCGACTAAAACAAAACCCTGACCTTCACGAGCAAATACTCGTCCAACTGCCCAACCAAGCTTAAGAAAAAAATCGGGAGTAATTGGATATTCGCCCACCGTACCGCGTATACCATCTGTTCCAAAATATTTCTTTGTCATTGCCTTATTCCCTCGTCATCTCACAAAAAAGGGAGAATTACCTAAATTCTCCCTCCCCAATAAACTACTTGCGTTTTACTTTAATTTTGCTCTGCGGCACTACCAATAGATTTATCAGTATCATCAGACTTATTAACGCTCGGTTTAACCTTGCCCCCTCTATTCGGAGGTGTTGAGTCATCCCAGCCTTCTGGGTCTCTTACCGGCATACGCGCCATTAAATCATTAATTTGATCTTTATCAATAGTCTCATACTTCATTAAAGCATCAGCCATCGTATGCAAAATATCTTCATTATCTTTTAAGATCTGCTCAGATCGTTCATAGTTTCTATCAATAATAGAACGAATTTCTTCATCAATCGTATGTGAAGTTTCATCAGCAACACTCTTATGTTGCGTTACGGAGCGCCCTAAAAAGACCTCTCCTTCTTCTTCACTATAAGCTAGTGGCCCTAAACGCTGCGAAAAACCCCATTTAGTCACCATATTTCTAGCTAATTCAGTAGCACGTTCAATATCGTTAGAGGCTCCTGTAGAAACTTGTTCCCAACCAAAAATCTGCGCTTCCGCAATACGGCCGCCATATAAACTAGAGATCATACTATCTAACTTACATTTGCTCGCGCTGTACTGGTCTTTTTCAGGCAAGAACATAGTCACGCCTAAAGCACGACCACGCGGCATAATACTCACTTTATAAACAGGATCATGCTCAGGTACAACTTTACCAACAATGGCATGACCTGCCTCATGATAAGCGGTCATTCTTTTTTCTTTGTCATCCATAACCATAGAGTGCCTTTCTGCCCCCATGATTAATTTATCTTTAGCCTTCTCAAGGTCAATCATACTGACTAAACGCTTATTCATGCGTGCTGCATATAAAGCCGCTTCATTCACTAAGTTTGCTAAATCAGCGCCTGAAAAACCAGGTGTACCTTGAGCAATATATTTCACTTCGACATCATCAGCGGCAGGAACTTTACCCATATGTACATTTAAAATGTGCTCACGACCTTTAACATCAGGCAAACCAACCGTTACTTGTCGGTCAAAACGACCTGGGCGCAATAAAGCCGCATCCAAAACATCAGGTCGGTTAGTTGCTGCAATAACAATTACGCCCTCTGTCCCTTCAAAACCATCCATTTCAACTAATAGCTGATTTAAAGTTTGCTCACGCTCATCATTACCACCACCTAATCCAGCACCGCGCTGGCGGCCTACCGCATCAATCTCATCAATAAAGATGATACACGGCGCATGACGTTTTGCTTGCTCAAACATATCACGCACACGAGAAGCTCCGACACCAACAAACATTTCTACAAAATCAGAACCTGAAATGGTGAAAAAAGGCACTTTAGCTTCGCCTGCAATCGCTCTGGCTATCAAAGTTTTACCCGTTCCTGGAGGGCCAATCAACAGCGCACCACGAGGAATTTTACCACCTAGCTTTTGATATTTTGACGGATCTCTTAAAAAATCCACCATTTCTTCCACTTCTTCTTTGGCTTCATCGCAACCTGCTACATCAGCAAAAGTTACTTTGATTTGGTCTTCTTCAAGCATCCGCGCTTTACTTTTACCAAAACTCATTGGGCCACCTTTACCACCGCCACCACCTTGCATCTGGCGCATAAAGAAAATCCAAACACCAATCAGCAATACCATCGGAAACCATGAGATAAAAATCTGCATCAGCATAGATTCATTTTCCGCTGGGCGTGCTTTAATTTGCACGCCATTCGCCAATAAATCATCGACTAAATGTGGATCATTTGGAGCATGAGACGTAAATTTATTACCGCCTTGCAATTGTCCTTTAATTCCATTTTGATCATCTAAAATAACTTCTTGAACCTGCCCCGCTTTTACCGCGTCAATAAATTGCGAATAGGAAAGGGCTGAATTTTGCTGAGTTCCACGCGTACCAAAATTATTAAATACGGACATCAAAACAACAGCAATGACTACCCATAAAATTACATTTTTAACCATATCATTCAATTTGTACGCCCTAGCCCTGAAAGGCCTTTAATCTAAAAACAAAGTGATTGTATCAGGATTGATAATCTCTTACTTATCACTAACTTCATTTGACTTATATATTACAAGCCATGGTTCATTTAACTACAATAAGGGCAGAAGTTTATTTTTTAAAGCCCTTACCTAAAATATACACTTCATTACTGCGCGCCCTAGATGCTTTTGGCTTTCTAATCAAAACCTTATCAAATGAGGCATCAATTTGTTTTTTATACTCCTCAAAACCCGCACCTTGAAAGACTTTCACTAGAAACGAGCCACCTTCAACTAGTATCGCCTGTGCAGTTTCCAATGCCAGTTCACATAAATACATAGAGCTGGGCTGATCCATCGCTTTATTACCACTGATATTCGGAGCCATGTCGGATAACACAACATCTATAGGCGCTCCATCTAAAACGTTAGTCAACTGCTCATAAACTTCATTTTCACGAAAATCACCACAAATAAAATCGACACCTTCGATAGGTTCTATATCCAAAATATCCAAAGCAATGACTTTTTGTTTTTTACCAACTATTTTACGCGCATATTCTGACCAGCCACCTGGAGCAGCTCCCAAGTCAACAACATTCATCTGCGGCTGAATAAGCTTATCTTTTTCTAAAATTTCGACCAACTTAAAAGTGGCTCTAGAACGATAACCTAACGCTTTCGCTTTTTTCACGTACTCATCATTGACATGCTCTTGCATCCACTGATTACTGCTTTTACTTCGTGCCATATCTATTTAGTGTAAAATTGTCTTATTTTATTATATTAAAGGAAATACAGAGTGAATTCTGAAGAGTTAAAACTAATGATAGGCAAAGCGCATGCCTTACAGCCTGTTATTATGATTGGTCAAGCAGGCCTAACCGACCCAGTACTAAATGAAATTGACTTGGCACTTAAGACTCATGAGTTAATTAAAATAAAAGTTCGTGCCGAAAGAGATGAGCGCAAACTTATCCAAGAAGCCATAATCACTGCAACTAATGCAGAACTGATTCAAAGTATAGGCCAAGTTGTCGTTATTTATCGAAAAAAACCGGCGGCAGAACCCAAGAAAAAGAAACAAGGCAGTAGACGCAGAGATTTTTAAAGTCACGCTGCAAGAAAATCTTTAGGGTTAGAGTTTATTTTAACTTCCCTGCAAAGCTATAACCATTGTCGATGTATGCACACCGACAATGGCATAGTCTATTTAAATATATTTAATAGATAGAATCTCATAGTCAATGTCGCCGCCCGGTGTTTTAACCGTAACAACATCTTCAAGCTCTTTGCCGATCAGAGCTCTAGCGATAGGCGAGCCTACCGAAATACGCCCTTCTTTAATATCAGCTTCATCTTGACCAACAATTTGGTAAGTTACTTTTTTCTCTGTCTCTAAATCTTCGATTTCAACCGTTGCACCAAAAATCACCTTACCTTTTGCATCAACAGTTGTGACATCGATAACTTGCGCATTGGCCAACTTACTTTCAATCTCATTTATACGCCCTTCAGCAAAACTTTGTTGCTCACGCGCTGCATGATACTCCGCATTTTCCTTTAAATCACCATGCTCTCTTGCTGTCGCAATCGCCTCAACAATTCGCGGCCTAGTAACAGTTTTTAATTCCTCTAATTCGGCTTTTAATTTTTCTGCGCCCACAACAGTAAGAGGTACTTTATCCATTTAAAACTCCAACAAACTTAATATTAAATAATCATATAAAAAAGAAAGGCTGACAAATGTCAGCCTTTCCATAAATTAAAACTCAAATTGAATTTTAATTTAAAGTACGATGCAGACCCTGCAAACAATTAACATCACCCGCATCCAGCTCACCTAATGCGTAACAAGCCGCTTTAGCACCAGCCATTGTCGTATAATAAGTAACCCGGTGCTGCAAAGCCTCTCTACGCATAGTAAATGAATCTGAAATCGCTTTAATCCCTTCAGTGGTATTAATAATCAATTGAATTTGATCATTTTTAATCATATCCACGGTATTAGGCCGTCCTTCGTTAACCTTACAGACCACTTCGCACTCTATGCCAGCCGCTTGAATAACCTTAGCCGTTCCGCGCGTAGCAACAATCTGATAATTTTTCGAAATCAACATCTTCGCTACTTCAACAACTTTAGGCTTATCAGCCTCACGAATGCTAATTAGCACTTTACCACTGTGACTTAAATCTACACCAGAAGCGCGCTGTGATTTAGCAAAAGCCTCACCAAAGGTTTTACCCACTCCCATTACTTCGCCCGTTGACTTCATTTCCGGCCCTAATAAAGGATCTACACCAGGAAACTTAACAAATGGGAATACCGCCTCTTTTACCGAGAAATAACTTGGAATGCGCTCCTCTATAATACCCTGCTCTTTTAATGAAATACCAGCCATACAAAGCGCCGCAATTTTAGCCAAAGGATACCCCGTTGCTTTAGAAACAAAAGGCGCAGTACGTGAAGCGCGCGGATTAACTTCTAATACATAGATAGTTTCACCTTGAATCGCAAACTGAGTATTCATCAGGCCTCGTACGCCCAGTGCTTCAGCCATTTGCTTTACTTGAACGCGCAATTGATCTTGCAAATGCACAGGTAAATCGTACGGAGGTAAAGAACAAGCCGAGTCGCCAGAATGTACACCAGCCTGCTCAACATGCTGCATTAAGCCACCGATTAATAAGGTTTCACCATCATAAATCGCATCAACATCCATTTCAATCGCATCGTCTAAAAAACGATCTAAAAGCACAGGCGACTCATTGGAAACGCTAATCGCTTCTTTCATATAACGCTGCAAAGATTCCTCGTTATAAACGATTTCCATACCGCGGCCACCTAAAACATAAGAGGGGCGCACAACCAAAGGAAAACCTAATTCTTTTGCGACACTAACAGCCTGCTCTGTCGAGGAGGCTGTACCATTCGGTGGTTGTTTTAAATCTAATTTCTCAATTAACTGCTGAAAACGCTCTCTATCCTCTGCTAAATCAATGGCATCAGGTGAGGTACCAATAATTGGTGCACCAGCAGCCTCTAAATCACGCGCTAATTTAAGCGGTGTTTGCCCACCATACTGCACAATCACGCCCTTAGGCTGCTCTAAATCTATGATTTCCATCACGTCTTCAAAGGTTAAAGACTCAAAATACAATCGATCAGAAGTATCAAAATCAGTCGACACAGTTTCAGGGTTACAGTTCACCATAATGGTCTCGTAACCGGCTTCACGCAAAGCTAAAGCAGCATGCACACAACAGTAATCAAATTCAATCCCTTGGCCAATTCGATTAGGACCGCCCCCTAAAATAATAATTTTTTCTTTATCTGAAACACGCGCTTCGCATTCACGCTCATAAGTCGAATACAAATAAGCCGTATCTGATGAAAATTCCGCAGCACAAGAATCAATACGCTTGTACACAGGACGTATCGCCTGTTTATGGCGTAATTTACGCACATCACGCTCTTTAGTACCCAGTAACTTAGCTAGACGCGCATCAGAAAAACCTTTTTGCTTTAAGCGAAATAATTGCCCTTCTTCTAAAGTTGCCAAAGTTTTTGTAGCCAATGACTTCTCAGTTAACACCAAATCTTCTACTTGTGCTAAAAACCATGGGTCAATTTTACTGGCTTCATGCACATCATCAAACGCCATCCCACTACGGAAAGCATCAGCAACATACCATAAACGCTCAGGCCCAGGGTGACGCATCTCTCGCTGCATTTTTTCCTGTGCATCAGACTCAGTAAAATCAACAATTTCATCCAGACCATCAACACCTACCTCAAGACCCCGTAAAGCTTTCTGCAAAGATTCTTGGAAAGTACGACCAATCGCCATCACTTCGCCAACAGACTTCATCTGTGTGGTTAAACGATCATCTGCTTGCGGAAATTTTTCAAAGGTAAACCGTGGCACTTTAGTGACTACATAATCAATAGTCGGTTCAAATGAAGCAGGCGTTGCACCGCCAGTAATTTCATTCTGCAATTCATCTAGCGTGTAACCGACAGCCAATTTTGCAGCGACTTTCGCAATAGGAAACCCCGTCGCCTTAGATGCTAAAGCCGATGAACGCGATACACGCGGATTCATCTCAATAACAACCATACGGCCATCCGCTGGATTAATCGCTACCTGTACATTTGATCCTCCGGTATCAACACCAATTTCACGTAGCACTGCTAAAGAAACATTACGTAAAATTTGGTACTCTTTATCGGTTAAAGTCTGCGCAGGAGCAACGGTAATAGAATCACCCGTATGTACTCCCATAGGATCAAAATTTTCAATCGAACAGATAATAATGCAATTATCTTTTGTGTCACGCACCACTTCCATTTCATATTCTTTCCAACCCAGCACAGATTCTTCAATCAATAGCTCATTAGTTGGCGATAAATATAATCCGCGCTCACAAATATCAACAAACTCTTCTTTATTATAGGCAATACCACCACCACTACCGCCCATCGTAAATGAAGGACGCACAACGGTCGGATAACCTACTTCTGCTTGAGCGGAAAAGGCCTCTTCCATACTATGCGCAGTTTTAGACCTAGCAACCTCAAAACCAAGCCTAGCCATCGCATCATTAAATAACTGACGGTCCTCTGCCATATTAATGGCTTCTTTAGTAGCGCCAATCATTTCCACGCCGTATTTTGCCAATACACCGTGTTTATCCAAATCTAAAGCACAATTTAATGCAGTTTGCCCACCCATCGTTGGCAATACAGCATCAGGACGCTCTTTTTCAATAATTTTTTCGACCGTCTGCCAATCAATTGGCTCAATATAAATGGCATCCGCCATATCGGGGTCAGTCATAATCGTAGCGGGGTTGGAGTTCACCAAAATAATTCGGTAACCTTCTTCACGCAACGCTTTACAGGCTTGAGTACCTGAATAATCAAATTCACAGGCCTGACCAATAACAATCGGACCAGCGCCTAATAATAATATGGATTTTATATCGGTTCTTTTTGGCATATTCGTATTTTGCTCTGGGGTGATTAGTTAGCTTGGTTCATCATATCCATAAAGTCATCAAATAACGACTCTACATCATGCGGGCCTGGGCTAGCTTCAGGGTGACCTTGAAAACTCATCGCTGGAATGTCAGTACGTGCAATTCCTTGCAAACTGCCATCAAATAAAGAATGGAACGTCGCTTGTAAATTATCTGGTAAGGTTTTTTCATCCACAGCGAAACCATGATTTTGACTACTAATCATCACACGGCCTGTTGATTTTTGTTGCACAGGATGGTTCGCGCCATGGTGACCAAACTTCATCTTCTCGGTTTTAGCACCACAAGCCAAGGCTAATATTTGATGCCCCAAGCAAATACCAAAGACAGGAATTTTTTGCTCTAAAATAGCCTTAACTGCCTCAATTGCATAAGTACAGGGCTCTGGATCACCTGGACCATTCGATAAAAACACACCATCTGGGTTCATTGCCAATACTTCCGTAGCTGGTGTAGTAGCAGGAACAACTGTTACACGGCAACCACGGTTGGCCAGTAAACGTAAAATATTACGTTTTACACCAAAATCATATGCAACGACATGCTTAGTAAGATTTTCAGCTTGTGTATGGCCCGCTTCTAAACTCCAGGTATTTTCCGTCCACTCATAAGCTTCGGTAACAGTGACTTCTTTCGCTAAATCCATCCCTTTCAATCCAGAGAATGCATTTATCGCAGCCTTTGCTACCACCTCATCACAAACATCACCCGCGATAATACAACCACGTTGCGCACCTTTATCACGTAATAATCTAGTCAATTGACGCGTATCAATTTCGGCAATGGCAACCACATTATTATCCTGCAAATAATCCGACAAGCTTTTTTCTGAGCGCCAGTTACTAGCAACGATAGGTAAATCACGAATCACCAAGCCGCTAGCAAAAACGCCAGGCGACTCATTATCCTCATCATTTGTCCCAACATTTCCAATGTGCGGGTAAGTTAAAGTTACAATTTGTTTAGCGTAAGAAGGGTCGCTTAGGATTTCTTGATAGCCAGTTAACGATGTATTAAACACCACTTCCCCAGCAGAGCAGCCATCTGCGCCTACCGACACCCCATAAAATACTGTCCCATCTTCCAACATTAATAGTGCAGGTTTGTTCAAAATAAGCCACCTTAAATGTACAAAACGGGAAGCACCTCGCGGCCCTTCCCGTTATAGAATAAATTACGTCTGATCATATCAGCTATCCGAAAAACCGAATAATTGCTATGATTTTACTGAATTATCAGTGCGCGGTCATTAAGATTTTTATAATTCCTAATTATAGAGAGTTATTTCACTCAAATTATTAAGCGTGATAAATATACCTCGATGCTTATTCCTAGCTATTATGTGCCGACTTTATATTTTGAATAAGCTGACTCAAACGGGTCTCTATATTAGCTTCCATACCTAAGAAAAACATCCCAATTTGGCACTGATCTTGCGCAAGCCTTCGAGAATAAACAATACCGCAACGCACATTAATTAAATCACTATTCCCTAGCTTATCAGAAAACTTCAAATAAACTTGCACCTCTACTGGACGACCTTGCCTAACAAAATCACCTTGTGGCGTTATACGATTCCGGTCACCCGTACTACAGCGAAAACCAACACCTTGACTAGATATATCTAAAGTTGTCCCATGTATTCGTTCCCCCAAATCACTCTCGATTTCTACCGACAAACACTCAGCAACACGAATACAGGTTCTTTTATTTAAATTCATACTTTCACCTAGGCTTTAGATGAGTGTAGTTTACCGCTGACTTAATAAATAACAAAACAAGCCCACTTACTCGTAAAGTTCGGTGCTATTATCCATAGTTCCAGTATCCTTATATAACATCGGGCTACCTAAATTTAACTGTCGAGCTTCAATAACCTCGCAAATAACCAATTGATGATCTCCTGCGGTGACTTCATGGCTGACCTTACAATCAAAATAAGCCAAACTTTCTTGCAACACAGGCGCCCCCGTTACTGCAGCTGCCCAAGTTCCCTGCGCCATTTTATCTTCAAGACCTGACTGCCCAAAATGCTCAGCCAGCGACATTTGCTGCTGACTTAAAACATTAACACTACAAACACCGCCTTTTTTCAGTAACCGATACGAGCGGTGCTCTGGATTAATACTAATAGCTAATAATACTGGTGCAAACGAAACTTGCATCACCCAGGCTGCAGTAAAAGCATTCGTCTCCGAACCTTCCCCTACTCCGACAACATAAACACCCTGACTCAGCATCTGCTGCAATAACCTATCCATACTTTGCATTACTCAGTCACCAAATCAATACGCATAGATAAATCAACAGCCGTTACATTTTTAGTCAAAGCGCCAATAGAGATATAGTCCACACCGGTCTCTGCAATCTCGCGAATACCACCTAAAGAAATATTACCTGAAGCCTCTAAGGCGACTGTTCCTGCAACTTTTTTCACTGCTTCTAATAATTGCGGTACAGAGAAATTATCTAACATAATCCGGTCAGGCCGAGCATCTAGTGCTTGCTGTAGCTCCACCATACTTTCTACTTCCACTTCCACCCACTTATCGCTAATTTGCCTTGCTTTAGCGACTGCTTTAGCGATTGATCCTGCCGCTATAATATGATTTTCTTTAATTAAAACGCCATCATACAATCCTATGCGATGATTATGGCAACCACCACAAATAACCGCATATTTTTGCGCATCACGTAAGCCTGGAATAGTTTTTCGCGTGTCCAATATTTTACAATCAGTACCCGCAACCGCCTGCGCATATTGATGCGCATAAGTTGCCGTTGCCGCCAAAGTTTGCAATAAGTTTAATGCCGTACGCTCCCCCGTTAACAAAGGCCGCGCAAAACCGTGCAAAGTACATAAAAGCGTGCCCGCTCCAACCCATTGACCTTCTCTCACCAACCATTCAATTTCTATCTCTGCATTTAACTCTTTAAAAACGGCATTAAACCAATCCTGGCCACAACAAATCATCGATTCACGCGTAATGACCTTTGCACTCGCCTGTATAGTTTCAGAAATAATGGCCGCAGTAATATCACCACTACCAATATCCTCTTCAAGAAAGGGTTTAATATTTATAGGAGCTGTATAATTCATGCACTATTCCAGAGTAAAGAATTAAAACTAAGAAACCAAGAAATAAGCAAAAACTAAGAATTAGTCAGCCTATTTTCAGTAAAAAACAAGAAGTGAGTTGCTCTAAAGGCAACCAAGGTAAATCATCATAACACCAACAAAACCACTAAAAATCTATGCCTAAACAATAATTTTCTTGGAATCACTTCAGTATGATCACTTACCCCAATTAAGGTTAAATAATATACAAACCTTTATTTCAAGGCACCTAACCTATCAGCAACAGCACCAGATAACTGAGCGTCGTAATGACGTTTTAAAGTTGAATCTGTAGGCCTATCTCCCATCGTAGCAGCAACTTCAGCAAACAACTGCTGAGTAAAATGACGCCTTAATGTAGAATCTTCTGGAATTTTCTCGCTAGAGCCTTCCTTATTAGCCATCAAATTTTGCATATAATGACGCCTTAACGTTGAATCTTGCGGTACTACACTCACTGCAACACACTCTTGCGCGGCTTCGTTAGCGACTATTTCAGTAACTGGCTCGACATTTTCTGTTTCTGGAGAAGCTTCAGCAGCCTCAGTATCAATAGCCGCCACTTCTTCTTGCCCTACTACAGGCTCTTCCGACTGAGTCGTCGTTTCTGTCGCACTTTTACCCACATAAAGCCATATAAAAATAACAGCCGCCACAACTATTCCAAGTTCAATCATCGTTTATTCTCTCACCAATTATTTAGTTTAATACACCAATAGACACTTAAGCCTTGCTAGAAATACAAACTCACACAACTTCTACCGATAAAAACGAACAGCATAATCATGCAACAAGCCTATAACTCTGTGTGTTCATTATTCCATAGAATGCAGTCCTTGATAATAGATATATTATATATATCTAGTGCATCCAAAACCCACCTTATAGAACAAAAGACATGACAACTCTGGCTATCGTCTAGATAGACCTGATAGAGCCAGCATAAAAATAAAGTAACACCCTTAGGTTATTCCTTTTAAATAAGCAGCAAATTTTCAGGTATTATAAATAACGACAAATATTGCTTACCCCATAACAAACGCACTATCAGACTTAACATGCGCATTAAAAATCATTTACTAATATCAGCACAGCAAATAGCCTCACCAAACTGCGATCAACGCACTGACCCAGCAGATATTTCCTTAATTGTAATTCACTGCATTAGCTTGCCCGAAGGACAATTTGACACACCTTATATTGACAAACTATTTACCAATCAACTTAACGCAGACGAACACTCTAGCTTTCCTGAAATTTGCCATTTAGAAGTTTCTAGCCACATACTTATTAAACGCAACGGCACAATCACGCAATACGTTCCCTTTGACCAACGCGCTTGGCATGCAGGAGCCTCATGCTATCAAGGGAGGGAGAAATGCAATGACTTTTCTATTGGCATTGAATTAGAAGGGACAGTAGACACAGCTTATACTGAAATACAATACCAGCAACTTGCCGCACTGATTCACTGCTTAATTCTGACCTACCCCAAACTGCGCCAAGAAAATATCACCGGACACAGCGATATTGCACCGCAGCGTAAAACAGATCCTGGGCTTTTTTTCGATTGGGTCAAATTTCACCAACTAACAAAGCTTAGGTTTAGCACTTTTAACAAACAAAATACAGACTGAAGTCCATTTCGTTAAATCACTGACAAAATATAATCATCCAACTTTTTTAAAATAGCGCGCCTGCTTGCCTCTCACTGGCGCAAGAGCAGTCATATCCACAGGCACTGACTCAGTACTACTTAAAAACAAATAGCCGCCCGGTTCAAGCGCATCGACCAAGCGACGCAAAATATCCCTTTTTACTTCGTCCGAAAAATAAATCAAAACATTGCGACAAAAAATAACATCAAAACGACCTATACCAGAAAAAGATTGCAACAAATTTAACTGCTGAAACCGAACTCGTCGTGCTATTTCTGATTTTAACTGATGCCCAGCCTCTACTTTTTGAAAATAAAGCGCACTAACCTTACTGTCCAAACCTCGATTAATTGCCATATCCGAATAAACTGCGGTACGCGCCACATTTAAAATAGTTTCAGAAATATCCGTACCCACTATTTGCACATTCACAGGAGAGCCCTGAGAACGCGTCATTTCTTCGGCACACATACTCATTGTGTACGGCTCCTGCCCAGAAGAACAAGCCGCTGACCAAATCTTGACTACACCTCGTGTTTTCAAAAACAACTCAGGCAAGACTTCATTCTTTAAAGCTAAAAATTGCGAGTCATCTCTAAACCAAAAAGTTTCATTAGTGGTCATAGCATCAATCACTTTAGATTTTAAGCGATTAGAAAATACAGAATGCGCCTCTAAATGCGACACCAACTCAGAATAGGAAGCCAAGTTGAATTCACGCAGAACACCCGATAATCGATTTTTAACCAAGTATTGCTTATTTTCACCAATCTCAATCCCACATGAGCGCCTAAGAAAATCTTGGAAATCACTATATTCCTTCAGGGTAATATCCATATATCACAACGACCTATTCATATTAAACAGTTTCTAAACATGCAGTTATACATTAATTGCTAGAATGCTCATGAAATGACTGCAACCGCTTTTGCACAGACTCAGCCAGTGCATCGGGCTTAAATTTAGCCAAAAACTCATTCGCCCCGACTTTTTCTACCATTGCCGTATTAAACACACCACTTAAAGATGTATGTAAAATCAAATACACATTCTTCAACTCAGGGTCTTCTTTCACTCTAGATGCAAAGGTATAGCCATCCATACGCGGCATCTCAACATCAGAAATAATCATTGTATAATAAGAAGCAACATCAATACCTTGTTCCTTAAGCTCCTGAACATGTTCCCACGCCTCCAAACCATCTTTTAATAAAGTACAGCGTATGCCGATCTGCTCCAATACCCGCTTAACTTGGTTTCTAGCAACCGAAGAATCATCCACTATTAATACATGATCATTAGCATTATCTGCCACAACATTATCAGCTAAAATCCCTGCAGAAACCTCTTCGCTACCACCAATGACTTCCTTCATAACCTTTTCAACATCAATAACTTCGATAAGCTCATCTTCAAACCGGGTCACTGCCGTTAAATAACCCTCTCGGCCCGCACCTTTTGGCGGCGCATTAACCTGATCCCAGCCAATATTAATAATTCTATCGACCGAACTAACCATAAACCCTTGAGTACTACGATTATACTCAGTAACAATCACATAGTTATTAGCTTCCCTATCAATTTGCCTCATACCAATAGCCATCGATAAATCCATGACTGGAATTGTTTTACCACGCAAATGCGCAACTCCACAGATCACCGAGTGCGCTTTAGGGAGCTGCGTTAAAGCCGGACATTGAATAACCTCTTGGACTTTAAATACATTAATACCAAAACGCTGCCTTCCTGCTAACTTAAAAAGTAATAATTCAAAACGATTATGTCCCGCCAACTTAGTTCGCTGATCAACGCCATCTAATATTCCAGCCATAAAAACCTCTTACTTAATTAACTCAAAACAAGACATATAAAACTGCCCTTTACTATAAAAGCATTATAGCGACTAACAGGCATACTACTTGATTATTTTTTTGGCATCAATAGTGCTTTATAAATAATGAACTCACTCATACGCCAATGATATGACACATGAAAAAACACAGAAATGCTTAATCTCCATCCTGAGCCTTTTCTTGCTATCAACAGAAATGCTATACGCGCAAGAATACCAGTCGATTAATGCCATACAAACAGCAATAACTCAGTTTATCGAAGCCAATATCGATACCACTCAAGAATATGAAATTCAGCTTAAAAAACTAGATAACCGACTCAAGCTAGCTAACTGCAGCGTCCCTATAGAGACTTACAGTAACGACAAACAGATTGAAGCAGGTATATTTTCAATAGGGGTACGCTGCAATGGCAAGCAAAAATGGTCACTCTTTCATTCCGCCAAATTAACAATCTATATAAACGTACTAGCACTTAAACAGGCATTAAAACGAAATACCATTATTAGCCAAAATAATATTGTTTTAGTCAAAAAATCGACCAGTAGACTGCGTCATGGCTACTTTACCAACTACCAACAAATTAAGAATCAACTAACCACACGTAATCTACGAGCAGGTACTATATTACAACCATCACACATCACTCACCCACAACTTATCAAAAAAGGAGAGCAAGTAACCATTCATGCCTTTTCATCTTCATTCAGCATAAAAATGTCAGGAAAAGCATTAATGTCAGGTAGTTTAGGGGAAAGAATAAAAGTAAAAAACAACAGAAGCAAAAAAGTCATTGAAGGCACCATCACCAAAGCCGGCACTATTTCTGTTAATTATTAAAGTTATAAACACATTGGCCGACAAACTGGCATAGAAAAATATTTGCAGGAGTTCGTCATGAGCATAGAAATCACCAACAAAACACCAGCCATAGAAACAAATCAAAGACTAAACAATAAAATAACTCAACAACCAGCTACTGAAACAGAAAAAAACAAAGTTACTGACTCGATTGATTTGTCAATTGAAGCGGCTTTTAGATCATTAAAATCAACACCTACAGTCAATGCGGAGCGTGTTTCTGAGCTTAAAAGCGCCATAGAAAATGGTAGCTATCAAATTAATAATGAAAAGCTAGCAAACAACATCATCACATCTGAACAAGAGCTATCCAACACAGGCTAATTATCATGATCAATAAAACACACCCTCTTGCTACAAAGCTAATAGCAACAGCGCTAGATAACACCCAACAGCTCTATCAATTGCTAAGCGAAGAATCCATACTCCTGAAAGCAAAAAGCCAAACTCAAGCACTTGATTTAATTGTGCAAAAAAAGGATGCATTAGTTAGCCAATTAAATACATTTACCAATCAAGTTGAGCAACTACTTGCTTCAGAAAAACTAAGCAAACAAGACGGCATGATTCAATACTTTACTATTGCCAAGCAAGCCAATATAGACACAACAGAATCATTAAGTAATTGGCAGAAACTTACCGAACTATCCAAGAAATGCCGCACTCTTAACGAGCAAAATGGCGCAAGCATACACATATTAAACCAACATACCCAACGCATATTAAGCATACTAAAAGGCAAGCCACAAACGATCAACACCTATAGCCGAGATGGGCGCGCAAAAAGCAACCTATATTCACGCACATTAGTTTCGGTTTAATAGGCGACAACACAAACTTCAGCTACCCTGAAAATCCCACTAAATCAAATGAGTCTGCCCGTATAAAACCCATCTAATGCGGAAAATAGAACAGAAAATATCCCGCATTTATTTTGCACTCTAGGGGCCACAAAGAATTCGCACTATGACAGAGTGCAATCAAAACTTGCGCGCAGTCAAACAGAGAAATACGGCACACCCCACCCTAATCCATAAGTACAGTTGGAGTGACCACATAAATAAAGCGACTGCAATACTATTAAGATTAAATAAAAAGATAAGGATACAAAGAAAAACAACCAACAAGCCTAGAGGGACCTTATAAAGCAGAGAGCGCTTAATAGTATGTTTTGTTCGAAGAGTTTACACTTAGGCCTCAGACATAACAAAAGTTAATCAGCTTAAACTGGATTAACCTTATGCCTAATTTTGATAAGATATTTTGGAGCGGGAAACGAGGATCGAACTCGCGACCCCAACCTTGGCAAGGTTGTGCTCTACCGCTGAGCTATTCCCGCATTCAAAATATTTATTATGGAGGCTACTGGCGGAGTCGAACCGCCGTAGATGGATTTGCAATCCACTGCATAACCGTTTTGCTAAGCAGCCTTTTATTCTTATAGAAGAAGAATAAAAAAGCCGCGATATTTTGCGGCTTTAAAAATTCTTGGAGCGGGAAACGAGGATCGAACTCGCGACCCCAACCTTGGCAAGGTTGTGCTCTACCGCTGAGCTATTCCCGCTCTGTAAGAATCAACTATTATAAGGCGTTTTCATTTCATGTCAACACCCTATTGCAGATTTATTTTAAATTTGTTTTAAGTGTCCACCCCTTCACACCTTGGCGACAATCACCAACTTCTTCTTGTATTTCAACCTGCACAAACAATTGTTTAGTACCAAAAGCATCTTGAAAACTTCTAGCAAGAACAGCAGTTCCTGTTGGCGCACTACAAATAACATCACTCTCATTATCAAATGAAGCCATCTGACCAGGTACCTTTAAAATCTTTAATGTTGTCTCCGTAAGCGCATTGGCCGCTTGCAAAGTATAAGACTGACCGACAGTGTAAGTCATTTTCGAGGCATGCTGCTTAATACCATTATCACCACCCGACATAAACACCGCACCTAAAACAACGACAACACCCGCGAGAGCACCGAAAAATAATTTAGGATTTTCATCTTTAAGCTTCATTAGTGGTGGCTTTGCATCCTCTATCACACCTTCAACTGCATCAACAACCTCTTCAACAGTCTCTTTTACATCTTCCACCACTTCTTCAACAGACTCTTTAATATTTTCTATTGCTTCGCCTGATTCAGTTGATTTATCTTCACTCATAGTAACCCCTCATTGTTCTATTTAATTTTTATTATTGATAGTCGCTTTTAAAACAACTATATGAAATCGTAACCTTTGTTGCCCTTGCTTGCAACTTCTTGTTCTTCTAATTGCCGACATTCAAACTGCCAATAACCTAATCCTATATTTTTTCGATTCCTCAAAACAATAGGGAAGTTTTTTTCACTTAAATACAACCTGACAACATCCAGCTCTTTTAGCATAAATGAATCAACAATTAGAAAGCTTTTTTCCTCTTCACCCGGCCCTTTAACCCCATAAATTAAAGCCTTTTGCATCTGCTTTTCTTCCGACTCTTTCATGTCATCATACTGAGTAATAAACGCATGCTGCGCCAACAAAAAAACTTCAAACTGCACTTTGCCCGTGCTTTTGTGCATCAACACTTTATTAACAATACCAATAGAACGGTTATGGCGAGGTTGATCAGCTTTTCTGAAGCTAATAAAACTACCAATCGATAACATACCCGGGTCATCGAAACTACAGATTAAAGCACGCTCCGAAGCAGTTTCAGCGAGGTATTCTTTAGCCGAGCCTAAACCTTGCGCACCTTTAACACTTGAACTCTGCAGTTCATAGGCTGAGTTTAAACCTATAGAAAAATACCGGCTTAAGCGGTCAGCAAAAATAGACATACCCGCCAAAGGAACCCCTTGCCAGCGTACAACTAGATAATCAAGCAACTCGATAGGCAACTTATCAGCCCTAGGCGATAGCTTCAAAGTACTATAACGACCATCTATATCATTCTTTAGTTTTTCTTTCTTCTGAAACACCGCATATAACTTCGAAAAATTAATATATAAAACCGCCTCTCCATGCGCTAGCTTATCGCCTCCCCAAAAAAATGCAGGCCTATCTTCATCTGGCAAAATCACGCATTGCCGAGAAGTACTCGCAACCGCTTGGGAATCAAAAGAAATTGTTCCGCTTAACAATTCAGTAAACTCATAAACTTGCTGAATTTCCTTAGGCATTAAGCCTGTTGGGTCAGAAAGACTGAGTAAAATGCACTGCTTATAACTATCTTGAATTGAACTATTGTGACTCACGAGACAGGATGAATCAGTCACTTTAGTTGCTTCTTTTTTTATCTTTACACCCAATTTATATAAAGAGTGTAAGTCAATCCAAACCCACTCCGGAATCGGCATGCTCATAATATACTGACTAACAATAATACTTGTTAATCCCTTAATGACCCGCTGAACTGCTAAAGCGACATCCTTGCCTTGAAACCAACTAATTTCACGGCGCGTTTGCTCTTTTACAACCGTCCAGTAGCCAATAGATAGCTCGCGCTCAATAGCAAGCAAAATAGTATGAATTTTGTGCTCATTTTCGCTTTTCGGAAACCCCGTTTTAATTAACCGTGAACGCAAATCTTCCTCTACCGCCAGATAACAGGGGCGTAACAATTCCAGATAATCAAACCTCTGCTGTGGCATCATAATTAACTTATTACTCTCCAGCATAAAATCATGCAAAAGACGCGTTGACAATGATAGGTTAGCCCTAGGGAGCTCATCTATCCACTGCATCACCGCCACCTCTGCATATAATTCTAAGCGCACTGGATCCTCCTCTTGAGCAGGGATCACCAGAAAAAAAGAGTTTCTCACATATTCCTCATTTGATTATTTGCATAAAAAGTTTGTTACCGCCCTTTTCGCTGCATCATTCCTTTTGAAGGGTTATAGCCAAAAATAGCAAGGAGCAAAAATAACACAAACGCGACAACTGTATAGTAAAAGGCCGCTTGATTAAATTGCCCATACAAGGCAAACCTTAAAAACTCGACTGCTTGGGAAAAAGGGTTATACTCCGCCAATTTATACAGCCACTCACTAGACTCTTGTAATTTCCATAGAGGATACAGTGCAGTCGACATAAAAAACATCGGAAAGATAACAAAATTCATTACCCCGGCAAAATTTTCCAATTGCTTAATAAATGACGACAACAACAAACCTAAAGCACCCAACATTAACCCCGTTAACAATAAAGCTGGTAACAACCATAAATAGCCCTCTAAAGGCGCTTGTATTTCATAAAACCAAGCAATACCCAAGAACACATAAACCTGTAAAACCGAAACAAAAACACCCGCTAATAATTTAGATACCAGCAGAAACCAGCGCGGCAAAGGACTAACCAATAAAATACGCATACTACCCATTTCACGATCATAAACCATCGACAGTGAGCTTTGCATGCCATTAAATAGCTGAATCATGCCAATTAAACCAGGAGCAATATACACCTCATATAAGATATAAGTTTCATACGGCGGAATAATAGCAACTCCCAAGGCCGCTCTAAATCCTGCAGCAAAAACAAACAACCAAATTAAAGGCCGAACCAAAGCCGAAAGGAAGCGCTCTTTTTGCTTAACAAAACGCAATAATTCCCGACCAACAATCCCCCACAATGCATACCAATAATGAAAAATACGCATTAGCTTTTACCTTGAGTTAAATTAAAAAACGCATCATTAAGATTATCCACCTCAGCCTTACGCATAATATCTTCTTTAGCCCCTTGAGCCCGTAAGCTACCTTGATGAATAACAACTAACTTATCAGTGTCATATACCTCATCCATAAGATGTGTTGCCCACAACACTGCCAAATTAGTTTCTTGCGCCAATTGGTGCACGTGCTGCACGATTGACTCTCTACTTGGCACATCCAGCCCAACAGTCGGCTCATCCAGCAACAAGACACTCGGCTTATGCAATAAAGCTCGCGCAATTTCCACTCGC
>Ga0209081_1000161_pt1 | contig 38382 bp, 37 predicted proteins | sample GOMGulsemesocosm_4_FD_184636 | JGI IMG/M metagenome (GOLD analysis project Ga0209081, IMG submission 184636) | Methane-oxidizing microbial communities from mesocosms in the Gulf of Mexico - GOM15B Gulf of Mexico (SPAdes) (version 2) | ecosystem: Environmental > Aquatic > Marine > Cold seeps... | reverse complement strand
GCTTCATCAGCGCGTTTAGTTTTATCTTCAGCACTTGATGGGCGTGATATTGCATTAGATGAATTAGCAGTATTAGTGGAAGATGCTTCAAGTCAGCAGCAAGCGTTTTCTCAGAACCTACTGCAAAGTGCAATAGAAAATGCTAGTGAAGGCATTTCTATTATTGATGCCGAATTAAAGCTAGTAGCGTGGAATAAAAAATATCTAGATTTATTTGATTACCCTGCTGAACTTGTTCATGTTGGCAGCCCTATTGAAGCCTTAATTCGTCATAATGTTAAACGTGGTTTATGTGGTGTTGGCGATGTTGATAATCAAGTTATTAAGCGTCTTGAGTATTTACGAAAAGGTAGTTCACACAGTTCAGAAAGGCAACAATCGAATGGGCAAACAATTCGAATTGAAGGAAACCCATTGCCTGGTGGTGGCTTTGTTATGTTGTTTTCAGATATTACCGTTTATCGCCAAGCAGAGCAGGTGTTAAAAGAAGCAAATTTAGACTTAGAAACACGAGTATATGAACGAACGCTGACCTTGGCTAAAACGAATGAGGCGCTTGCGAAAGCGCATGAAAAAGCAGAGCAAGCACACATTAAAAAGAGCCAGTATTTAAAAGCTTGTAGTCATGATTTAATGCAACCTTTAGAGGCTGCCCGATTATTTACTTCAGCATTAGGAGAACAAAAAGGTTTAAATGCTGAACAACAAAGACAAGTTAATAATATTGATAAATCTTTAAGAGCCGCTAATGACTTATTGGCTGATTTAGCACAAGTAGCTCGTATAGAAAGTGGAAATATTAAACCACATATTACAACCTTTGCTTTAAATGATTTGTTTGAGGATTTAAAGCAAGAATTTGCGGCTTTAGCTATTGAACAAAAAATTGAGTTCCGATTAGTTGCGACTAAGCTTTGGGTGAAATCAGATCAGCATATACTAAGGCGTATTATCCAAAATTTAGTGGGTAATGCTTTTAGGTATGCCAGCCCAGGTAAAGTGTTACTAGGAGCTCGAGTGTTTGATGAACAAATTCAAATTCAAATTCTCGATAATGGTCCAGGTATTCCATTAGATAAACAAGCGCTAGTTTTTGAGCAATTTACTCAGCTAGATACACCTACTAGCCAGTCTGGTAGAGGCTTAGGTTTAGGCTTGAATATTACACAATCGTTAGTGCAATTAATGGGGCATTCATTAAGTTTGCAGTCGAGAGAAATGCAAGGTTGTAAATTTTCGATTTCTGTTGAACAAGCCAATCCGTTAGCGATAAAACCACCCGTAGTATTGCCAGTGAAAAATATAGGATTAAGAGGTATTACGGTATTGTGTATTGATAATGATCCCGATGTGCTCAGTGGTATGGTGGAGCTACTGTCTGCTTGGCATTGTAATATTTTTGCAGCAGACTCACGAACAACGGCATTACAGGAGTTTACTAATCATCAAAGTGAAATTGATATTTTACTCGTTGATTATCAATTAGGTTACCAAGCAGGCTTACCTGCTGGAGAGCAAGCAGATGGCTTAACGTTAATTGCTGATATGCGAAAAGGATGTAATTACTATATTCCTGCAATATTAATAACAGCAACCACTGAAGGTGGCATTGAAGAAAAAGCAACAAATGCAGATGTAGGTTTTATGCGGAAATTAGTAAAACCTGCTGCGCTTAGAGCTATGATAAGTGCTAAATTAGCACAGAAATTACAAGTAGATTATGGAGAATAGATAACGTTACGAGTGGCGAGCTTTTAGTTTTGAAGCTCTCATACGTAGGTTTGTAGGTTTCTGCTACTCGTTATTTTTCTTGCTCGTCACTAATCGCTTATTCAAATCCTGTTTCAGTTAAATCTAATTGGGCTATAGAGATAACAGCTTGAGTTCTATTGCGTACATCGAGCTTTCTAAATATTGCCGTGGCATGAGCTTTTATGGTCGCCTCTGAAACGTTGAGATCATAGGCAATTTGTTTATTGAGAAGTCCTTGGGCAAACATCATTAAAATTCGATACTGTTGCTGAGTTAAGCTGGCAACACGTTCAGCAATATGTATATTATCATCACTTTCTTGAGCATGTTGAAATGATGTGGGCAGCCAAGTTTCACCAGATAAAACCGTTGTAATAGCGGCAAATATATTATCAACAGGAGTCGACTTAGGTACAAAACCTGCGGCACCATATCCCATTGCTTTACTGATAGTATTTTGATCTTCGTGAGCAGAAACAACAACAATAGGAATTTGAGGGAAGTGATTACGAACATGAATAAGCGTACTAAAACCATGAGCCCCAGGAATATTTAAATCTAATAACAATAAATCACTATCCTTATTGCCTTGAAGTTGTTGTTCAAGTTCAGCAATGGTTTGTGCTTCAAGCCATTGTGTGTGGCTTAATTTATTTTTTAATGTACTCAATAAGGCTTGTCTAAATAGGGGGTGATCGTCAGCTATTATTATTTTTTCTGGCTGAATCATAGGATACTTCCTCAGTTAATAAGTATTCTATTTTAACTAAAAATTAAAAAATAACAAATCTGACAAATATTTAATCTACTTATCTATATATGTGTTAATTTATTCTTTTTTCTTATCTTTAAAACTCGCTTTTATGCTTTGATTTTATTACTGTTGTTTCCAATAGTTATACCGTATTAGAAGTTTTTGATATGCTCTTTCTATACTAGAATACACTTTTTTGTTTGTCTAAATATAAATTCGAATAACTTCTTTTGCTAAAACATGACCAAAAATAGCTGAAAGGCTAGCGAGTTAAACTAATGATAGCTTTTAAATACTGATGGCTACATCTTGAAGTGCTCAGGATATATCGGAGCAAGTTTTCACATTGTGCTGTGCTAGAAGTAAGGTTAATTTTTCAGCTGACGTGTAACCTACCGTTTTAAAAACTAGACTTCCTTGGCGATTAAAAAATAGCATCATAGGCACTGGGCTTTGTGCGCCAATGGCTTGTATTATGTTGTTATTGGCTAGGTAAGCAGGAAAGGTGTTTTTCTCTCGTTTAAGCTCATGGCGTAATTTTTGTTTACTGCCTTGTACTCCTAACATAATGGTTTGTATTTTAGGGCAGTTATGCTGTATTTTTTTTAATACTTTATGCTGTCGTTGACACCAGCGGCAATTAGGCATAAAAAAGACAGTTAATAACAGTTTATCTTTATAATTTGTTAAGGTTTGTACTGTTGACGCTGAATGATTGTCAGCGTTTAACCTTAATAATGTCTGTTGATAAATACTTTCACCATTAGCCGCTTGAGTATAACTAACAAGGGCTAATGGTGATAAGCAAAAAAGCAACAGTGCTTTAAGCAAGCTAGAACTCATAGCGTAAGCCAGCATAAGCTGTACGGCCACGTAATGGTCCATAAATGTAAACTACATCGTAATTACCCTCTTTATCGAACATTAACGGACTGTCCATGTCATCAGCTTGATTGTAATTAAACAAGTTGGTGGCACCAATATACATTTTTAATTCTTTGCTTAACTCTTTGATTATTTTCATATCAACTGTTATATATGACTTTGCATAGGGTGTTTTTTTATTGGTACCTGTTTTACTGCCGTCAGCATTAACAATATAGCTATTGTAGCCTTCATAGCTATAATCGGTTAGATCACGACTACCCACCCAAGTGGCTGAAGCTATAACATCCCAACCTTTATAGTCCCAGTCAGAGCTAAGAGTTATACGCTGTTCTGCAGGTGCTATGGCGAAAGATTCTCTAAAGGTGTTGTTATAGTCGTATTGCTCTGCGATAACCGATAGCGACCATTCGTCAAATACTTGGTAGTTAATGGCAATATCTATTGCTGTTACAGTGGCCGTTTCATTAAGTTGGTCAAGTACAGGGGTGCCATCTTTATTGTGCGTTAGGGTGGCTAGGTGATCAACTCCTGTATGGGCAAAAGATAAGGTTGAGGTTAATTTTTCATTGTCGTAGTTTAATGAATAGGTGGCACTGTTAGAACGTTCAGGTTGATTTACTTCGACTAAATAGCCTTTACCAGCATCTAAAATACCGTGATCACTTTCAAAAAATGAGAGTGGTGCGCGGTAGCCTTGGCCAAAAGAAAGACGTGAAGTAAATTGTTCGCTGTGTATGTAGCGCATATCAACACGAGGTGAAAATAGTGTTTTTTCTATTTCGGTACCAGGTTTACTTACGTCAATAAAGTCGGCTTTAATTTTGTCAATACGAAGTGCTGCGGCTACTTCAAAATCTTCATGAGGTGTCCACGTATCTTGAATGTAAAACCCTGTAGTGATGTAGTCAAAGCTGTCTTCTACATAGTTGGGTAAGCTTTTTAATGCTCTTGAATCGGAGCGCATTTCTTCATGGCGTATATCTGCGCCAAAGGTAATTAGGTGGCTGTCATTAATATAATAATTAGCGCGTAAGCTACCATAGTACATGGTGTCTTCAGCATAGTAATCGACACTTTCATAAAATGAATCTTGTACATGGTTTATATAAGCAAAACTGGTGGTTAGGTTAAAATCGCTATTAAACTCATGCAACCAGCTTGAAGAAAACTCTTCTCGGTCGGTTTTTATCCATTCGCTTGTTTCCCAAGGAAATCCGATATATTTATTGCGAACATCGTTACCTTCAAATAATTGTTCAGACTCACCGTAAGCGACACTAGATAGCGCATCAGCAATACTATGGGTAGTATCGCCCAATACAGGGCCGCCAAATATTTCAGAGTTACTTTGATTATAGCGTAGGCGTAAATTGTCGGTGTGGCTAAAGTCTTGAGAAAAATAAACCGTTAAAGATGAATTAGTCAGTTGTGGGTTTTCGTTAACACCGTTATTGTCGCCATCAAACTGATCGCGGTTATCATGTTGAGCAACAACAGTAAGGTGACTGTTGTTGTCATCGCTAATGCCTGTTGCCATGATTGAGGATTTTCTATAGCCCTGTTCACCTGCAGATAAGTCCACTTGCACGCCGTTTTCTGTTGCATCTTTAGTGACCATATTTACTGTGCCGCCAATCGCTTCTGGCGCGGTTAATGAGGCACCAGCACCACGTGCTATTTCTATTGAACCTATGCCTGTTGCTGCTATTGAGTCCATGCCGTAAAAGCCCGAAATCATGGTGTGCATAGGGATACCATCAACAAGTACGTTAGTGTGCTCACCTTTCATGCCGTTAATCATGACACGCTTTACTCCGCACATTGAACATTCATTAGAAACACGAATGCCAATAGCATTTTGAATAGCGTCAGCTAAACTGGCTGCTTGGGTATTTTCAATAAAGTCACTGGTCAATAATTCTGTTTTTGATATGTTGTCTTTTAGCGCGCCAGAGCTATTTAATCGACGGCGAACACCATATATTTCAATTTTTTCTATGCTTTTAGTTGTTATGCCTGTAGTTGCTAGCTGATTCATTTGGTTATTAGTATCTTGGGCATATACAGGAAATATAAAAAAACAGGATATAAAAGCATTAGATAAAGCAAAGTTAATCTTAATATTACAGTTCATTTTTGTTGACGCCCTTTATTCTATTAGGAAGATAAAATTAATAAATAAACATGACTATGTACTTGGTTTAGTATCGTCATTTCCATCATTGCTTAACCGAGGATCTTCGTTAGAAGGCTTGAGATCTTAGATTAAAATACCTCGAAGATGATTGCACTTCAGAGGTACGTAAATAGCATCAAATTTGCTGCAAAAAAGAAAACTAAATTACTACAAAGAATGGCTATTACCAATAATGTAAATGATAATCGTTCTCATTTGATGTTGCAATCTTTATTTAATGTTTTTTGTTAAGCGCTATTTATCTGACTTTAAGGCTCTACTCTCAAAAGCGCGATTAAAATCCCGCCTGATTAATATCCATCTCTCTCTAAACACCCATGTAGGGAACTTAATTAATGAAATTGGTATTACCGTGAGTTGTTATGTTTAGTGCTATGAGAGTAATTTATAATCAAATATTAAACTTCTCTCTAGCTCTTTAAAACTGAACGTTTATAGACGGATAGCGGCATTATGGAACAGAGTCATTTATCTATAGTCACTTTTGAAGTGGTTGAAGTGGTTAAAGGTTTTTTTTCGGCGCTTTTGCTAATACAGCTACTAACAATTGCCAGTATTGTTCAACGGTTGATATTTGAATTTTTTCATCGGGTGAATGTGGAAATTTGATTGTTGGCCCAATAGACACCATATCCCAGTGTGGGTAAGCTGTTTTAAATAAGCCGCATTCTAAACCTGCGTGAATTACCATAACAGCAGGTACTTTATCAAACAGCGCTTGATATGTATCGCTTACTGTTTTCATAATAGCTGAGTTAGAATTAGGTTTCCAACCTGGGTATGCTCCACTAAATTCAATACGTGCACCTGCTAACTCAAAAACTGACTGTACAGTGCGTTGAGTTTCTAAACGGCCATCATCATGTAAGCTGCGAATAAGCACTAAAGCATTAAGTTTTTTACCTCGGGTATGAATTACACCAAGGTTTAATGAACTTTCTACTATGCCTTCTATATCGTCACTCATGCGAATAACGCCATTAGGGCAAGCATTGAGTGCGCGTAAAATATTACTTTGAGTGGCTCTATCCCAGCATTGCTCAAAATCTTCAGGAGAAATGAGTAACATGTCAATATCTGTTTCAATTGCACTTAAATTGCTTTTGATGGTTGATAGGTATAGTGCTAAAGCTGCTTTTAGAGGCTCAACTTGATTTTGGGCAATTACAAAACTTGTATTCGCTTCGCGTGGTATAGCATTGCGTAAGCTACCACCATTTAACTCTGTTAAGCGAATGCCAAAATTATTACTGGCGTCAAGTAAGAAGCGTATCAGTAATTTGTTGGCATTTGCTCGTCCAGTATGAATATCTACACCCGAATGGCCACCTTTTAAACCTGAAATTGATAAATTGAAAGCTTGGTAATTAGCGGGTACGTCTTCATAGTTTAAAGTGAATGTTGCTGAGCCATCAATGCCACCAGCACAGCCCATATAAACTTCGCCTTCTTGCTCTGAGTCAGTATTAATTAGAATGTCACCATCGAGCCAGCCAGCTTCTAATCCAAAAGCGCCAGTCATTCCAGCTTCTTCATCAATAGTTACTAATACTTCTATTGGTCCATGAACAATATCATTGCTTGCTAAAATGGCTAATGCTGAAGCTAAACCAACACCGTTATCAGCACCTAATGTTGTGCCATCAGCTGTTACCCAATCTCCATCACTTGCACTAACAATATAAGGGCGAATGGGGTCGGTTAAAAAGTTGTGGTCTGTGTCATTATTTTTTTGAGGAACCATGTCCATGTGAGCTTGTAAAATAATGCCTTTACGATCCGCCATGCCGTGTGTGGCAGGTTTTTTAATGATTAAATTACCAACAGAGTCTTCTTTTATAGAAAGACCAAGATTCTTTGCCCAAGATTGAATCCACAATGATATTTGTTGTTCATGTTTTGATTGATGTGGAATGCTGCAAATCTTTTCGAAGAGCTGCCATAAACTCGTAGGGTTAAGTTGTGATAATGCGCTCATTGGTTTTCCTGTTTTTATTTATCGGCCATTAAAAATTGCCATTGTTCATTAAAATCAATGCTAGGCTTTTTATCAAAACCAGAACGAACATATTGACAGATTTTTCCTTCGGCGAATGCAACTAAAATGTTAGCAAGCGCTTGTTCATTAATGGTGAATGTTTTGTTTTCACGTAACTTGCGTTCACGTAAAATTTGTTTGAATTGAGACTCTAGTTTTTCAAAAAATTGGTGAACCCTTGTGCGTAAACGCTCATTTTCTCCCATTAGCGCATCACCCGATAATATCCGACACATGCCTGGATTACGTTCAGCAAAGACTAAAAGTACATGTAAAACATGGTGACAACGAACCAAGGCTTCTTTGTGATCCGTTAAAATCAGGTTAATTCGAGAGAAAATAGATTCTTCAATAAAGTCAATTAAACCTTCGAACATGCGTGCTTTTGAAGGAAAGTGACGATAAAGTGCGGCTTCTGAAACACCAACTTCTGCAGCCAATTTTGCCGTGGTTATGCGTTGACCTGGGCTAGATTGTAGCATGAGTGCTAAGCACTCTAATATTTGCTGTTTACGGCTAATTTTTTCTGGGCTTTTAGGACTAGCTGGCATAGTAAATTATTCTCTATGTTTGGTTTTTGTTGTTATGTTTTGTATTTAGCTACTTAATGGTTTTAGCTGTGCTTGGCCAAATAATGCTGATTAATTAAAGAAACTAATTGCAGCGCAATAATTTGCTTCTTGGCTAATGGAATTTCAGTTTTATCAATGGCACTAAACAATGTTAAAGCATTGTTATCACTATTAAAACCTTGACCAGATTTTGCAACATCGTTAGCCGCAATTAAATCTAAATTTTTTCGCATTAATTTACCACGAGCATAGTGTTCTACATTTTGAGTTTCTGCGGCAAAACCAACGATAAATGGTTTATCATCTAAGCTAGCAACATCAGCAACAATATCGTGATTTCTTATTAACTCAAGTTGCATGCTATCATTATTTTTTTTAATTTTTTGTGTTGCTATATTAGCAACACGATAATCAGAAACCGCAGCGCAAGCCACGAACGTAGTACATTGAGGAGCAAACTCTAATGCTTGTTGATGCATTTCTTCAGCGCTATTAACTGAGATTAATTGACAGCCAACGGGAGCCTTTATGGTGACAGGGCCTGAGATTAAGGTAACTTTAGCACCCGCACGTAAAGCGGCATGCGCTATGGCATATCCCATTTTTCCTGAGCTGTGATTTGAAATATAACGAACAGGGTCTATTGCTTCTCTTGTAGGGCCTGCCGTAATAACCCAGTGCTGATCTTGTAAGTATTTATCGGCAAAAAAATCACTGCTTAAACTTACTAACTCATCCACTTCTAACATTCGGCCTAAACCAACATCGCCACAAGCTTGTTCACCACTGCCTGGCCCCCAAAGCTGGAAGCCACGCTCGTTGAGTGTTTGTACATTTGTTTGAGTTGCTACTGCATGCCACATCTGTTGATTCATCGCTGGCGCAAGCGCAATAGCTGCTTTGGTTGCTAAACAAAGCGTGGTTAATAAATCGTTTGCCATACCTGCGGCAATACGAGCAATAATATCGGCTGTTGCAGGTGCAATAATAATTAAATCAGCCCATTTTGCTAATTCAATATGCCCCATTGCTAACTCAGCTTGAGTATCAAGTAAATTGTCAGCAACAGCATTACCTGATACTGCTTGTAAAGTGAGGGGGGTAATAAATGCTTTGGCGCCTTCTGTCATCACAACACGAACATCAGCACCTTGCTCTTTAAGTCTACGTACTAATTCAGGGGTTTTGTAAGCGGCAATTCCGCCACTAATGCCAAGAACAATTTTTTTGTCCTGAAGAATTTGCATAATCTGCTAATCTTAAACTTATAAATTATGCTGATACGATAGCATTTATTCTTTGAATTTGAAAAAGAGTTGTAAAATAACCACCAACAAAAACAGCAAGGAAAGCTAACATGTGTAAACCTACAAAGGCACAAGAAGGTGAATTAAACGCAGGAACGTTAAAAAGTTGGCCAAGCTCAGAGCGCCCGAGAGAAAAGCTACTTACGCTTGGCGCTGCTAGTTTGAGTGATGCTGAATTATTAGCTATCTTTTTAAGAACAGGCGTTAAAGGCTGTAACGTTGTTGATTTATCGAGAAACTTATTACTAAATTTTGGTAGTTTAGCGAATGTTTTTCGTGCTAATCAACAAGAGTTTTGCCAACAGCATGGCCTAGGTAGTGCCAAATATGTACAACTTCAAGCCTGTTTAGAAATGTCTAAACGTTATTTAGCTGAACAACTTATTCAACAAGGTAGTGCTTTAACGTCTTCACAAGCGACTCGAGACTATCTAACCAGTGAACTTCGCCATGAAACGCGTGAGGTTTTTGCTGTGCTTTTTCTTGATAATCAACATCAAGTGCTAAAATTTGAACGACTATTTTTTGGTACGCTCAACGCCGCAACAGTTTACCCTAGAGTAGTAGTAGAGCAGGCGATAAAGCACCATGCTGCCGCCGTTATTTTAGCTCATAATCATCCTTCTGGTGTTGCAGAGGCTAGCATTGCAGATAAACATATCACCCAAAAACTTGAACAGGCTTTACAGCTTATTGATGTGCGTGTGTTAGATCATATGATAATAGCGGGACATCAATGTTATTCATTTGCTGAACATGGTGAAATAGTTTGACTAAAGCCGTTCAAAAACGGTTAAAACAGTATGATTTAGCTTGATAAATAGCTCAATGCCAGTTACTTTTAGGGTATTGTATACATTTAGTCGTGTTGATATTAAAGGATCCTCTTATGGTAGATAGTAGTGATGATGATTTAGAACGTCGTGGTTCTTTTCGTCTCGATATGGAAAAAGAATTAATTGATATTAGCTGGATTGATGAAAATGGTCAGGAAAGAACTAAAAAAATTGTTTGTTTAGATTTTGCTCGTGGTGGTTTAAAGCTTGAGTGTGATATTGCTTTGCCGGTACAAGCCGCAGTTACTGTACTTTTTAAATCAGCAAGTATTAATAATCAAAAGCTACGTGGCAAGGTGCTACGTTGTATTAAGCAAGATAATGGCTGGTTTGAAATTGTATTAATATTAGATAATAATTAGTTAGTGGCGAAAGAGCTTTTATGAAAATTGAACTATAATTAATGGCGTAATACTCGAACTAGTGTTTTTGTCGTTTATAAAATGGTTCAGAAGTATTTAGGAAGAAAAAGATATGATGATATTAGTGGGTGGTGAAAAAGGTGGTAGCGGTAAAAGCTGCTTAGCGCAGAATTTAGCAGTACACTTTGCTCGAAATAAAAAAGCTATAGTATTAATGGTTGATTGTGATCCACAACGTACTACGTCAGATTGGATACAAGCTCGTAATAGCGACCCATCGCTTCCAGCCATTAATTGTATTCAACTTTACGGTAAAATACGTAATGATTTACTTAGTCTAGGGCAACATTATGATTATGTAATTGTTGATTGTGGTGGTCAAGATAACTTAGCCTTACGTGCAGCAATGTCAGTAGCTGATCATGTTGTTATCCCCTTAAGGCCTAAGCGACGTGATTTAAAAACAGTACCGCATATGGAAGACATGCTGAGTACTTGTAAAATGGTTAACCCAAAAATGATAGCCTCTTTTGTTATTACTCAATGTCCGTCGTTGCCGAATCAAGTAGGCCGTATTTTAGAGGCTAAAGATGTGTGCCGTTCATACGGTATTAACGTACTTAATGCCGTCACGTATAATCGTAATATTTATGATGATAGTGAAGAGCAAGGCTCATCAGTTATTGAAATAGATCCTGATGGCAAAGCGGCTACCGAAATGATGGCTATAGCTGAAGAGCTAATGGCAATGAAACCGGATAATGCCCATGAGTTTAACTGATCTAAAGAAAAGCAAGGACAGATCTCATTCAAAGGAAAATGTGAAAGAGCAATTTACTATTGATGAATTTATTGCTGATGCGGATAATTATGCTAAAGGTTCACCGCAAATAGTTAGTAATGAAAATCATGGTAAAATGAATCTTAAACAGGCAATACATGATGCGAAGCTACTTATTGAACGGAAGAAAGCAGCTGAAGGTCAGGGGAAACCCTTTAGGCGAGCAACGTTTACTTTGAGCGAAAATACTATTGAGCAATTAAAAACCTTGTCTGAGAGTACAGATTTAGCTAAGTCTCACATTGTTCGTATTTTAATTGATGAGTTGTCTAATAAAGAGCAAAATGATCAAATTAAAAAGCTGTTTGAATCCGATGTGGGTTAAATTTAACTGTTTTTTGCATTAATTTACTGACAGATCAAACAATAAGCAAACAAAAACTCACCTATATGGTGAGTTTTTGTTTGCTTATAGATACTGTAATCCTTTGATAAATATAAAATAAAATAATCCAACGGATTTTTTGTCAGCTTTTTATGGTTAGGGCTAGCATTCATAATTCAGTTTCTCTATAATATGCCACCTTTTTCAGGATCCTGAGGCGACGGTCTTAGGGAATTTCTTAAAAGAAATAATAGCTCGAGCTAAATTAATTTGGAGTGACTCAAATGTCTAAAGTTTGCCAAGTAACAGGCAAGAAACCAGTCGTAGGGAACAACCGTTCTCACGCAAGAAACGCGACTCGTCGTCGTTTTTTACCTAACCTTCAATCTCACCGTTTTTGGGTAGAGAGTGAAAATCGTTTCGTTAAATTACGTTTAACTCCGAAAGGAATGCGTATTATCGATAAAAAAGGTATTGATGCAGTATTAACTGATATCCGTGCCCGTGGCGAAAAAGTTTAATCACTTTTTAAGTAAGGAATTATTATGCGCGATAAAATTCGTTTAGTTTCTAGTGCAGGTACAGGTCATTTTTATACTACTGATAAGAATAAAAAGACTATGCCAGAAAAAATGGAAATCAAGAAATTTGATCCAAAAGCACGTAAACACGTAATGTACAAAGAAGCTAAAATTAAGTAATTAATTTTTATTTCATTGTATTTTAATAAAAAAGCCCAGTTTTGACTGGGTTTTTTTATGGGCAAATTTTGTGTTTTTTATGAATTCATAGCTATACTAAAAGACTACAATTTTGGAGAATGAATTAAATAGGATTAAATGTAATGGATATACTTATTGTTGATGATGACCAAATAGATAGAACGCACATAAAAAGAATAATGAGACGTGCAGGTTCTAATAATACCGTTACAGAAATTGAAGATGTTGATTCTGCTTTGTTATTGTTAGAAAAAAAAAGTTTCGACGTGGTGTTGCTTGATCAAAATATGCCTAAAAAAAACGGCTTAGAGCTGTTAAAAGATATCCAAGAAAAGGAGGTAAAAAATTATAGCGCTATAATCATGATGAGTACCTCTGAGGATGAAGAGTTAGCCTTAAGCTGCTTACAAGCGGGCGCACATGATTTCATGATTAAATCTGACATTACAGGCTTTAGATTACAGCGGGCTATTTTGACTGCCCAAACTCGGTTTGAAATGGAAGAAGAACTTAAAAAAAGTTATGAAAAAGTAAAGCAAATGGCAGAGCAAGACAACTTAACTAAGTTAGCCAATCGTTATTTTTTCGATGAATCATTGAAATTGACTATTGTTAGTAATGAAAGACAGCAGCAAAAATCAGCATTGTTGTTATTCGATTTAGATCATTTTAAATGTGTTAATGATACCCATGGCCATGATGTGGGAGACATTTTATTGCAAAAAGTTGTCTATCGCATAAATTCCTGTTTAAGAGGAAATGAAGTTTTTGCACGATTAGGAGGCGATGAATTTGCTATTATTCTTAATCATATCAATCATATTGATGAGGCAGAAAAAGTAGCGCTGAGAATCCTTAATGTACTTACCAGCCCTTTTTGCATCAATAATACAAATATTGACATGGCAGCAAGCATCGGTATTTCTATTTACCCTGATAATGCAACTGATGCTAATGATCTGTTTAAAAAAGCTGATATAGCTATGTATAAAGCAAAAAAATTAGGGCGAAATCAAATTGCTTTTTTTGAAGATGAAATGCAATTACAGTTTTTACAACGATATAAAATAGAAAATAACTTGAAAAAAGCGTTAGAGTTAAAGCAATTTGAACTGTTCTATCAACCGGTATATAGCAGTAAAATGTTAACCGTTATTGGTTTTGAAGCCTTGCTCCGGTGGCATAGTGATGATGGGTTGATTAGCCCTGATGTGTTTATTCCTATTGCAGAGCAAAGCGGTTTAATAAAAAAAATAGGTTGCTGGGTTATTCAACAAGCTTGTCAGCAACTTAGTAGTTGGCAGATAGAACACCCAACTTTAACAATGGCAATAAACCTATCGCCAGTACAGCTACTAGACAACTCGCTGCTACCTTGTATTAATCAAAACGTTAAAAAATACAATATTAAGCCACATACTATTGAATTTGAATTAACAGAAACAGCTTTATTAGATAATACATGTCAAACACAAGCAGTAATAAACAACCTGAGTAAACTAGGCTGCAAAATAGCACTTGATGACTTTGGTACAGGCTTTTCGTCTTTATCTCATTTGCATCACTTTCCCATCAATACCGTAAAAATAGATAAATCATTAATGCCTTCGGATGAAATAGAGGCGAAAAATGAAAAAATTATTCATGCGTTAGTTATTATGCTGCAATATTTAGACCTGAATATAGTCGCTGAAGGGGTAGAGTATCAATCGCATTTATCACTTTGCCAATCATTAAATATTCAACGCTTGCAAGGCTATTTTTTAGCTAAACCTGCACCTGCACATCAAATAAATAATGAAATATTTAACGAGCACTTGTTAAAACAACTGTAAATTAGTAATTATGTATATATTAAGTAACGATATCAAACGAAACCTGGTCGTGTTAGTTGTTTTTATTAGCCTATTACCGCTATTTTTTAATTTATTGGGCGTTGATTTTAGTTCTGTTTCAATACCTTTACCTACAGCTGAAAGTGCATTAAAAAATGATATCAGTGCGGATCAACAGTTTTATGCTCTAAAAGGTGCCTTACATCACGCTTTACTAGAGTGGAGTGCTGTAATATTGGCTGTTATTGGAGGTTTGGCCGCCTTTGTGCATTATTATCAATATAAAGATATTTCTATTCCTATTATCGGATTAGCGCTGCTTTGCGCTGGGTTTACCGATGCTTTTCACACATTAGCGGCAACAAGAATAATTTCAGCTAACGTACCTAATAGTGATTTTATACCTTTTACCTGGGCTTTTTCGCGTGTTTTCAACGCCAGCATTATGATACTAGGTGTACTACTGAGTTTATGGTTAACAGATAAAAGTGTTAATTCAGCTGCTCAGCACAGTGAAAGAACCAATAACCACTCAATTATTATCTTATCTATTATTGGCATACTATTTATATCATTGGCGATTAGTACCGTTATTTGGGCGGCAACAAGTAACTATGTACCACAAACAACCTTTAAAAATGCACTTATTACCCGGCCCTATGATGTCGTTCCGTTAGCTTTGTTTGTATTGTCTGCGGTGCTAGTGTGGTTTTGGCACCAACGAAAGTCGACCAGATTAAAATTTGCTTTATTATTAAGTTTAATTCCCGAAGTGGTGACACAACTTCACATGAGCTTTGGTTCGATTGCGTTGTTTGATAATCACTTTAATATTGCTCATATATTAAAGGTTATTGCTTATTCAATTTTGGTGTTTGGTATACTGATGTCATTACTGAAAAACAACAAGCAGGGAAGGAGTAAAGTAACACGACAACAGGTAAATAAAGAGAGTAAGCTATTTAACTCCCTTACCAACAAAGGAAGTTTACTTAAGATAGGTAAAGCAAGGTATTCACAGGTATTTATTTTTTCTTCCTTTACTTTTATTTTGGCTATTGTTTTAAGTGTTTCAATAAGTAGCATATATTATGTTGATACGGTCAAAATGACTCAAGAGCAACAATATAAATCGTTAGCTAATCAAAGTGATTTTATTGCTCCACTTGTAACTGAAATTTACCATGAAGCTAAAAGGGACTTACTATTCCTAAGTACAACACCACCAATACAAAAAATAATTGACGCATCACAGCAACACAATGCAAGTGACATTCAAACATGGTTGACAGGTTTGAATGTCATATTCTCAGGGATAGTAGCTAAACAGCCTTACTATCAAAAAGTGAGATTGATAAAGTATCCCGATAAAGTTTCTCTGGTAGGGGCAAGCAAAAATATTGACTCCAAACAAAATGACAATAACTTGTTCTTCACTGAATCAGAGCTAGAACAAAGCACAGTTTTGTTTTTCAATGACTCACTTAATAACAGAAAAGATAAGCATTCTAGCTCCCTGTTACACTTGTATTTACCTGTTTACGATAAGTTTAGCGGTAATTTGTTTGGAGTACTAAACCTACAAGTCGACTTTTTTGCATATATGCATAGCTTAAATTTAGCAGCATTAAGTGACGAAAATCTTTTTTTTGCTGATGATCAGGGGCAAATTATATATAAAGTTGACCTTATAAAAGAGGATAGCTTTATTGCAACGGAAGAAGAGCTGTCGTTACAACAAAAATTCCCTCAGTTAACGCAAGCCATTAATGAAAATCGACTGCAATATCAATTAGGTGTGGATCATACAGGGATTATTGAAGGTGAAGGTATTAAAGGCCATTATCGCACTATTAACCTACCATCAGAGCGAGGGCGTAAGGTCATACGCCTATTCATTGAAATGAATCAGCACGTTATACGTGCAGAAATAAATACTATTCAAGGTCGTAGTTTACAAATAGGCTTAGGTTTAACGCTTGTTGCGTTAGCGATTGCTTTATTGTTAAGTAAGCGACTAGCTAATAATTTAAAACGCATTACTACCCAAATGATGCAACTTAGTGATACGGGTACAGTGAGTGGTTTACCAGTAGATGCACAAGATGAAAGTGGCGTATTAGCGCGAAGCTTTCATAATTTGTTAGTGTCGCAAAAAGCGCAAGATAAAGCACTTGTACAACAACAAAGGGCGTTAGATGAACACGCTATAGTATCTATAACCGATATCAAGGGAATAATTATTTACGTAAATGATAAATTCATAAAGATTAGCGGTTATAGCAGAGATGAATTAATAGGAAAAAATCACAGAATACTCAATTCTGGGTCTCATGATAAAAGTTTTTTTAGCGATATGTATAAATGCATTACTCAAGGAAACACATGGCAAAATGACATCTGCAATAAAGCAAAAAATGGCAATTTTTATTGGGTAAACACTACAGTTGTTCCTTTTATGAATAATAAAGGTCAGCCAGAAAGTTACATATCAATTAGAACCGATATCACGGCGAATAAGGAAAATAGTACCAAACTGTTATTAGCTAAAAAAGAATTGTCTTTAGAGGTAGAAAAATTAGAAATGGCAAATGCTGATTTGAACCAATTTGCTTATGTTGCTTCACATGACTTAAAGTCACCATTAAATGGTATTTCTCAATTAGTGGGCTGGTTGGAAGAAGACTGTTTGGATATTTTACCGGAAGAATCTCAAGAACATTTAGCTCTGCTGAAAAGCCGTAGTAAACGTATGATAGCGTTGTTGAACGATCTACTTGACTATTCTCGGGCGGGAAAAGAAAAATATTCAGCTGAAACGTTTAACTTCTCTAAGAAGGTTGCTGATTTATTTGACTTACACGGTAACACTGAAGGATTTACCTGTACAGCTCCTGATATAGAGCTGTGTTTGCAACGAGTACCCTTTGAACTTGTTATGCGTAATTTAATCTCTAATGCTATAAAGCATCACGATAGAAAAATAGGTAACATTAAAATCACCGTTTCTTTAGTCAACGAACCTAGCGCTGATGCATATAAAGATAAATTTCAAGATTATTATTTGATTCATGTGCAAGATGACGGCCCTGGTATTCCTATTGAATTACATGATAAAGCGCTGGAAATGTTTCAAACGTTACAGTCAAGAGATAAAGTAGAAGGTAGTGGCATGGGCTTGGCTTTAGTAAAAAGAACGATTCAACATCAAGGGGGAACTTTTTCAATTGCACCATCTACTGGCCGAGGTACATTAATGGTATTAAAATTGCCTTGCAGTATAGCGGGTTAGCCGTTAAATTAAATGAAGGTTATATAAACCTAATAGAGGATATATTGATGCAAGAGCAATTAACAATTTTATTAGTAGAAGATGATGATGTAGATGCCCAAGGCATTAAGCGAAGTTTTAGCAAAAAGCGTATTGCCAATACTATTGTTAGGGCACATGATGGGCTGGAAGCACTAGGATTATTAAGAACAGGAGGAATTACATCACCTTATATAATTCTATTAGATTTGCAAATGCCAAGAATGAACGGTTTAGAGTTTTTAGCTGAAATAAGAAAAGATGAAAATTTACAAGCAAGTGTGGTGTTTGTCTTAACAACGTCACATGCGGAAGAAGACATTACAGCTGCTTATAGTAAACAAATAGCCGGATATTTTGTGAAAGATGATGTAGGCGCTGGTTTTTGTGAAATGCTTGAAATGCTTGAAGGGTATTGGAAAATTGCTCACTTACCTCACTTACCTCATTTACCAATTAAAAAATAACCGTAATTGCCCTAGTCATTATCTATAGAATTTTTACATGTAATAAGTAAAGATATGAAACTCTCTAAAACAGCATGGAACAATGTCATTATTTTTTCAGTAATGATTATTATTTTATTGATAAATGCCACTAATGATCGTTTATTTCCGAAAAATAGCGATAGCAATGATGAACTACTATTACCTCAACACAGTGTTATATTAACCCTGCTAGTTAAGTATCCTAACAGCAAACAAGTTATGCTTGAACGTAAAGGTCGAGCTTGGAAAATGACAAGCCAAGGAGTGATACTGATGCTTACTAACCAGCAAATAGAGCAAGTTATGTTTGCATGGCAGCAAAGCAGTGGTTTAGTGCAAGCTGATGACATCTTTATTGAAGGTCAGCAAGGTATTGAAGTTGAGATAAGTATGGCAGGCGTTAATGACATTATCGTCTTTATATTATATCCGCTAGCTGATCAATTACTCATTTTAAATCAACAGAAAAACTTATGGCTAGCATTGCCTAGCGCACTTAGTCAGCAACTTGTTCCTGTCATTGAATAATATCAATTTGAGAATACTATGCCTGAATTACCCGAAGTAGAAGTGTGCCGTTTAGGCATTAGCCCACACATAATTAGTAATAAAGTGAGTAAGGTTGTTGTGCGAAATGCGAATTTACGCTGGCCTATACCTACTGACGTGCAAAATTTGGTAGGCCAAAGTGTCATTAGTGTAGATAGACGAGCAAAATATCTATTACTACGTTTTGAAAGTGGCACGCTGTTAATGCATCTAGGTATGTCAGGCACTATTCGAGTAATAGATAAAAATACACCGGTGACAAAGCATGACCACTTTGAGTTGGTTTTTATTAATGGCACTGTTTTACGATTAAATGATCCTAGACGCTTTGGTGCCGTGCTTTGGTTGAACAAACATCAAGATGCTCAAGGGCTTTTAAGTAAATTAGGGCCAGAGCCATTAAGTGATGATTTTTGTTATGACTATCTCTTTAATAAAGCGAAAAGTAGAAAAGTGCCGATCAAAACTTTTCTGATGAACAATCATATTGTTGTTGGTGTCGGTAATATTTATGCTAATGAAGCACTGTTTCTAGCAGGAATTTTACCCACAGTAAAAGCAGGAGATATTAATAAAGAACGCTACAATCGCTTAACTGATATTATCAAAAAGGTACTTAGTGCTGCTATTGAACAAGGTGGCACTACCTTAAAAGATTTTACTCAAGTCGATGGTAAGCCTGGATATTTTGCGCAATCATTATTTGTTTATGGTAGGGCTGGAGGAAAATGCTTAACCTGCCAAGAAACTTTGTTAGAAATTAGACAATCCAATCGTAGTTCAGTGTACTGCCCTAACTGCCAACAATAAGACTACTTTTTATCTTTATTTTCTTCTAGTGCTCTTTTTACAATAGGATTTACAAACTGACTAACATCGCCATTATGCAAAGAAACTTCTTTAACTAAGGTTGAAGAAATAAAGGAATTTCCTTCAGCAGGAGTTAAAAATACTGACTCTAGATCTGGCGATAAACGCCTGTTCATGTTGGCTAATTGAAATTCGTATTCAAAATCTGAAACTGCTCGTAAACCCCGAATAAGCACTTTTGCTTGGTGGTGTTTAGCAAAATCAACAAGCAGACCACTAAAACCAACCACAACTACATTATCTAAGTCTGAGGTGATTTGCTTGATCATATTAACCCTTTGCTCAAGTGAAAAACGTGGCTTTTTACTTGGGCTAGAAGCAACCCCTATAATAACCTCGCCAAACAAGATACTTGCGCGTGCAATTAAGTCTGTATGGCCATTAGTGACAGGATCGAAAGTTCCAGGATAAATTGCTCTTATGCTCATAAATTCATGCGTTATAGTCAGGGGTTATTATTACTATTGTAATGGTTTATGTGAGTTTGTGACAAGGGCAACTGCAAAAAAACTCATAAATTGTACTGATATTCGATATTTATACCTATGTTATCTCAATATTCGAGGTTCAGATGTTTTGATACAAGCACCTTGAAGTAGCTTGGGTATACTCACCAAACCCCTCACTTCCTTTATCAATACTGCCCTTAATGTGGTTCTAATTTCAGTTGGATTCTGCATGTTGAGATAATATGCGTAGCCAGTATAACGGTTAAAGTAATTACTCAAAAAAAGACTATCTATGTTGGGATTTTTGATAGTATGATAGAAAAATGGATTGTAATTAATTTTAGCTATGGAAAAGAAGTAACGTCTATGAAAACCCGAGATAAGATAATTCAGGCGAGCATTATATTATTTAATGAGCAAGGCGAACGAAATGTTACAACTAACCATATTGCTGCCCATTTAAATATTAGTCCTGGTAACTTGTATTATCACTTTCGAAATAAAGAAGACATTATTTTGTCAATTTATGAAGAGTATGCACGTAATTTATTACTTGATACGATTCCAAAAGTAAGTAGTGACATTAAACCACTTGATGCTCTTATTTTATATATGGATGCGGTTTTTCAAATGATGATGAAGTTTCGCTTCTTTTATAGTAATTTGCCCGTATTATTGGATAAAGATCCAAGTTTGCGTGATAAGTATGTTGAAGTACAACACTCTATTGCTGAACGTGTGAGCCAGTTACTTATATCGTTACGAAGCGATAAAGCAATTGATTTCAATGATGATGAATTGTCGGATATAGTTAGTGTTCTCAGAATTGTTAACACCTTCTGGTTGAGCTTTTATCAAACTCAAAATGTTACTGCCGATATTAACGAGTCTGTACTTTACCAAGGGGTATTAAAAATACTCGCTATTTTACGCCCTTTTACCACTGAATCAGCTATGCCGGAGCTAATAAAAGTAAAAAATATGTATCAGCAACGTTATCAAAATGCATTGGTAGAAGCGTAAGAGCAATGCTTTAGTTGTCTAGAAGCATGATTATTAAAATTGGATACCCCATGCCTGTTGATATAATCATTTTAATCAGAATTATAGCCGTCTAATAGAGTTTTCCAATTACTTTCTAAGTAATTAAAGTTGGTTAATTTATTTTGTTCTTTACGAAATGAGCGCAGCAACCTTAACATATTGCTTTGTTGCCAATTTTTTTGAATTGTTCTCTGTTCTCCTTGATCGAAATCTATCAACCAAATTTTATGATTGTTATCAATTAATATGTTGTGCGCATTTAAGTCATGATGATAAATTCCTTGCTCATGAAATCTTTTGATAACTTCCCCAATAGCAAACCATAATGCATCAGTTATTAATTGTTTGGCTAATATTGCAACTAAATCTTGAGCATTTTCAATGCGGCTACTGAGTAAATCTGCTCGATAAAATAAGCTGTGTCTAGATACCCTATAAGCAATAGGTTTAGGTGCAGGTAGTGCTAAATCTTGCATGTGCGCTAATAAGGCAAATTCTTTAGCTGCTCGAGTATTTATTTGTGAAGTGAAAAGGTAACTATCATTAATTATTTTGCCAATTAAACCTCCACGATAATAATGACGAAGTACCCAGTGTTTTTCTTGCTCGCTGTTTTTGTCATTATATTGAACAAACCAAGTTGTGCCACGCCCTTGAGCTGATCCAGTAATAGCGTTTTGCTCTTGCCAATATTTTGCAGAGAGCATGTTAGGACTGAATTTTGTTATTTCACTTCGATCAAAAAGACAGTATTCATTACCTTGCTCGACGCATTCTAATTGTATGTTTTTACTCATGTAATAATTCCTGTACTTGCGCTAAAGTACGAGCACTTGCACCTTGATTATTGAGCACCACTTGATGAGCTTGAGAGCCTAATAAGCTTGCCGCTTGGTTATCATTTAATATGTTAATCACGGCTTGGGCTAATGGTTGTGCTTGAACAGTATTATCACTTGTCGCTAATAGTTGAACAATTCCTTGATTTTTCTTTAATTGCGTTAGTATTTCGGTGAAATTACTCATGTCACTTCCCACAATTATCGGCTTTTTAAATAAGGCTGGCTCCAATGGATTATGTCCGCCAATGTGACTAAAGCTTCCGCCCATTGTCACAATATCTGCTAACGCATAAGCCGCCATTAACTCGCCTAAAGTATCAAGAAGCCAAATATTTTGTGTGCTAACAACTGTGTTATTACTTCGTTTAGCCAGTGAATAACCTTGGTTAGTGCATAGTTTAGCAACTGAACTAAAACGCTCTGGATGCCTTGGTACAATAATTAATAATAACTGAGGAAATAATTTTTTGATGACTTTGAAAGCGGCTAATATTATTTCTTCATCACCTTGGTGAGTGCTCGCTACTAGCCAAAGCGTCCTGTCCTTGGGTAATAACTCAGCAAGTTTAGCTTGTTTCTCATTTGTGCTGGCGTTAACGCTAATATCAAATTTAAGGTTGCCTGACATTTGGCATCGGGCAGTATTTGCGCCTAATTTAATAAAGTTAGTTAAGTTATCCTGACTTTGACATAATATTTTATCAAAATGGTTCAATGTGGGTTTAATCAGAGAGCTTATTTTCTGATAGTTTTTCATAGAGTTAGCAGATAATCGGCCATTAATCAGTAATAGTTTAATTTTTTTATTTACACACTGGCTGATTAAGTTAGGCCATAACTCTGTTTCCATAAAAATCATCAACTTTGGCTGTAAGCGGACTAAAAATAACTGTGTGCAGGGGTAAATGTCTAATGGTAGAAAGCTGTGCTGTACGCGGCTACCAAATTGTTTTTTAACCTGCGCGGAGCCTGTTGGTGTGAAAGTGGTGACAGTTATGGGTAAGTGAGGATATTGCAGTAGTAGTTGCTCCACAAAAGGAGCTAACGCAATCACTTCACCAACACTTGCGGCATGAACAACAATACCTCCTTTACTCTCTTTTTGAGCAGAAGCAGTATTAGGGAAAAATCCCAAGCGTTCACTTAAACGTGTTCGATACTTAGAGTCACTGATTGATCTAAAGAGCAAAGCCAACAATAGCATTGGTAGCAATAGTAATAATATTACTCGGTAAATTAGTAGCACAAACATAAATTTTTCTATAGTGAGTGTTCTATAGTGAGTTTGTGGTAGATTATACCTAAGTTTGATTAAATACCTATTAATATGAATATACAAAGCCAACAACCATCAAAAACTTTCTTTAGGTTGTTAATACTTTCGCTAATTACCTTGCTGTTTTCTGCTAACGTTCTTGCTACTGAAAAAATAATCCCTTCTAAGGGTGTGATTAAAGGCGAGCCAAAAATAGTGCATATAAAAGCTAGAGCAGATGATGATTTTTTACTTTCTGCTGACTATTATCAAGGCGGAAAACGCTCAGGTGGCGTTATTGTTTTACATGATTGTAACAAGGATAGACGCTCTTATCGTACCGTGGCTAAAAGTTTAGCTCAGCAGGATTTGCACACTTTGTTGGTCGATCTTCGAGGTTATGGTGATAGTCTTTCTCCAGAATACTCACGAGAAGAAGCTAAAAAAAGATCTCCTGACATTGTTAGTTATCAAAATGAGATGGCATTAATAATGGCTAACTGGGCAGATGATTTATTGGCAACCTATCAATTCTTATTTGAAAAAATAGATAAAAGCAAAGGTGTGGTAGTGGTGGCAAGTGGTTGTAGCGGCGCTTACACCATTAATTTAGCAGAAAAAATACAGCTTAACTCAGTAGTAATGATCTCACCTAAAATGACTTACGGAGATAAAGAGCGCTATAAGAACCTTGTTGATATTCCAAGTTATTTTATTACTTCATCACATCATCAAGATAGCTATGACACAGCACAGGAACTATTTACTTGGAATGGATCAAAGCAGTCTAAAATACAAATTTTTAAAGGTGTTCGTTACAATAGCCAGTTAATTTCTCGTCAAAATAACCTTGCAAATGACATTGCTCTCTGGGTTGAAAACAGACTTAGATAATGAATTAAAATCATATATGGGTATAAATATAGTATTAGTAAGAATTATTTTACATAAAGCCATGTTTTTACGAAATAGTATTCGAAAAACTAACTGTGCGCATTGAGGCAAAAGCGTACAATGATTTCTATTATTGATTAACTTTTTAATGTAGAGACTCTGTTATGTCAAACAATAAGTCAGCAAATTTTTATAACCACATTCAAAAACAAATTACCCAAGTTAAAGCTGAAGACTTATATAAAGCTGAGCGTGTTATTACCACAGCACAACAAGCAAAAATAGCGGTAAATACGGGTGAGCAAGTTATTAATTTTTGTGCCAACAATTACTTGGGTTTAGCTAATCGCCCAGAGTTGATTGCTGCGGCTAAAACTGGCTTAGATGAACATGGTTTTGGTATGGCATCTGTGCGTTTTATTTGTGGTACACAAGATATTCATAAAGAATTAGAGCAAGGAATTAGTGAGTTCTTAAGCATGGAGGATACTATTTTATATTCTTCTTGTTTCGATGCTAATGCGGGTTTGTTTGAAACTTTATTAGGCCCTGAAGATGCCATTATCAGTGATGCCTTAAATCATGCTTCAATTATTGATGGTGTGCGTTTATGTAAAGCGAAGCGTTTCCGTTACGCTAATAATGATATGGTGGAGCTTGAGCAAAGTTTAATTGAGGCTGATGCTACGGGTGCACGTTTCAAGTTAATTGCCACTGATGGTGTTTTTTCAATGGACGGCGTAATTGCCAATTTGAAAGGTGTGTGTGATTTGGCTGATAAATACAATGCCATGGTGATGGTTGATGACTCTCACGCCGTTGGTTTTGTTGGTGAATACGGCCGTGGTAGCCATGAATATTGTGATGTAATGGGACGAGTTGATATTATTACAGGTACGCTAGGTAAGGCTATGGGAGGTGCTTCTGGTGGTTACACTTCGGCTAAAAAAGAAGTAATTGAATGGTTACGCCAACGTTCTCGTCCTTACTTATTCTCAAACTCTCTTGCTCCCGCTATTGTTAACGCGTCATTAGAGGTTTTAAAGTTATTAGCTGAAGGCGGTGAATTACGTAAAACCTTAAAAGATAATACCGCTTATTTTCGTTGGCATATGGAAGCCGTTGGTTTTACTTGTGCAGGCGCTGATCATGCGATAGTGCCGGTAATGTTAGGCGATGCTAAGATTGCGAGTGATATGGCTAACAAACTTTTAGCTGAAGGTATTTACGTTATTGGCTTTTCTTTCCCTGTAGTGCCAAAAGGACAAGCGCGAATTCGCACACAAATTTCAGCAGCCCATACCAAAGATCAGTTAGATCAAGCTATTTCAGCCTTTACTCGTATTGGTATAGATATGGGCATTATTTAATGAAATCATTATCAAAATTAAAGTCAGAGCCGGGTATTTGGTTAACTGATACCGATAAGCCAGAAATGGGTCATAATGAACTGTTGATAAAAATTAAAAAAACCGCTATTTGTGGAACTGATATTCATATTTATAACTGGGATGATTGGTCTCAAAATACTATTCCTGTGCCTATGGTTGTTGGTCATGAATATGCTGGTGAAGTGGTCGGGATTGGTCAGGAAGTTAAAGGTTTTTCTTTAGGGGATCGTGTTTCTGGTGAAGGGCATATTACCTGTGGTCATTGCCGAAACTGTCGTGGTGGTCGAACACACTTATGCCGAAATACGGTTGGTGTTGGTGTTAATCGTGCGGGTGCTTTTGCCGAATATCTCGTTATTCCTGCTTATAATGCATTTAAATTGCCAGATGAAATTTCTGATGACTTAGCTGCTGTATTCGACCCTTTTGGTAATGCCGTACATACAGCATTATCGTTCGATTTAGTCGGTGAAGATGTTTTAATTACAGGTGCCGGCCCTATTGGTATTATGGCCTCAGCAGTGGCAAAACATGTGGGTGCTCGCCATGTTGTCATTACTGATATCAACGAATATCGCTTAGATTTAGCGAAAAAATTGGGTGTAACCCGCGCAATTAATGTTTCTAAAGAAAGCTTAACAGATGTAATGAGTGACTTAGGAATGACCGAAGGTTTTGATGTTGGTCTAGAAATGTCAGGCGTGCCAATGGCGTTTACCAGCATGTTAGATAATATGAATAATGGCGGTAAAATCGCTATGTTAGGTATTCCGGGTAAAGATATGGCCATTGATTGGAGTCAGATTATTTTTAAGGGCTTAACGATTAAGGGTATTTATGGTCGCGAAATGTTTGAAACCTGGTATAAAATGGCGAGTCTTATTCAATCTGGTTTAGATCTATCGCCCATTATCACTCATCATTATAATATTGATGATTTTCAGCAAGGGTTTGATATCATGCGTTCAGGACAATCAGGTAAAGTTATTTTAAATTGGGAGTAGCCATTATGTCAGATAGTAAAGTGTCTAATGAACAAACATTTATTCATATGCAAGTAGCCGAGTTGGCTCAAGTTATTGATGATAAAATTCATGTAGTAGTGGATATTCGAGATGCCAACTCTTTTGGTAATGGGCGTATAACTGATGCTCTTCATTTAACCAATGAAAGTCTGGCTGATTTTTTACGTGATGCTGATCCCGATGCTCCAGTGGTGGTTTGTTGCTACCATGGAAACTCTAGCCAACAAGCCGCTCAGTTTTTAGTTAGCCAAGATTTTACTCAAGTGTATTCTCTCGATGGCGGCTTCACTCAGTGGCAATTGCAGCACCCAGATAAAGTTTCCCGTTAAAGGTTGAAAGAAGTAATGTCTGAACATGAAGGTTTGCAGCCATTGGTGCAGCTTGAACAACATAATATCGCACTGCTTTTTGCCAATTATTTATTGACCTTAGGTATTGAAGCTACAGTGATCTCTGAACAAAAAAATGGGGAAATAAATCATACTAAACAAAATTATACCGTTTATTGTCAGCCAGACAAAGTAGCGCAAGCTAAACTTGAATTTGAACTCTTTATTAAAAAACCGTTCGATAAAAAATATCAGCAAGCTGCATGGCAACATGGTGAAACAGTTGCTTTGAGCAGTAACGATTTAACATTACTCAGCCATTTTAAAGAAAACTTTCTTGCTCATGCAGGTGTAGTTACCTTAATTGTATTTGCGTTTTGTTGGTTGGTGTTTTTGGCGAGCAATTTAGGATGGGCACAGTCAATATTTCATAAATTACAGTTTTATCCTCGATTATCTGTAGATGCTTTTTTAACTGAGCCTTGGCGTCTACTTGGCCCTGCTTTTTTTCATTTTTCTTGGTTGCATATTGTTTTTAATACGATGTGGTGGTGGCAACTAGGTGGTAGTATTGAAAAAGTGCTAGGCAAAAGTATGCTTATCAACTTACTGTTAATTTCAGCTATTTTTTCAAACTTAGGGCAGTTTTTTGTTTCTGGAGCAAATTTTGGCGGTCTATCAGGTGTGGTTTATGCTTTGGTTGGTTTTGTGTGGTGGTATGGTTATTTGGCGCCAGAAAAAGGCTTGTCTTTATCTAAACCGATTGTCGGATTTCTATTGTTTTGGTTACTGCTAGGTTTTGTTGACTTATTGCCAGTTAACGTGGCAAATACCGCACATTTATTGGGGTTGATTTCGGGTTGCTTATTGGCGGTATATAGCGTGAATAGTACTAAACCTCTTTAGCAACCGGAGCTAACTATCTCATAATTGGCTGCAATGGATGAACTTTGGGCTTGAGTATATTTAAAGTAGCAGGCATCGTCTTTTACTGCACCATTAGCATTTAAATCATAACCAATATAGGTAAAGTCAATCCCTTCTTCTTCAATAGAAAATTCATCTGAAATATCAATTCGCTTGATAATGTCGGTGTTATCTAGATTGCGGTATTTCAATCTTACGTCGATGTTTTCGCTAGAAAAGACTTCAAAGTCACCATCATGATCCATATCAATATCAAGTAAATCAGGTCTTCCGGAAACAGCTTGAGTGGAATAGCTTGGCATATGTGATTTCAAAAAGAGCAAACTATTTGCGCCTTTCACGCTTGCCTTAACTTGCACAAGTGTTGAAACTCTAGCATCAGCGGATAAATTAATAAAGCGAGGCAGGGCAACAACTGACAAAATACCGAGAATAACAATAACAACGACAAGCTCAATTAAGGTAAAGCCCTTAACTTGAGTTTTATTTTGAGATATATTCACAACGTAACTCTTTATTTTTATTATTTTAAAAGGAAAATATTGTAACTCATAAACGCGACTAGTTATCTAACCATTGAGTAAATAATAACTTTTTAATGAGAGGTTTACCTGTTTCTTTGGTAAGTAGCGCTTTTACTTTTTCTTCACATTTTAATTGAATTTCAGAGCGGCCTTTAATTGATTTTATTTTTTCTTCTGACTGCTTTCCAATTATATCAATAATAGCATCTCGCAAAAGTGGTGAATGATGCTCAACAATTTCTATGTTGGTACTCGGAACCATTAATTCAACCGTTAAACGCACGTAGCCCATTTTTTTCTTCACAGCAACATAATTGGTCACAATGTCGGGTTCAAAGCCAAAATATGCATAATCAGAAGCTTTACTGGTTAGTGGCATTAACAAACAAGATAAAATTAATAAGTTTTTAAACATAATGTTTACTTCTTGAATTAAAGTGATAGTACAAAAGTAAGAGAAGATGACTCTTATCATAAACCTGAAATGAGTTTTTTGCTGCAATAATTTTATTTTTTTCTAATTTAATCTTGAGCTAAAATGAGTTCCTATAAAAACAATGTTATTATTACCACGGTTTTCTCTTGGCTTTTAGTTTATGAATTTGCAAACATTATTCCCTGTTACCATACCAAGCCTTTGGTGTGAAGCCCAGTGTTGTTCTTTACCAGAAAATTTACAGAGCTGGTTGCTTGACCCCAATTCACTTACTGCGCGTTTAAAGTCTCATTGCCAGCAATTTAGAGTTGAGTTACTTGGTCAGCGCATTGAACGCTGCCAAGAGAATGAAGCTGTTGCACTTATCCCTAAAGGTGAACAAGTTTTGGTGCGTGAAGTTTTACTTTTCTGTGATGACATACCACAAGTTTTTGCCCGAAGTCTATTACCTTTGTCTAGTTTAACTGGGGCAGAGCAAGCATTAGCAAATTTAGGGTCGCAATCGTTAGGGCAAGTGATTTTTAATAATCCCTCTTTGGAGCGGCAGGCTATTGAAGTAGCAGAGTTTGATATAAATAGTTCGGTTGGAAAATTAGCTAAACAATTACAGCTATCTGTTTTACCACAAGGCGCTTTACCGCAAGGTAAGCTTTGGGGGCGCCGCTCTATTTTTGTATTAGAAAATAAACCATTAATGGTAGCTGAAGTCTTTTTACCTAATGCTTTTGCTTATCAATCTAAAACTGACTCAGAGTGTACTAATGTTTAAGGCCATCAAGCAAAAAGGGTTAGCGATTAAATTAATTACTCGCATGGACAAGCCCATAGGCACTTATTTATTATTATGGCCAACTTATTGGGCATTATGGGTTGCTAGTGATGGTTGGCCTAATTTTCATTTGCTCATTGTGTTTAGCCTTGGTGTTTTTATTATGCGCAGTGCTGGCTGCGTGATTAATGATATTGCCGATATGAAAGTTGATGGTAAAGTTGAGCGTACTAAAAACAGACCATTAGTTTCGGGTTTGATGTCAAAAGGTGAGGCTATTAATCTGTTTGGCGTTCTGATCGGTATTGCTTTAGGGCTTGTGTTAACGTTAAGTTGGCCGACCATTTATTTGTCTGTTATTGCGCTATTATTAGCCGCATCATATCCGTTTATGAAACGTTATACTCAACTACCGCAAGTGGTTCTTGGTGCCGCCTTTAGTTGGGGAATGATCATGGCATTTTCAGAGGCGCAAGGTGAAGTTCCTACTATTGCTTGGTTATTGTTTTTTGCAAATTTATTATGGACTGTCGCTTACGACACAATGTACGCCATGGTTGATAGAAATGATGACCTAGAAATAGGAGTAAAATCTACCGCTATTTTATTTGGTGAACACGATAAGCGAATTATCGGTTTCATGCAGGTGCTTGTATTAGGTTTGTTGTTTACTATTGGTGATATGTTAGCCTTTGGTTGGCCTTATCAATTAAGCTTGGTGATTGCGGCGGGTTTGTTTGCTTACCAACAAATGTTGATTATTAATAGAGAGCGAGATAAGTGCTTTCAAGCCTTTTTACATAATCATTGGGTTGGAATGGTCGTGTTTGTCGGTATATTAATTGAATATTTGTGATTCGCGACTAAAGTCGAGTTTACTTGTGTTACTTAAGGTGATAATAAATAACACTCAAAATAAAGCGAGTAAAAGCAACTGTTAATATAGGGAATGGAATGAAAAAATTAATAATAATAACGTTAGCACTAATGGTGTCATTAGGTCTTTCTGGTCAGGCTAATGCAGCGGATGGTAAAGTTTATCGTTGGAAATTAGCAGAAACGTGGGGGCCAAATTTTCCTGTTTTTGGTGATGCGACAAAAAACATGGTCAAAATGGTTAAAGAAATGTCTGACGGTCGCCTCATTATTCGAGTAGACTCTTCTAATAAGCACAAATCACCTTTGGGTGTTTTTGATTTTGTTAAAACAGGTCGTTATCAAATGGGGCACTCCGCCTCTTATTACTGGAAAGGTAAAAACTTTAATTTATTATTCTTTACTACTGTCCCTTTTGGTATGACGGCACCTGAGCAATATGCTTGGTTCTATTATGGCGGTGGTATGGAGCTGATGAAAAAGGCTTATGACCAATATGGCATCTTATCTTTTCCGGGCGGCAATACCGGCAATCAAATGGGCGGTTGGTTTAAAAAAGAAATCAACAGTGTTGAAGATTTAAAAGGTTTGAAAATGCGTATACCAGGGTTTGCTGGTGAAGTATTAGCAAAGCTTGGTGCAAAACCAACGAATATCCCTGCTGGTGAACTTTATACAGCGTTAGAACGTAATACTATTGACGCGCTAGAATGGGTTGGCCCTTCATTAGACTTACGTATGGGCTTTCATAAAATTGCGCCTTTTTATTATACAGGCTGGCATGAGCCAGGCGCTGAATTACAGTTTATGATTAACGAAAAAGCTTACAATGAATTACCCAAAGATTTACAAAAAATTCTCACTGTAGCAATGAAAACAGCAGCTTATGACATGTATATACAGTCTTATCATGAAAGCGGTCAAAACTTAGCAACTTTAGCGCAAGATTATCCTAATGTTAAAATGCGCTCTTTTCCTGAGCCCGTAATGAATGCGATAAAAGCAACTAATGCCTCGTTATTGCAAGAGTTTGCCGCTAAAGATCCTATGACGGCAGAAATTCTGAAATCGTTGAATGATTACCAAGCAAAAGTGCGTGCGTGGACAAACTTATCAGATCGGGCTTATTTGGAAAACAGTGATAAAAAATAATACTAGTTAAACGCATTATTTATCTAGCAAAAGCAGGCTCTTATACATTAAAGTATGTGCCTATGTAGACTAAACAGGAAGCCGTCTTCCCGAAGTGTGAAGCCGTCATTCCCGACGTGTTTTATCGGGAATCCAAGCTTAAAGACAATGGATCTTCGACAAAAGACCTCGAAGATGACGTTTTCAAAGAACTCCTGAGCCATCTGCATAGTCATTTAAAGTATGAGAATCTGCTTTTTTTATATCTGATTAAAAATTGGAATTGACCCGATAATGAATTTTTCTTTGAAAGTAATTGGCAAAATAATTGATGCCCTAGGTAATTTTTGCAGCTTACTAATGGCGTTAATGATACTTAATGTATTTTATGACGTGATCATGCGTTATTTTTTTAACGATGTAAGTATTGGTATGCAAGAGCTTGAATGGCACTTATTTGCAGCCATGTTTATGTTTGGTATTGCTTACACCTTAAAAGAAGATGCTCATGTGCGAGTTGATATCTTTTACGATGCCATGTCAAAACGAAAACAAGCTTTCATTAATATTTTTGGCGCGCTTGTTTTTGCGTTACCGATAACGGTGCTAATTTGTTACTACAGCATAGATTACACCATGGAAGCTTATACCATGGGTGAGGGCAGTGCTGATCCCGGTGGTTTACCTCATCGTTGGATTGTACGTTCAGTTATTCCTATCTCTTCAGTATTTTTGATGCTGGCTCTTATTCATGTAGTACTGAGTCAAATTCAGCTATTAACGACCTCTTCTGCTACCGAAGGAGAGCAATAATGACAGGATTAGTGCTATTTGCCATTGCCTTAGTTTGTTTGTTTTTAGGTTATTCAGTCGCTTTTACCTTTGCGGGCATATCTCTCATTGTTGGCGTATTAACATTAGGTGTTGATTTATTTGAGTTTATGCCTTATCGCATTATGAGTATTATGGAAAACACCATTTTAATGGCTGTACCTATGTTTATATTCATGGGCATAGTACTGCAAAAAACGGGTTTAGCTGAACGTTTGTTAGAGTCGGCAGCTAAACTTTTTGGTGGTATTCCCGGTGGTGTAGCTATTTCTACGATTATTGTAGGCGCGTTGTTAGCTGCATCTACAGGTGTTGTTGGGGCTAGCGTTGTTGCTATGGGCGTGATCTCTTTACCCGTCATGTTGAAAAACAACTACCATCAACCTACGGCAACGGGTGTTATTTGCGCTTCAGGCACTTTAGGACAAATTATTCCTCCGTCTATTATCTTGATTATTTTAGGTGATGTGATGGGCGTGCCTGTTGGCGATCTTTTTAGAGCAGCAGTCATTCCAGGTATGATGTTGATTATTGCCTATACACTATACATTTTAGTGCTGGGTCAGCTGAAACCAGAATTTTGTCCACCCATTATAGTGACTGAAAGTAAGCGCGAGTTAATAGTGCAGGCGTTGAAAGATATTGTGCCGCCTTTAGTGCTTATTTTAGCGGTACTTGGCTCTATATTTTCAGGTATTGCCACGCCAACAGAATCATCCGCGATTGGCGCCGTAGGTGCTGTTATTTTATCTGTATTTTATGGCAGTTTTTCTGTAGGAAAAATACATGAGGTATCAAAAGAAACAGTAAAAGTAACTTCAATGGTGTTTGCCGTTTTAATTGGTGCCACGGCATTTTCTATGGTGTTTAGTTATTCAGGTAGTGAATATATTATTGAAGATTTTTTCATGGAATTGCCCGGTGATAAGTGGACATTTATCGCATTATCTATGCTTGCTATCTTGATCTTAGGTTTTTTTATCGACTTTATTGAAATTGCTTTTTTAGTGGTACCTATCTTATTACCTGTTGCTATAGCACTTGATATCAATTTAGTTTGGTTTGCTATTTTAATTTCGATGAATTTACAAACCTCATTTTTAACACCACCATTTGGCTTTAGTCTTTTTTACTTAAAAGGTGTTGCGCCAAAATCATTAAAAACCACCACTATATATAAAGGTGTTATTCCCTTTATATTAATGCAAGTAGCGGTATTGTTATTAGTGTTGTTTTTTCCTGAGCAGTTGATATTTTCTTGAATATAATTGGTAGGCTGAATTAATCGTTTTATTTTTTGCTGATTGTAACGATTTACTTATAGATTTATCTATAGGTAAATCTGTTGTGCTTTCTGCCAATATCGCAGTAAAAAATTGCTGATAAAAATAGTCAGGCTCAACTGTAATAGTAAACGCTAATTGCTCGGCATTAGCTAAACGAGGTTGTTGATAGTCAAAATGGTAGCTCTGCCCCGCAGCCAAACGGCTGTCAAAGTATTCATCGGTTAAATCCAGTGAAACAGCTCGCATTATTTCATATTCAAGTAAACTCTCTGCCAGCACATTGCCATGAGAATCAATTTGGTAGCCCCGTAAAATAATCCTTGGCGTAACGTATGTTGGAAAGTGATGACCAATATGGGTGTTTTTTATCGTTAAGTGAGCTTTTATTTGATCTTCATTTTGCATAAGTTCACTGGTAATTGTTAAACCTGATAACACCATGTTTTTGTCATGAATACCTTTAAATAAATGCCGCTTATTTGGCATGTGGCAATTTTGACAACTCACTCCTTGTTTAGCAAAATTGCTTGCTTGCCACTCTTGGTAAGTATTTTGAATTAATTTACCAGCTAAGCTGGGCTCATCAAGATCAAATTGATGGCAGTTTGCACAAAACTGTGAACTTTGAAAAGCACTATGACTTTGTGAATCATGGTTTGCTGGGCTTCTACTCGGTAATGAATTTTTATTTTCACTTAATGGCAAAGCGTCAGGGCCGAACCAATGTTCGTCTCTAACGTGACAGGCAATACAAATAACACCTTGTTGATGAAGATTGTTTTTAGATGCATTTTTTACGCTATCGCTGAGTGAACTGATTAACGATTGTTGCTGACTTTTTGTTGGCGCATGACAATGCATACAACCTTTTTTGTTGAGATAATGTTTGCTAAGCGTTTGAGGAGACATAATTTGAAGCTGTACCATAACACCAACACCCATCGCTTGAGCATGTAGTGAGTTTTGCCAGTCACTAAATTTATCAGGGTGGCAAGCGGCACATGCTTTTGGTGTGAAAGTGTTTTTTATTTGTTCATTGTTTGTTGTAGGCAGAATAGCTTGGATAGGTTGTTGCCAATGCTGCGCTAGAAAATCAGTATTGTTTTTTTTTGTTAATCGCTGCTCAAAAGGTGGTTTTTCTGTTGACGCTTTTGCTGATACTAAGCCAATAGATAGCATGGCAAAGCACAGCAGAAAAAATGGCAAACTATAGTGCCTCAATTGAGCAGCTAACTCGTTAAGTAAATTGTCTATAACGCGCAAGGATTATTTACTTTTTTTCCTTTTTTCGCTTCAGTTTTTACTAAAGGTAAGCCTTTTTTATTCCAAGCAATATAATCACCACTTAAATGATCTAATTTTGTAAAACCATTTTTAGCTAAGATATTTTTGGCAATGCCCGCTCGAGTACCTGAGCGGCAATATAAAACCACTTGGCTACTTTTAACACCCGATAATTCAGCAAGGCGCTGCTCAAGATCTTTATGAGGAATGTTAATTGCGTTAGGCACATGACCACTAGCATACTCACCTTCGGTTCTTACATCGATTAATAAGGGCTTATTTTCACTCTTCATTAACGTTTGTAGTTCATCTTGAGAAATATTCTTAGCATTCAGGTTTACTGCTGTTAATAGAGTTAATAATGCCAATGTTATTTTTTTTGAAATATTCATTTTTCATCCTTTATTGTTTTATTTAATATATTCTATACGATGCGGTTAAAGTAACGCGCGATACGTATGCCAAACCCAAATCCCGGAATAGCACAAGCAATCCAGAGCCAACCATGTAAGCTAGTTGAGGCAATACCACTGAAAAAAGCACCGATATTGCAGCCGTATGCTAATCGTGCACCATAACCCATTAATAAGCCAGCAACAATGGCAGAGCTAATACCTTTAACATCAATAATGCCTGATAATTTAAATTGTTTGACAATACTTGCGGCTAATAACGCACCTAAAAATATTCCAATGTTCATCAGTGAGGTTTCATCTTGTAGCACAGGGCTTTCTAATGCTGCCATTTGAAACTCCTTAGACCAAAAGTCACTTGAGCTAGGTAGCCAACCAAAAAGCATTGCCGCTTTTGCTCCCCACAAAGAAAATGCCCAAGTGATTGACCAAGGATGCCCAGCAACAAGTAAGACTAACCAATTCAATAAAGCCAACAAAGAGGCGGTAAGCATTAATGGCCATGTACCATAAACAAAATGGTGGAAATTAAAACCATTACGCCACCATAGTGTTCTACCTTGTTTTTCATCTGTGGGTGCTTTGTGTAGAAAACTAAATATCGCATATAAAATGGCTAAAATGGATAGCTGTAATGGTAAAGCAACTTCAAAACCATATTCTTCGGCTAAACTGATTGGTGCAATACTCGGTAAGGTTTGCCAAGATGATAAATGCAAGCTACCAATAAAAGCACCGAAGCAAAAAAATATTAATACAATCATTGTTCGGCGATTTCCTGAACCACCAATAAACAATGAACCTGATGCACAACTGCCACCAAGTTGCATACCGATGCCAAATAAAAATGCACCTATCACTAGAGCAACACTTAATGGTGCAACCGCACCAACGACTTCATGATCATAAATATAGCCAAGTGCCAACATGGGGGCAAAAAGTAATGTTGCCATAGCTAGCATAAATATTTGAGCGAATATGCCACGCATATCAGATTTTTCAATGGCCTGACGATAAGCACCAGAAAAGCCAAACATGCCTTTATAGAGTGTGATGCCCATGACAATACTAATAATAAATAAAATACTATTGGAAGATTGTGCTTGTTGTTGAATAAAAGAAAATAAAAGAATAATTGAAAGAGCTATTAAGGCACTTAATCGGTTCATAAAAATACTTAAGGTGACTCGTTTTACTTATTGTAACAAGCCATTAGAAAACGTGCCTATGTATTTAACTCAGGAGAAAGATCAAAAACCCTGTAGGAGGGAGTTTATTTCCTATCTCTTTAAAGATTGCGGTTACGTCACATGGAAGTGACTTATTTGAGAGTGTAGGACGCACATTCTCCTGAAACCGCTCCTACACGTTAAATCATATCAACAACAGTTAAGTACAACATAGCCTTATTGAATATACTAAGCGGGTTGGTTCGCTGTTGTAAAATAGAACCTACTTCTATTAATTTAACCGTAATAGGTGTTTATCTGGCAATACTTTGTAAAACTTCAATAGAAACTAAGCTAGTTACTGAGGATTTAAGTGCAGGCATACTATCGCTCATGGTTAATAAACCTTCTTCATTCAATGTTATATAACCAAGCTCTCGTAGTGTGTTGATTAGAGTTGACTGTGCTTTTTTGTCGATAAACTCAGGTGCTGTTATATTGTTTAATACGGACAAGCGTTTGGCAATATCAACAACTTTTCCTTCTAGTTCTCGCCTTGTTATTGGTGCTAATCGAGTTGCCAAAGACGTAATTATAGCTAATCTTTGTAAACTTTCATCAATACACTCGGCCATTAAATGAGCATGGTTAAGTAATTGAGTATCTTCAATTAATGACCAGCTAATTAATGAAGTATCAGACGATTTAGTTTGTTTGGCTATATCAGCACTTTCTAAAGCAGATAGAACTTGCGCTACTTGTAAGGCTATTTTTTCAGGCGTTTGCCATAAAAACAAATCATCTTTTAAGGTTGTTAATAAGCTTGTCGCTTGTTCGGTTATTTGTTCGTGTGAAATTTTACTATTGTGAGTTAATAACTTGCACACTAAAGAAATTAACGAGTAGGTATGCAAAATATTGTTACGATAATAGCGCATTTCTAAATTTGCAGAATCACTAAGAGAAATAATAGTGCCGAAACTGTCTTCTGATACAGTGACTTTATTTAGAGAGATAACATGCGCAAGTAATTTGGCTCCACTTTCTTCAGGTATCGTCATGTGTTCGCTAAATGGCGCTTGACGCTGAATATTTAAGAAGAAATCTAAGTGTTTTTCTAAGTCATTTTTAGCAAGCGCTTTATTTTTACTTGTTTGTAAAATTAGTGCAATTAAAGCGACGCCATTTAGTGCAGCACATTGGTTTATCCGTGTCATTAATTGATTGGCCATATCGTTAACGGTAGGTGTTAACCAATTAGGCTTTTGCGGATCAATGTGATCAATGGCTTCTTTCCAATGAGGTACTTGCTTGTTTAAGTAATTGTTAATGTTAATTGGCTCACCAAAGTTAACGTAACCATTACCGTAGTTTCTAAGATTTTTTATCGCTTTAAGCACACCAAAAATAGACTCGTTTTTCTTTTCGCCGCCACTGAGCTCTTTATGATAAGTGCCAACTTCCATAACATGTTCATAGCCTAAATAGACAGGCACTAGTGTTAGTGGTCGATCAATGCCTCGTAATAAGCTTTGAATTGTCATGGCTAACATACCCGTTTTAGGGTTTAACAATCTACCTGTGCGGCTGCGACCACCTTCAGTGTAATACTTTACTGAATAGCCTCGTTCAAATAACAAACCTAGATATTCACGAAAAATAGTTGAATATAAACGATTACCTGCAAAGCTTCTGCGAATAAAGAATGCTCCGCCTTTTCTGAATATAGGCCCAGCAGGCCAGAAATTTAAGTTAATACCTGCAGCAATTCGTGGCATCACTAACCCTTCTTGTAAAATCACATAAGACAATAGTAAATAGTCCATGTGACTTCTATGACAAGGTACGTAAATAATCTCGT
>Ga0209081_1000160_pt1 | contig 38417 bp, 30 predicted proteins | sample GOMGulsemesocosm_4_FD_184636 | JGI IMG/M metagenome (GOLD analysis project Ga0209081, IMG submission 184636) | Methane-oxidizing microbial communities from mesocosms in the Gulf of Mexico - GOM15B Gulf of Mexico (SPAdes) (version 2) | ecosystem: Environmental > Aquatic > Marine > Cold seeps... | reverse complement strand
CTACTTTATGTAGACCTTAGATGATTCTAATGTCCGCTTTAGAGATTGTGTACATAATCGTATGCTAAATATTAAGTAAGATTTTGGGTACAAATAAATAAAAGCATTTAAATTAGAATGACCGCAATTGGCTAGCTCTTGACCTAAAGAACAACCACTAGCTAACGTCAGCAATGCACTTTGAAGTCATCCAAATTTAACTTAATGACTGGCGGCTAACTTGTGAAAAGTATGACGTTCAGATGCTCTTAACTATCCTGTAAGACGAGTTCATAACTTTTGTTAATAGGAAGGGAGATAGAGATAAAACGACCCGTTAAAAGATCTGTTTCGAACTGTGAAAGTGAAGAGTAGTTATTACTGCAAGAATGATAAATGTAGTAGGCAAAAAAGTCCTAGAAATAAACCCTAAGAGCCAACGCTATCGCTTCATAAAAAATCACGATATTTCAATGGCTCCTTATACATAGGACATTATCAAGTATAAGTCATGCGATGATGCCTCCCCTAAGGAGAAACAAAAAAGTGCAGCAAATTATTTTTTCTTACACTTTCGTCGGGCTATAAATCGTTCATACCGTAAGTCACTTGTAACTATACCGAAATCAAGACTGTCGATGACTTGCTTTAGGAGTGCATAGTCATGATTGTGACCATAGACATCACCAGTTACATCACCTTTTTCGTGACCGACAATCTCTTTAATTATTCTATCCGCAACGATAGAGTCACCAATTTTTGTCGAACTTAACTTGTTGATCATCGTGTGGCGAAAGGAATGAAAACACACTTTAGCCTGTGCTGGTGTTGTTAAGTCGCACTTCTTTTTAAAGTTGTCATTAAACCACTTGGAGATAGCCCTAGCCACACCATCCCTATGATCTGGTAAAGCAAATAAAGGAGGGTTTTTCTCAGTGGTCTCACTCTTACGTTGCTCAATATAGCCTAAAAACCCAGCGTTAAGAATTGCTTGTGCAATAGGCACGCACCTTTTGCTCGCTACAGTTTTAAGTGATTTACTGTCGTGATCCTCATTGAAGTCAAAGCAAAGGATATCGTTATGCCTGATGATGTCAGAAAGGCGTAGCGTAGCTAATTCGGCTTCCCTTGCTCCAGTAAATAAACCAAGTAAAGGCATCCAAAAGTTCATAGGACATGGTCTCTCTCTCGGGATAAGGTGATCACCATAAAGGTAACTTGTGAACATGCTATCGAGGTGTACTGGAGAAAATGGTAAAACTTCAGTTTGAGTTTTTAAAATTTCACGTTTGCCAACTCTGAGTATGTGCCGATGATCTTTTTCGATATACCCCATTTCAACACACCAAGTTAGAAATGGTTTCACTGTGTTGAAGTGAGACTCTAAACCTCTTGCCGTTAGTTTTTCTTGTGTATTAGAATCAGCTATATCTTTATAATGATTTGGGCGTTGAGTAATGTCATCTGGTCGATTGTGAAATTTATTGACGTTTTTAGGTAAGCACCTCAAGGTTCGTTGATACATCGTTATACTGTCTTTATTCAAGACTGAAATGTCTTCATTTTGACCAATAAAATCAGCAAACGTAAGCATGTACCCTTTACGCTGGAGTTTAGCTTTATCTCCCCAGATTTGTTTTTCAACTTGATGTTGAAAGTACTCAAATATAGCTCTAGCAAGGGATATTGTTACTGTTGCCTTTGGCTTCTGGCTCCTGCTAGAAGACAAGGTGTTGATTGTATTGTCCTTTTGATTCAATTCTTGTTTTTGTCTAGCAACTTCTGCTGTTAAAGAAATGATTTCAAGTTTTTGTTCTTGACTCAAATCACGAAGGTCATCAACGACAATTTTTTTCTTATACGTGCTGATTACTTCTTGTAAGCTACAATCTTTAATTTTTGGATCGCTCATAATTTTTTGCTTTAACTGTTCTGTCATCATCTGTACTTGCTGTAAAACTATCAAATGCCGTCTAATTGCGATAGTTCTATTTTTGGTACGCAAAGAAATTTTAATTTCACGCTGGATGCTATAGCGCTGATAAAGGGAAGTTGGAAAGCTATAGCGAAAGAGATAAACGCCATGCTTAGATTTGAAAAAAAAAAGAGGATTTCGACGCATTTTGTACCACCTATTAGTGACATTCTGTCGTCTACACCCTCTTTATTTAAGATAAACCTATTAAAATTCAAAGGTTTATCTTTTTATGTGGTGGAGCTGGCGGGAATCGAACCCGCGTCCAAAAAACCTACATCCTCGGTACTACATGCTTAGTCGCTTATTTATTTAACCAATTAGACGCCAAGCGACAGGCTTCGTCATGGTGAGCTTGATACTATTTCGCGGTTCAGCCTCAAGCGTGCTTCCCTCGCTAACCTATTTGGGGTGACCATCAATCCTCTAACCAATAGGTGAGATTTCAAGGTGATGGCTAGCCTAAGCGGCTAGTGCGAACGTTTCGTCGTTAGCAATTATAGTTTTGCGGCTTTTTACCAGGCCAACCGCCCCTGGGCATGCACCTTGGGTTTCGTGAATCTTGTCGAATCCTGAATCAGCCCCAAAGTTTTACATTTACATATTGAATACAGACAACTGCTTCAATACCTTTAATTATACAGTGCTTTAGTGAATAAAACCAAGTTAAATAAATGGTGATTAACTATAGATCCTTATTTTTCATCATTCGACCTTGTTCGACCTTCCATTCTCTGTTTTTTATGTCGGCACGTTTGTCATGTTCTTTTTTACCTTTACCAAGATAAAACTCTAGTTTTACCCAACATTTTCTCCAGTACATTGCTGTAGCAATTAGTGAATATCCATCACGTTCAACGGCGCCAATTAATTTATCTAATTCTCTGCGGTTGAGTAGCAGCTTTCTGGGTCGTGTTGGATCACAAACAACATGAGTAGAAGCAGAAATTAGGGGATGAATTTCTGCTCCAACCAAATAAGCTTCACGGTCTTTTATGTGTACGAAGCAATCGGAAATATTAACTTTTCCGGTGCGAATACTTTTTATTTCCCAACCTTGTAAGCTCATCCCGCCTTCAAACTTGTCAGTTAAGGTGTAGTTGTGCCTCGCCTTTTTATTTAAAGCGATAGTATTACTGCTGGATTTGTCTTTTGATTTTTTCTTTGCCATTTTGAATTCCATTATTAACGGCGGTGATTATACCCAGAAATAAGAGCTTTTAAACCTCAATTTTGATAATAATATTTTCTTTAGCATAAAAACCACCGCTTATATTCAAGTAATAATGCGCTTGATTGTGTGTTTTGGTATGATACCGCAATGTTAAAGTAGGGGTTAAAAATAAGAATGCCATCCATAAATCGTAGTGCACTGGTTATGTACAGTGTTGAGCAAATGTTTCAATTAATAAATGATGTGCTTGCTTACCCTCAATTTTTACCCGATTGCAGCAATAGTAAAATTATAACTACAGGTGATAATTCAGTGACCGCTGCATTGTTGGTTTCTAAAGCGGGATTAAAGAAGTGGTTCACTACTAAAAATACGTTTATTTCTAATCAGCAAGTACAATTAGACCTTGTTGATGGACCTTTTAATAAGTTGTATGGGAATTGGTTGTTAACCCCCTTGTCTGAAGATGCTTGCAAGGTTAGTTTAGAGCTTGAATATGAGTTTTCTAATAAAATATTTGATCTTGCTTTTGGTCGAGTATTTAATCATTTAACTAACAATATGGTGCAAGCATTTACACAACGAGCTAAAGAAGTTTATGGAGTGAAAGTTTAAATGGAACAAACGCCAAGTCAGAATGTAAACATTCAAATTGAAGTGGTTTATGGCCTTGCTCATAAGCAAAAATTGTTGTCTTTGCCTGTAAGTCAAGGAGTAACAGTTGAAGAAGCTATTATAGAATCTGGCATTATTGCTCTTTTTCCTGAAATTGATTTGAGTGAAAATAAGGTAGGCATTTGGAATAAAGTTGTTAAGTTATCAACGGTTTTAGAAAACCTTGATAGAATTGAAGTTTATCGACCTTTAATCGCTGATCCTAAAGAAGTCAGGAAACGTCGTGCTGAAAAAGCTAAGCTTGAAGGACGAGCGGACAAAACGACAGGTGGAAGAGTGAACCCTTTAGCTAAAAAATAATTAGCTATAAAGAGTAAGCCCAGCAAATGCTGGGCTTTTTGGTTGAAATTAAACATATTTCAAAACTTGTTTTGGTAATAAATCACTCAGTTGTTTATTTATACAAGCCTTGCTGTTTATCTTCGATGGCTTCACGCCAACCACCTAACCATTGAGATTTGATCGTTGTACTTTGGTAAGGGCAGTGTTCTTTAGAACGTCCAGATATACCTGCTTGGTAACCTCGTGTATGAGCCCTGTCTTGGCGGTCTCGTTTTTGCCGTTTCATCATCAATGCACGCTCCTTTATTATTATCGCTTTCATACTAAAAGCTAGTTAAAGAATAGTAAAAAAACAATGTTGAAAAGAAATTTTTTTACAAAAAAAGATTAAGCTTATGATTGGTGGTGATATTTATTTTTTGCCTTAAACGAAAAAAGCACCGTTAAGGTGCTTTTTAAATTTATAGCAATAAAAGTTAACTAAAAAACTTGCGTCGTAGACCAAATAAGGCCATTACAGATAAAAGTCCACCAAAGCTGACACTAGCACCTTGACGAATTACTTTGTTTTCTTCTTCTGCTGTACAAACTTCTCCATCATCAGGAATAGGCTCAAGACTAACTGAACGAACCACATCTTCACTTAATGGTGTGCCACTATCGTCTAACATGACTTCGCCTTTGGCGTCTCGACGATCAACTTTGACAATTGCTGTTGCAGAAATCATTCCAGCATCGTTAATACCGCGAGCTTCCAAAATATCATAGGTCAGACGTAAAGAGCAGGGAATAGTTTTGTTAAGGTTGGTAAAAATGTCATTGTTCATGTCATAAACAAATGCGGCTGTTCTGCGAGGGTTTTGAGTACTTTCATTATGAGTTTCAATTTCCCCTTCACCAACCATTAAACCACTATTATTAATGGCACGAACAGTACTGTCTGAGCCAGTAAAGAAATCATCAGGGTTTACCATGTTTATTTCTTCTTGAGGCACGTTAGTGTCAACATAGAAAAACTTTTGAACAGCTTTACCGCCAATTGCTTTAGATATATGACCTACAGCAATACCGGCATCGTTAATATCATAAGCTCTAGAATTACCTTTATCACTATGATCCCCGGTAAGATCTATTACTTCTGAATTCTTATAGACGACAGCATACTGGTAAGCACGTCTTTCATTTTCATCTGGATCTGTTACTGTTTCATCAATGAAACCATCAGCATAACCTACTGAAACCCCACTGCTATTAACAGCTAAGGCATAGCTTGAATAAGAGCGCTCATCATCTGGGTGTGGTGTGACTAGTAAGCCTAATTGCTCAACTACAGGAGAGCCAGTAGGGTCTAAAGTCGCTTTAAGTGCCATGGTGTGGTGTGGATCAGTAGTTGCGAGTAGCAGCAGGTTGGCAATACATGCGTCTAATGTCATTTCTCCTGGAACGATATCAGGATCAGCACATGTATTTTCTTTGTTCTCTTCATCAGTTTTGTCTGGATCGTCTCTGCCTTCTACAGCTTCAAGAAATGATTGTGTTAACTTATAGCTACTGAAGCCAACAGCAATACCTGCTTCATTTACATCCATTACAGCAGAGGTTCCACCACCATGTTGTGTTTCAAAGGGAACTACTTGATGAACTTGTGCGCCTTGGTTATAAGAAAAGAATCCTCGGATGCCAAATTCACGAAGCCAAAAGGTATGTTCAACGCCTTCTGAATCGATAAAAAGTTCGCCTGGTAGGATAGGAGCAGTAGCTGTTCCGTAAGAAATTCCACCATTGGTTATACCACTAACAATATCAATAGTTGAGCGGGTTAGCTCATCAGTACCTTCAAAGGTTTCATCCCAGAGATTATAATCTTCAGTAACGCCGTTAAGGTTTGTCATGGCAATAGTGTCACCGACTTTTTGATATTCGATGTTGCGTCCTTTACCTGTACTCGAATCTTGCAACCATCTAATTACCCAAGCTAAATCATTGGCTGTTGGATTTCCGGCTCTTAAGGCTTCAGAATCTTCAATGTCATCTAAAGCATGAACACTTAGATGGCGAATAGCTGCAAACGCTTCAATTTCGGTAAAGTCATCATCATCAAGGTAATCAAACTGAACAGGAAAATTATAAATACTGGTACCAGATATTGCCATATCACCATTAATATTTTGGTGTTGAGCATAAGTGTACTTCAGCTTGCTAGCTTCGCTTTTATCCACTATTTGGTAAGTGGCGGCATTAATGTTACTAACAAAACTTACACTTAAGGCACTACTGATGCTTAATGCAATGATATTCTTTACTATTTTGCTCATTCTACTACTTAACTCTTTTTTATTGTTGGAATAAATTCCAGGCTACAGTTGTTAAAGCTCGTCTAATTCTTGCCATCTTGTATAGGCAATGTCGAGTTTTGACTCATTTTCGCTAAGCTGGTTCAATATTTTTTTAGTGTGTTGTTCATCTTGGCTAAAGAAATCATTTTGATTGACTTGTTCTTGTATATCAGCAATCTCATTTTCCAAGTTATCTATTATCTTTGGTAGTTCTTCTAATTCTTTAGTTTCTTTAAAAGAAAGTTTTTTCTTAGATGTTTCTTTATTTGTAATTGTAACCGTCTTTTGCTGTGTTTCTTTTTGGCTTACTGTTGATAAGTGGAGCTGACGTTGCTCTTCTTTTAACGCTAAATAACTATCAACATCATCGTAGCCACCAACTATTTGATTAATATGTCCTGTACCATCAAAATAAAGGCAAGTGTTGACACAGTTATTAACAAAATCTCGATCATGGCTGACTAAAATAACGGTTCCTGCATAATTTGCAACTACTTCTTCTAATAACTCTAAGGTTTCAATGTCTAAATCATTGGTTGGTTCATCAAGAATCAGTAAATTGCTAGGACGTAAAAATAGCCTTGCTAATAATAAACGGTTCTTTTCGCCACCTGATAATGCTCGAACAGGGGTGCGCGCACGCTTAGGACTAAACAAAAAATCTTGAAGGTAGCCAAGCACATGACGAGACCTGCCATTAACCATAACTTCTTGTTTACCTTCACCAACAATCTCTTGTACCGTTTTACTAAGATCAAGTGCTTCACGATGTTGATCAAAATATGCTATTTCTAAGTTAACACCTGAGCGCATTTTACCGCTAGTAGCAGCCAGTTTTTCCATGATAAGTTTAATGAGGGTTGATTTACCCGTACCATTTGCACCAATCAATGCTAGTCTATCATTGCGGGTAATCAGTAAATTCAGTTTATTGATTACCACTTTTTCATCAAAGGCTACAGTAACATCTTCTGCTTCAAAGACTAATTTACCAGAGCGATCGCCTTGGCTAATATTCATTGAACTTTGATTACGAACTTCACGGCGTGCTTTTCGCTCTAAGCGTAATTTTTCTAATGAACGCACTCTGCCTTCATTACGGGTACGCCGTGCTTTAATACCTTGGCGAATCCATACTTCTTCTTCCGCTAAGCGCTTATCAAATAGAGCATTTTGTTGTTCTTCTACTTGTAAGTCATGCTGCTTTTGTTCGATGTATAAATCGTAATCACCGGGATAACTTTTAAGCTGACCACGATCAAGATCTAATATACGGGTAGATAAACCTCGAATAAAGGCTCTGTCATGGCTGATAAAAATAATAGTGCCAGCGAAGTCTTTTAAAAACTTTTCAAGCCATAACACACTTTCAATGTCTAAATGGTTAGTAGGTTCATCAAGTAATAAAATATCAGGGTTGGTTACGAGTGCTTTTGCAAGGGCTAATTTACGTAGCCACCCACCGGATAAGTCACATATTTTCGCATCGGGATTTAATGATAATGTACTCATCACTTGCTCAATACGCTGCTCGTCTTGCCATGCTCCAGCTTGTTCAAGTTCATCTTGTACTTTGGCTAATTTATTAAGATTTTTCTCGCTAGGATCTTCACCAATTAAATGAATTAAACCATGGTAGCGACTAAGTAAATCGGCGTTTTCACTTACACCTTGCGCAACAAAATCAAATACACTGATATTTGATGACTCTGGAGGATCTTGTTCTAACATTGCCAATTGCATGGTGCTAGATTTTAATATTTGGCCATCATCTAGATTTTGAATGCCCATTAATACTTTCATTAAGGTTGACTTGCCGGCGCCATTACGGCCAACCAAACAAATGCGTTCGCCTGTTTGAATGCTTAAATCAGCTTTGTTTAAAATTTTTTCTTCACCAAAAGCGAGCTCGCCATTGGCTATTCTTAATAATTCCATCAGTTTTTTAACTCTATTGTGTTAACTGGGTAAGTTGCTCTACGGTAAAAGGCCAAAATAGTTTGGGATTTTCTATTGGGCTGTCTGGATTTAGTTTTTCTATCACGGGAATATGTACGCCGTACAGTTCAACTAAAGTTTTACTTTCATGAGCTACAGTTTCTTGGTCGACAATATCAATTTGGTTGAGCTGTTCATCTGATATCACCAACGTGCAAAGTGCTAAAGCTTCTTCACATAAATGACAACCTTCGCTGCCATATAAATTATATTTTGTCATATATACTCAAAATGTTTCTTTCAGGACGCTTGAGCAATTCATACTCAAGGCGCCAACTCTTATGCTTTTCGTTTAACAGACCAACTATTATGAATATGCTTGTTGCGAGCAAAATCTTTGTCTCTGGTAATATCAGACATATTTGTTGCTTGTAACCCTATTTCTGCTAACCCTTCTAAATCCATTTTGAAATTGCGCTTATTATTGGTGAAAAATATTTCTCCACCACGGTTAAGTGATTTTAAAGCATCTGTTAGTAAAGCAATGTGGTCTCGCTGAACATCGAAGCTATCTTCCATACGTTTTGAGTTTGAAAACGTAGGAGGGTCAATGAAAATTAAATCATATTTATCTGTGTTCTTTTTTAACCAATCTAAACAGTCTGCTTGTATAAATTGATATTTATGGCTACTAAGTTTGTTTAAAGCAAAGTTATCTTGTGCCCAATTAAGGTAAGTATTAGACATATCTACCGTAGTAATTGATCTAGCACCATGTAAGGCTGCTTGTAATGACACTGAGCCAGTATAAGCGAATAAGTTTAATAAGCTCTTGTCTTTAGCCTTTTTTGCGACGATTTGTCGTGTTTTTCTATGATCTAAAAATAAACCCGTATCAAGGTAATCCCACAAGTTGATTTTAAGCAATGCACCATGTTCGTTCATCGTGATTGATTGCTTAGATTTATCAACTCTTTGGTATTGGTTACTACCTTTTTGCTTGGCTCTGGTTTTTAATACAACCTTATCTGTTGGAACTTCTAGTACTTTTGGAGCCCAATAAATAACTTCTTGTAAGCGTTTTGTCGCTTTATCACTATCGATAGTTTTTGGTGGCGCATATTCTTGAATAACTAAGTAGTCACCATAAATATCAATGGCAACATTATATTCAGGGATATCTGCATCATAGAGGCGATAACATTCAATTTGGTTTGATTTAAGCCAGCCCTTTAGCCCTTTGCGGTTTTTCTTTAAACGGTTAGCAAAAGCACTGTCTTGTTCGGCAAAAGACGATTGTGGGTTGACTGCATCTTTTTCCAATTGCTTTTCATCAACATTATAAAGTGCAAATTGGCAATCTAACGGACCGTTCTTAAATTTATATCGCTTGAAACTTGATAATTTAAGCATAGCAAGCAGTTCAATATTGGCTGTTAAAATAGCAACTCGCCAATTTATAAACTGCGCTTTAAGTTTCTGGCCAAAGAGTACGAAATTTTCTACTAGCTCTGGCAACTCACCGATGCGTTCGCCATAAGGGGGATTGAATAAAATGGTGCCAGCTTGTCCAGAAGAACTAGAGCCGTAGACATTATTCATATCATTGGTATTTTGACACTTAAACTCAATGAAACGCTGTAATTTAGCATTTCGGGAATTTTGCTGGGCAGTTTTTATTACACGTGAATCAATATCAATACCAAATACTTTTAAACTGCTGATACTTGCTTGCTCTAATGAAGTAGCAGAACTTTCGATTGCTTGATTCAACTGACTTTGCCATAAATCTTCATCATGTTTTAGCCAAGCATCAAAACCCCAAGTAGCGCGTTCAATACTTGGTGCTTGTTTCGTTGCCATAGCAACAGCTTCAATTAATATAGTGCCAGAACCGCACATAGGGTCAACCAATGGTTTGCTTGTATCGGCTAACCAGTTCGAGCGAATAATTAATGCCGCTGCTAAGTTCTCTTTTAATGGTGCAGCACCTGAATGTTCTCGGTAACCTCGTTGAAATAATCCACGGCCAGAGAAATCTAAATATAGACTCACATGATCTTTTAAAAGCCGTGCTTGAAAACTTATTTGTGGTGATTTCTTATCAACATTAGGGCGTTCGCAACCTTGCTCTCTAAATTGATCTACAATGGCATCTTTAATGGTTAAACCACCAAACTGACTGTTGCGAATTTCTTCACTGTAACCAACAAAATCAATAGCAAATGTTGTATTGCTATTAAAGTGCTCTAGCCAATTAACGGAACTCGCGGCTTTAAACAATTCATCTTTGTTTTTAGCTTCTCCTTCACCAAGTTTTAACATTACTCGTGTGGCTAAGCGTGTCCATAAAGAAATTTTATAACCAAGCTCCATTGAAGCAGTAAAATAAACACCTTCTGGTTTTTGTGTTACATTTTCAGCACCAAAACTTTTTATTTCATCGACGAGTAGTACCTCTATACCTGAGGATGTTAAGGCTAAAAATTGTTGCATGGGCTCTGTCATTGTTTGTTTCCAGAATAAACGATGGCGCGATTATAGCGAAAGTACACCCACACATAAACAAAAGTTAAGTTTATGTGTGAAAATAGCTTATAATTAGGGCATAACGAAGAACAATTAGCCTAATGAGTAATAATTTAAAAAAAGCACTTGCTTTATCTTGGTGCTATCCTTACTATACGCCTCGATTTCAGGGAGAACATCTTTGGAAGCTTCTTGCAATATGAAGTAAAACTATTGTGGCTTACCTCAATTGAGGTCATTCGGACGCGGGATGGAGCAGCCTGGTAGCTCGTCGGGCTCATAACCCGAAGGTCGTCAGTTCAAATCTGGCTCCCGCAACCAACTTCACTCAAGTATAAAGAGTAGGTCGTCAGTTCACTTTTCATAAGATAAGGGCTCCCGCAACCAACTTCACTCAAGTATAAAGAGTAGGTCGTCAGTTCACTTTTCATAAGATAAGGGCTCCTGCAACCAATTCATTGGAATTCATAGTTTTATCACTAAATTTTATTTTTCAATAATTCCCTAATAACTGGAATTTAAATAGTTATTGGCTTCTTACTTTTTACCAGAAAGTAAGTCATTCGGACGCGGGATGGAGCAGCCTGGTAGCTCGTCGGGCTCATAACCCGAAGGTCGTCAGTTCAAATCTGGCTCCCGCAACCAATTCTTTTAGAATGAATGAAAACTTCTAAGGCTTTGTTTTTTAACCTGTTTAGAAAACTCATTCGGACGCGGGATGGAGCAGCCTGGTAGCTCGTCGGGCTCATAACCCGAAGGTCGTCAGTTCAAATCTGGCTCCCGCAACCAATTCAAATCACCTTGTAATTTTCTCAATATATTACCTACATCTCAAATCCGTGTCATTTTCGTGACAATATGGATGACACGAAAATATTGTCATATATCAAAAATTACCAATTTACCCTGTTTTTGACCTTCGGGCATAGATATCACAATAATATTCATCTTATATTTTGACACGAATTGTAGTGACATTAATTGATATTAATATACTTAAGCGGAGCTAAAAAAGTATTTTTAACCTAACCTAACCTTAACTTACTAATTAATAAGATATTATGCTTTTAGGGCGTCTTTGGCACTTAGTTCATATTTTGTGTCATTTTATTAATTTTATAAAAATTGTTCAGCTCTGCTAAAACAGCTACAAAAGGTTCTTAATTCCTAGAAGAATCAATTTCAATATAATGCTACTAATCTTGGTTATTCTCATTGCTGCACTTGGATTTATTGCATGGTATTCGCCTTTGTTGAGTATTACCTCAATGTTGTGGCTGAGTAATATGTCCACAATTTTATAGTCTCTAAGTTGGTTTGAGGTACTTCCGATAAGTATTAAGTCTCTGTACTTTCTGATAAAGACAAAGCATCTTCTATTTCAACGCCTAAATATTCAATTGTACTTTGCAACTTTGAATGTCCAAGCAATAATTGGATCGCTCTTAAATTTTTTGTTTTAGCGTAAATTAGTGATGCTTTAGTTCTTCTAAGAAAATGTGTTCCATAATGGGTTATATCTAAGCCTAGAGTGGACACCCAGTTTTTAACTATATTGGCATAATAGTGATAGCAAATATGTTGTCCTCGCTTTCTTGGGCTAGGAAATAGAAAGTCTGGGGAAGATAAGTTTTTGATATATATCCACTGACTCATACATTGTTGATTTTTTGGTGTTATTTCAAATTGGACTTCTTTGTAAGTTTTTTGTTGTACGATCATAGCTCTAGACTGAACTAACGAAGCTGATGAAATATCACGTACTTTTAACTTTATTAAATCACAGGCTCTAAGTTTACTTTCAATAGCTAAATTAAATAAAACTAATTGCTCAAGTTTATTTTCAATTTCTAAGCGTATTCTAATACGCCAAATCTCTTCAAGTTTAAATGCTTTTTTCTGACCAAAACGTTTACCTTTGTTCAAAGCAGTCATGACCAAATCCTATTAGATGTATGGAGCTAATAGTTAAGATGAAAAGGTGAGGTTTATAAATAGGTCATACAGATTGTTGAATTATGAATTTAAATAAATTGTTAATAATCTATCTCTATAAAGGGGACGAATGCCAAAAAGTTTATAGTCTGAAAAACTTTTACCCCATTTGTTTCTATCACGCTTCGGGGCACTTAGCGAGTTAGATTTTATGCATTAACCTATGCAAAACAAGCTTATTTTAGCTCTGACTTTTAATTTAATAATCAATATTTGAGGCTACCCTTGTGAGGAACCATTATGCCTAAACCTCATATCAAAGTTTTGCTATCAATGTGACACCTGTAGGGTTACAATGAATATATGATAAAAAACTTCATTCATAAAGGTCTTCGAAAGTTTTATGCTTCAGGCAGCACTGCGGGGATACAAAAAAATCACGAAAAGAAACTACGTCTTATTCTAGCTAATTTAGATCAAGCGGAAGTGTCAGATGATATGGATCTTCCTGGCTTGTTTATGCACCAACTTAAAGGTGATAGAAAAGATACTTGGTCTGTCAGAGTAAGCGGAAATTGGCGAATAACATATAGATTTACTGGACGTGATGTTGAGATAGTAAATTATGAGGATTACCACTAATGGCTATGTTTAACCCCGCTCATCCGGGAGAAATATTAAAAGAGTTAGTGATCGACTCTTTAGAGTTAACGATCACAGATGTTGCAAAACACCTTGATATAAGTCGCAAAACTTTATCTAAAGTTTTAAACTCCAAGGGTTCTGTAACCCCTGAAATGGCGGTGCGTCTTGAGTTAGCTTTTGGTAAACCATCAGCAGATCATTGGCTTCGTCTACAGAATGCGCATGACTTATGGCAAACAAGACTAGAGCAAGAGTCACTACATGTTTCGCCGTATAATTTTCAAATAGCATAATTCCGCTTAGCAAAGCGCTGGCCTTCGGCTTTAGGAGTTAATCATGAATATTGATGAAGATAAAATAGATGAAGCTGCATTAGCTTTAATGTATCTCACATTGCATGAACACTATCGAGCATGGAAACAAATCGATTGGGAAGTAACTAATAGATTACACGAAAAAGGTTTGATTTGTGATCCTGTCGGTAAAGCCAAATCTGTCGTTTTGACAGACGAAGGACTTAAGCAATCTGAAATGTTGTTTAATAAACTATTTACAAAGAAATAAATAGTCGATTTGATTCTTGTATCAACTTTGAATTGTGGAAAAGTCATTGAACTAATCTAAGTGATGATTATAATACCTAGGTTAATTACTTATGAATCTGTGTGGCATATAGACCTTTACTTTGCCACTTACCAGAATTCCATCTTAGAATATTGCTTGTTCCACGTAAGACTTCATCAATGCTTGCCCCAATGTAGATGCCAATTAATCCCCAGGATAGGTAAATACCAAAATACCAAGCTAAAGGTAGAGCAACAAACCACATGCTGGTAAAACCTATGATGGAAGTAAACCTAGCATCACCACAAGCGCGCAAAGAAGCACCAACTATTAGGTTAAGAGAACGGCCAATTTCACTAAAAATAGAAACGAGTAGAACAGTGCTACCTAAAAGCCAAATTTCTTGATTATCGGTGAATACTTGAAAAAGAAGTTGAGAAAAACTTACTATGAAGATGAGGAATATAACTATACCTATTAAACCAATTTTCACTCCTTTTATTAGTTCTTTTTGTGCATTAATATATTCATTTGCACCAATCAAATACGCTACTTTTAGTTGAACACCTGCACTGATAGCAAAACCATAAAGAATGCCTATATAGATGATGTTAAAACAATATATTCTTGTTGCTAGTGAGGTAGCGCCCATTAAAACAACCATAGTTGTCATTAATAATTGTACAAGCTGCCAAGATAAAGGTTCAATAACAGAAGGCGTTGCTATTTTGATTATAGGACGGCCATACCCCTTAACAGTTAACCAAGATGTAGGAAAAATTACTGAAATCTTAAAGTTGTATCGGATAATGATTACGTTAAATAGTAAACTAGAAAACCAAGCGATTATAGAAGCTATAGCTATGCCTTGTATTCCTAATGCAGGAGCGCCAAACTTACCATCAATTAGAATATAGTTACCGATAATGTTGACTATAGACATTAATGTAGTAGACCACATATTCCACTTAGTTTTACCTTGAGAAGCTAATATTGAATTAGTGGCAAAACGTAAAGCAAGTATCCAAGTACCTAAGCCTAATGTTGATAAATATACTTGCGACATATCAGCAATCTCGCCTGATAAACCCATCCATGATGAAAAAGCGCTAGCACCCCAAAAAAATACATTTGCCATGATAACGCCTGCAACCAACAGTAAAAGAATTAAAATTCCATAGGTGCCTGCAACATTTTTGTGATCTTTTGCTCCTATTCTTTGTCCGGCGATACTGTTACCGGCTTGATGAAATGTACTATAAAAAGCAAAGCCTATGCCCAATATAGGTAGCATTGCACCGGCGGCAGCGGCAGCGTTATCTGATATTTTGCTTAAAAACCAAGCATCGGTTACGTTGACCATAAAAATAAAAAACAGATCGATAAAAATTGGCCAGGTTAGGCTTAATAAACTTGAATCAGCAATAGTTTTGTTTTTTTTGATCAAGGGTTACTCAATAGATAGGACAATAGCAAAAGAGCCGTGATTATTATCATAGATAACCATTTTACTTTGTCTATATCACTTTGTATAAGGTTCTTGGTTCACAATCGTGTATCTTCCAATATGGCATACAATTTAGTTTTTATAGTGTACCGTAAGTGACTCTTTATAATGATTTTCCAACTTTTTTTCAGTTATTCATTGTACCGGGTAATTATTAAACATTTTTTGTAATAATTTTCTATGTTACATAGGTTACAGGTTTAACATGCATAACCTAGTAGGGTGTTAACATAATTACAAAATCTACAAAGCCATTTATTAAAGACATATTGTCTTAGGTTTTGATCAAAATGAAAAGCTAGACGGTGATATTGCAATGAAGTTATCAATAAAAATCGGTTATGGTATTGGACAAATGGCAGATGGAATAAAGGCCGTATCTTTTAGTACATTTCTATTTTTCTATTACAATCAAGTCTTAGGCTTGTCAGGCAGCCTTGCTGGAATTGCAGCTTTACTCGCTTTGGTTGTCGATGCCGTTACTGATCCTATGGTGGGACAGGTTTCTGATCAATTAAAATCTAAATGGGGCAGGCGCCATCCATTTATGTTGGCAGGAGCGCTTACTTTTGGTGTTGCTTATTATACCTTGTTTAGTCCTCCTGCAGGGTTAACTGAAATGGGTTTATTCGCTTGGATGCTGTCTTGGGCAATCGCCGTAAGGTTAGCCTTAACTTTGTTCTATGTGCCGCATTTATCTTTAGGTGCTGAAATGGTGAAAGATTATCACCAGAGAACTACGTTGATCAGCTATCGAGTTTTTTTTAGTTACTTAGCGGGTGTTTTACTCACAATTATTGCGTTTATTGTTTTTTTTCCAAAATCAGAAGCATTCCCTAATGGCATGTTAAATGGGGATAGTTATTCTGGTTTTGCTCTATTCGCTAGTGTTGTCGCGACAATTGCTATGTTGTGGTCAATTTATATTACCAAATCTGAAATTCCTCATTTGTCAGATCCTATAGACAATCCTCAGGCTAAACACCCTCTATTAGCGTTTATTACTGTTTTTTCTACTTTGAAATTAAAGTCATTTAGGATTTTGTTTTTTACTAAACTAGTTTTTATGACAATGGCAGGTATAACACAAACACTAATTATTTATGTTGCTAGTTATCTCTATGGATTTTCAACAGAGCAGTTAGCAATTTTAGTTGTCGCTCAACTAGCATCATTACCGTTTGCACCTTATATTGCCAAAAAGTTTTCTGTTCATTTTGATAAAACTAAAACGCTCACTGTTACTATATTGATAGCAGCTTTTATTGCCTACACCCCTATAATTATGTATTTAGGCAATGTTTTTCAACCCTTAGAGATATCGACTAAATTGGCATTGGTGTTTGCTTGTTCAGGTATTTCTCAGGCATTTTTCGTAGCATACATTATTGTATTTGATTCAATGCTTTCAGATACAATTGACGAACATGAGTTGGCTACAGGTAGAAGGGAAGAAGGTTTATTTTTTGCGGCACGTTCCCTTGCCTTAAAAGCGAGTTTTGGTTTCGGTGCTTTTTTCGCTGGTATTGCGCTTGATGTGATTAAATTTCCAAAGGGTGCTGCTGTTGCTGATATACCGCCAGAAGCCTTTACAAACTTAGCTATTTTTGCAGGGCCTATAACATTATTGTTAACTTTATCTACTATCTTGATATCAAGAAAATATGATTTACACCAAGATAAACATATTGAAATTAGAAAAGCGATCATGGCTAAGTAAATAGGGCCACAAGCTATTACAATAAAAATGAGCATATCAATAGATTGATGCTCATTATTTTTTACTTCTAACAATTAATATTAAGGTCTGTATATATATCGTAATGTAAGCGGCATTATGCGATTCAATTAGTTGTACGGATGTCTTTTATAAACGTTTCAATTTCATTAAAAGCTTCTTTAGCCTCAGACAACTCAGGTTCAAATGTATGCCATACATGCATCATATTTGCCCACAATTGAAGTTTTACAGAGCTTCCAGCCAATCGTGCTTTATTCGTGTACCTTCTAGAGTCATCTTCTAAACATTCTGTATTACTTGCTTGAATTAATGTTGGTGCTAATCTTGATAAATCGCCAAAAATAGGTGATATTCTTGGATCAGTTAACGGCACTTTATTGGCAATTCGTCCGCCAATAAATAATTTAGTTTTTGAAAGTTTAAGCAAGGGTTTAACACCCGCTTGTAGCATTGCATCTTTAGCTAAATTCTTATGCATGCTTGGCCCTGAAATAGTGCTGTCAGTGACAGGAGATAAACAAATTGCTGCTGTTGGGGCTGGTAGGTTTCTATCTCGAATCCAAGTCAATAATGCTAAGCAAATATTTCCACCGGCAGAATCACCGGCTATGTAAATTTCTTTCGGAATTTTTTGCGCATTACTCTCTGGTTTTAACATCCCTAGATAGGCCGCTTTACAATCTTCCAAACTGTCTAAACGGGGATTTTCTGGCTGTAACCTATAGTCAACGGCAAAAACAACACCATTGGTTATTTCTGAAAATTTATTGGTAATTATACGGTGGCTTTTAGGGCTACCTAAATAAAAAGCACCGCCATGAATGTATAACACTTGTATTGAAGAATTGGCATTAGGAAAAGCAATCCATTCTCCTTTGACGCCGTTAAGTTGTCCTTGAGTAATAGTCGACGGAATATCAACTCTAGTTCCGCCATTATCCATTTTTTTTCTGGCTTTAAGCAATAACTCCTTTTTACTTAAACCCTTTAGTGACGGATCTGGCGTGATAAAAATTTTCTCAAGTTCAGAGTGAATAGGAGAAGCAGGTTTATCGGAAAATAGTGGCTCTATTGTTTCATCATATTGGGATAAATTAGCTTTTTTAATTGAGAACAATATATAGAAATAAATGGAAGTGATAAAAATGACTATGACAATACCGCTAAATAAAAACATTGAAGGTTTTCCAATAAATAACGCAAGAATAAAGATAGCTAGAATTTATCAATGTTAAAAATATTTTTATGTAACTTAAGTTACATCTTTGATGATAAAGAGCCGATTTTACTACCGCAGAGGCATATTATAATACTGAAGATTTACACCTAAAGTTCAAATTTAATTGTTGATTTCTTGATGTGTTACCCACGTAACAAGTTGTTAGTTGAAAAACTTGTTAGCTTGGTTAACAGAAGAGTCTAGTTGTTTTATTAATCGTTTTTAAATGTTTAACAAGCTTTGAGCGAACAAAGGCAATAACAACTACTAACCAATAGATAATTATAATAATGTACTTCAGGGGAATCATTAAATGGCTATAAAAAATTTGAATAAGAAGTTCTTTACTAAAATGACGCCAATCGCTTCATCAGTCTTAATATATTGTGCTGCGTTTCAAGGACAAGCATTAGCTGAAGAAGCCGTTCAAACAGAAAGTAAATCGTCTATTGAAGTTATTCAAGTGACTTCAACAAAAAGAGTCACTAGCCTGATGGAAACCGGGCAGGCGGTTAGTGCATTTACTGAAGAGGGGATGAAAGAAAAAGGTATTGAGAATGCTCAAGATCTTGTTCAATACACTCCTTCATTAGTGATGACCAGTAGTAAAATAGCCATTCGTGGTATTGGCCGTCCAACTATTTCATTGGGATCAGATCCTGGTGTTGGCGTGTACAGTGATGGTGTCTATAGTTCAGAAAACGGTATTTTTTCAAATTGTAACTTTTGTGATATAGAACGTATCGAGGTGCTTCGTGGGCCGCAAGGAACACTTTACGGCCGTAACGCTGTGGGTGGGGCAATTAATTTGATAAGTAAGGAGCCAGATACAGATTTTGGTGGTTACTCAAGCTTAGATTATGGCAGCGATGGTTATTCCATGATGCAAGGCCAAGTGACAGGGGCTTTAACGGAAACATTTTCTGCAATAGCAACAGTGTCAAAAATGTACAAAGATGGTATTCAAGAAAATATAGGTAATAGTGAGTTATTTGATTCACGAGACGATTTATATTATTCAGCTACATTAAAAGCCGATTGGTCAGATACTTGGACAAGTTCACTACGTTATGCTCGTATGGAACGTGATGGTTTACCAAGTAATGGTTACGGTGTTGACCCTTACCCAACTGATTTTGTAAATGGCTTTTTTGGTGTAACTAATATTCCAGGTTTTTTCCCCGGTTCAAATGGTCTTAACTGGTTTGCTGGTTATCAAGGCGAAAATCCGGCTATTAATGATATTAGCCTAGTCAATGTTGATAGTTCGCCGAGCAAACATAGTGTCTCAGAGCGCTTATCATTTATTAACATTGCTGAATTTAATGATTTAGAGCTTAAATATACCTTTGGTTATTCTAAATTTGATTACTTAAAACAAACAGATGCTGACCAATCAAATGCAAGTTTAGGGGCGGTTGATTATTCAGAAATATTTAGGCAGCTTACTCTTTATGGATTTGGTGCAGATGGTACGGGACACTACTTGCCTAACCCATTAACAGGGCAGCCATTAACGATGGCTTCTGAATTACAGTTTAATTTTGAGCAAAGTAGTGAAAGCATGTCACACGAATTAATTTTAACGTCAAACTTTGATGGTAATCTTAATTTTATAGCTGGATTATACTATTACAATAATGAGGAATCACAATATTCAGATTATGCTGAGTATGGCTTTGGTTTTATGCATGGCGATCCTATTGCGGCGGCATATAAGCCATTAGGTATACAATTAGATTCTGGTACTTACCTAGGATACCCAGGATTAGAACTTGGCTTATATCAATGGATTGCTTTAGCAAGTGGTGGTCTTCCTTTTGCTGAAACCGGAGATGGCGGCGGCTTCTTATACTATGGCCAGAATGATTTAGAAACCACATCAACAGCAGTATTTGGTCAAGTAGAATACGATGCAAGTGATGAACTTACGCTAACCGCAGGTTTGCGTTATTCAAATGATGAGAAAAAAGGCAGCGATAATATATTTGCTTACTTATCAGTTCCTGATTTTACTCATGAGTTGGAAGATGATTGGAGTAAGGTTACTTGGCGTTTACAAGCGGATTGGCAAATGGATGATGATACCTTGTTATACGCCTATGTCGCGACAGGTTATCGCTCTGGCGGTTTTAACTTAGGCGCGGCATCAATGGATGATATTTCTGTTGTTGACCCAGAAGAGCTACTTTCATACGAAATTGGCTATAAGAAAAGAATGCTTGATGGCAGAATGAACTTAACAGCCACTGGTTATTATTATGACTATAATGACTTACAAGTATTTTCATCAGAAGTGAATAATGGTGTTACTACAACTCATTATAGTAATGCAGCTGAAGCAACAGTACTCGGTGCTGAGTTTGAATTACAAGCATTATTGACAGATGATTTAGTAGTCGATGTGAGTTATTCATATGCTAATTCAGAATATGGCGAGTATGAAGCAAGAGACTCTGTTGCTTGTGCTATTTTTGGTCCTGGAAATGGAGATTGTGCCATTCAAGATCTGTCAGGGAATCAATTGAATCTAGCTCCTGAGCATAAAGCTAGCGTATCAGCTATACAATACTTTTATTTAGATGATTTGGGCGAAGTTAGCTTAATGGCTGGCTACTCATATATTGGTGATCAATATGGCCGTTCGTTCAATCGTGAAGATTGGGATAAAATTGAAGCATACGATACTATTGACGCACGTATAACTTGGACAAGCTCTGAAGACACCTTTGCTATTAGTTTATGGGCGAAAAATATCAGTGACGATAGACATATGATAACAGCTGGCGCCCCTTCAACAACGACGCGCTTGAGAACGGGTGAAGTTACCGATCCAAGATCATACGGTATTAAAGTTCAATATAACTTCTAACTCTTAAAACTTGAAAAAAAGCCCTCTGTTGAGGGCTTATTTGTTTATATCTAAGTGATTTTACTTGCCATATAAAGGAATACTCATGCTGAAATGGTTTCTTTTACTTACTGCTGTTTTTGGATGTGGCTATTCCATTTACAACTACTACATGAAAACCACTACCGATGTAAAAGCACCAACCTCTGGTGATTACTCTAAGGGCAATGTGGTAATGGAGCATAAGAGCGAAGCGTTAACTCGAACCTTCACTTATTTTAAACCAGAAAATCTAATCAGTGATCCTGCGCTTGTTTTTGTATTGCATGGCTCAAGAGGCACAGGTGATAAAGTTCGTTTTCAATCTGGTTACCAGTACGATTACTTAGCAGAGAAAACGGGTGAATTTATCACTGTTTACCCTAATGGTTATCAGAATCATTGGAATGATTGTCGTGCTAGTGCGAGTTATGCCGCGAATACTGAGAACATCGATGATGTAGCATTTTTTGAAGAAATGATTAACTATTTTGTTGAAAAACATCAAATAAATCGAGAGCGAGTTTTTGTCACTGGATTTTCTAACGGTGGTCAAATGGTTTACCGGTTAGCTTTTGAAGTGCCAACTGGTTTTACTGCCTTTGCAGCAATTGCAGCCAACTTACCCATTGAAGAAAACTTATCTTGTAAAAAGAGTCAGCAAGGCGTTTCCATTGCAATACTTAATGGCACTGAAGATCCAATTAACCCCTACCACGGTGGTGTGGTTAATGTATATGGAAATAAAAGTAGAGGCAGTGTTATTTCTAGTTTATCAACAATTGAGTACTGGGCAACACTTGCTAACTTAACTGTAAAAAGTGAAATTAATTTGGCAAATAGCAATGATGGAACTGCTGTTATTAAAACAATTTGGACAAACTCAGCTAGCCAAGAAAGTAAACCTAACCAAGTTCGATTGTATACTTTAAAAGGCTCTGGTCATGTAATGCCATCTAAAGTGGTCAACTTTGCCAGAATATTAGGAGAAAATTCGACAAGTATCGAAGGCGCAGCAGAAGTTTGGTCATTTTTTCAAGACGTAAGTAAATTAAATGCAAAGAATAAGGAAAATAATGAAATTAATTAATACAGTAAGTGTGGTAAAAAATATAATTTGTAGCTTTTTACTGATATCTGTTTCTTTTGTTAGCTTGGCAAGTCAACCAATTACTCCTAAACCAGATCCTGTTGAGGAATTAAGTCCGGGTGTGCTTTATGGCTTTTTACCATGGACATCTTTACCCGATAGCTTAAATTTAGTTGGAAAACCACCAAAAAGTGATTCAAGTGAACTGGCTTTTGATCAAGAGAGAAATAAAGAAATGCTCTTATTGAAAGGAAGTAAACGCTGGGAAATAGCCGTTTCTGATTCAAACCTTAAATTCCCGCATGCGGCTGGCACTTTTTCATGTGCTTTGGGCTTTGATATAACTGAACACGATTATCCTAACCTTTATATGTTGCTTAGACGAAGCGCAACAGATGCTGGATTATCAACTTTTGCAGCTAAGAAAAAATACCAGCGTAGTCGTCCGTTTATGGTAAATGAACAACCGACCTGTGATCCATCGAAAGAAGATCACCTTCGAACAAGTGGCGCATACCCATCAGGACATAGTGCTATTGGTTGGGCGTGGGCATTAATTTTAAGTGAATTAGTTCCTGATAAAAGTAATTCTATTTTAGCTCGAGGACGAGCTTTTGCACAAAGTAGGGCGGTTTGTAATGTACATTGGCAAAGTGACATTGTTAACGGCAGTGTACTAGGAGCAGCAGCTTATTCAAAATTACATTCGTCTGAGTTATTTTTAACAACCCTTAAGCGCGCTAAAGCGGAAATAAAACAGAACAAGGGCAAAGATAAAACAAAAGACTTACCATCACTTGAAGTTTGTAAAAATGAAGCTGAAGCTTTGGCTATATTTTACTAAAGAAAAATATGGGAGTAGGTTTTAAGGTCAGTTGTAAAACTGACCTTAAACCAAACGGATCAATTAATTAGTCCGATTACTATTAAATTGTATTCAAGAACTTCAGAGTAAAATACGAAGTTCAATAGAGTTTCCACTTCATGATGGTTTTCGTCATTTTTTCATACGTTTCCCCATAGGGTGGAGCTAACGCTAACCCCGCTGACTTTTTAGCTTGTTTGAATATCGGACGTAATTTTGAAAACTCATTAAAGCCTTCAATACCATGATAATGTCCCATCCCACTATTTCCAATGCCGCCAAATGGCATATCGTGTTGTGCTACATGTAACATACTGTCGTTAATGCAAACTCCGCCAGACATAGTATTGTTAATGAATGCTTGTTGAACGCTTATGTCATTACTGTAAATATATAATGCTAATGGGCGCTCATGCTCATTTATATAACAGATCACCTCATTTAAATCATCATATACTTTTATTGGTAATAAAGGTCCGAATATTTCATCTTGCATGATCATCATATCTTCGTTGGTATCTAGCACTAAATGTGGTGAAATTTTTCTAGTTTCAGCAATAGAGCAACTGCCACTTGAAAGATTAATAGCGGTTGCACCTTTATCTATCGCGTCTTGTAATGTGGTTTGTAAGCGGCCATAAGCTTTATCATCAATAATAGAAGTGAAATCCTTACTGTCTATTGAAGGGTACCTTCTTTTTATAATCGATTTGGCTACGTCGACAAATTGATCAAGCTTGTTACGAGGTAAAAATAAATAATCCGGCGCAACACATGTTTGCCCGGCATTTAAATACTTAGCAAATAAAAGACGCTCAGCTGCTTCTTGCAGATCAAAGTCTTCAGCGATGATAACCGGAGATTTTCCGCCTAGTTCTAATGTTACCGGAGTAAGGTGTTTCGCCGCGCTCGTCATTACTTTTTTACCTACAGCTGGAGATCCTGTAAAAACAATATGATCCCAAGGCTGGTCGGTAAAGTTATTGGCAGTAACGCCGGGAATTATCGCAAGTACTTCTTCTTCAAATACTGCTGATACCAGCTTGGCCATTAAACGACAAAGTGTTTGAGAATTACTTGCCATTTTAATAATACAGCGGTTACCTGCGGCTAGTGCGCTAATGCATGGGCTTAATGCTAATAACAGTGGGTAATTCCAAGGACTAATAATCCCTATAACGCCTTTAGGTTGCGCAATAACCGTATTTTTTGCACCTAAGAATGCTAAGCCAACATGACGTTTTTGCGGTTTCATCCATTTTTTTAATCTTTTTCGATTATATTTAATGCCACCAAGCAAGCCAAACACTTCAGACATTTGAGTTTCTTGTACAGCTCGATTGCCAAAATCTTGATTAATTGCCTCTGCGATAGCTTTTTGATTGTCTATCAATAAGGTTTCTAGTTTATTTAAACTTAATAAGCGATCTTCTAAGTTAATGTTTTTACAATATTTAGCGGCTTCTTTTTGTTTTGCGAAAATTTGCTGTAAAGCCTGTGCTTCACTTGTATCTGCATCTGTCGCTGTTGTTTCTAAAGTGCTGTTCATTAAATTCACCTTATTAATGATAAATCGCGTTAAGAGTCTGTTGTCTTAATTAAAGAAACCAGAATGCCAATATTTATCAGTGCTACCTGTCGCCTTCGTGACAGAACCATTAATTAGATAATGATATTTTTTAAAAACAAAGTTAATTCATAACATTCATTTAATACTATTTACTAAATATAAGGGATGGTAGCCATGTTCACCTTTGATCCTAAGGCAAGTTACACAATGCCGGCACATTTTGGCCCTCGTAAACTTGAGCCATTAGCAACGGGTTGGTATAGAGATGTCACTATGATGGTGGTTTCATTCGTTACCGATAGAGAAAAGTTAGCGGCCTATTTACCAGAGCCTTTCGAAGTAGGCGAAGTCCCTATTGTTACTATTACTTATGCTTGTAATAAGCAAATAGATTGGCTTGCAGGGCATGGCTATAACCTTGTTAGTGTTAATGCATCGGCTATATATCACGGTGAAAAAGAAACACTAGCTGGTGATTACAATCTGGTTATGTGGGAAAACTTAGCCGATCCTATTCTAACAGGTCGCGAGCTTCAGGGAATTCCTAAGATATTTGCCAATATTGAAGAACATCAGCAATCCAATGATAGTTGGAAGACAAGTGCAAGCCATTTTGGTAACAAATTTTTTGAAATGTCTTTGTCTGATTTGCGCCCGCCTACAGCTGAAGAAATTGAAAGCGCAGCCAAAATGCGTGAAGGCAAAGATAACCCAATGGGAATGAGATATTTTCCAGGAGTCAGTGGCTATGGCCAAGCAGTGAAAGAGCCGACAATTTTTCCTTCACAAACCAATATAACAGAAGCATTGGTGGGGACTGGTGAAGTTAAGTGGTTACCACAAACGTGGGAAAAGAATCCTACTCAGTACACCATAATTAATGCGATTGCCGACCTTCCTGTTTTAACTTATTTGCCTGCCGTTATGGCTAAAGGAAGTGTGAACTTAATATTACCAGAAAACCCTCCTCGAGCACTTCGTTAAAAGCGATTTGAGATTTTTTTGGAATTATTTTTTATTTAACTTAGAAAGAATTACTATGTCGCAAGATAATATGTCGAAAGATAATAAAAATGTACACAATATTAAAAAGGTTTGTTTTGTTGGCGCTGGCACCATGGGGTGCTATAACGCATTGGTTGCTGCCTTAGCAGGTTTTAGTGCTGTGATATATGATGTTAAGTCAGAAGTCTTACAGCAAGTACAAGCAAAACAAGCTGAATATGGCGCTATTTTAATAGCAAGCGGATATGTTAGCCAAGAGCAAGTTGATACTGCTATCGCAAGTGTTGTATGCACTGATAATCTTGAACAAGCAATATTAGATGCTGATTTAGTTAGTGAATCGATATTTGAACAACTAGATATTAAACGTGAGATCCATCAATTGCTCGATCAACAATGCGATGAAAATACGATATTAACGACAAATTCCTCATCATTAATGGTTTCAGATATTGAAAGTGTAGTAAAAAATCAGCACCGTTTTGCTGCGTTCCACACGCATTTATTATCACCATTAATTGATATTGTTGGTGGAAGTAATACTTCTGAAAACACGATAAAGGCATTAACAAGATATGTTGAACGTATTGGTGGTGTTGCCTTAGTCCTGCAAAAAGAAAACCCCGGCTATGTGTTAAACGCCATGATAGGCGCTTTGTTTGCTAATGCTTTGTTACTGGCTGTTGACCAGTCAGCAGAATTTAAAAATGCAGACTTTAAGGCCATTGATAGCACTTGGATGAAAGCACACAATGCGCAAATGGGCCCTTTTGGTATGATGGACTTGTTTGGTATTGATGTGGTTAATTACGGATTACAACGAAATGATAGTAATGCTGAAGGTCGAAGTTATAAGTCGCAAGTACGAGACTTTATTGGAGCTTTTGTCAGTAAAGGCGAATTAGGGGTTAAAACTGGTGTTGGTTTTTACCAATATCCTGAGCCTGAATTTAAGAGTGAAGGCTTTCTAGCACCTAATAAGTTAAATGACAAAATCATTCAGCGATTAAATAGTGCTGTTATTAATGCAGGTTTGTTAATTGCTGCAAAAGAGGTTGTTCCAGCAATGGATGTAGATAAAGCTTGGATGGTTGGTATGTTCTTATCATCTGGCCCTTTTGCTTTATTAAAAGAAATGGATATTGAAACTTTTATTAGTGAGCCTGATAATTTTGTTCAATTAGGTACCATAACAACTGAAGAAGCCGAATTAGTAAAAAATTATTTAAGTCATTTAGTATAGTTTAGATAGAGCACTTGCTATAAATATAAGCATTAATAGAGAAGAAGAAATTATGAAAAATTTATTTTCTGTCGAAGGTAAAGTTGCTGTTGTTACTGGCGGCTCTCGTGGTATTGGGGCGATGATCGCCCAAGGCTTTGTTGAAAATGGTGTAAAAACTTATATTACAGCAAGAAAAGCAGATGAGTTAGAACAAACAGCTAAAGAACTTTCTAAGTATGGTGAATGCATAGCCATTGTCGCCGATTTGTCGACGATGGAAGGAATTACAGCGTTAAGTGATGAAATAAAATCACAAGAGCGACAAGTTGATATTTTAGTGAATAACGCTGGGGCTGCTTGGGGTGAGGACTTTGCCACTTTCAGTGAGAATGGCTGGGATAAGGTGATGAATTTAAATGCCAAAGCGCCTTTTTTCATGACTCAACAATTGTTGCCTTTATTAGAAGCGGGTGCAAAAAAAATGGACCCTGCGCGTGTTATTAATATTTCTTCTATTAATGGCTTAAATAACCCAGGTGTTTCAACATTCTCTTATTCATCAAGTAAAGCGGCTGTTATTCAAATGACCAGACATCTAGCTGCGGATTTGGTTGAAAAACATATCAATGTGAACAGTATTGCTCCGGGGTTCTTCCTAAGTAAAATGACAGAATTCTCAGTTGATGGTGATACTGATGCTTTTGCCAAAAAAATGGTGCCAATGAATCGTTTAGGTACGATGGAAGATGCCGCAGGTACTGCCATTTATTTGTCTTCTCGCGCTTCTGCTTGGGTTACAGGTCATACACTCGTACTAGACGGTGGCACGATTGCCAGTGGTGGTTATGGCGCTGAAGATTAAATAGACTCTAAAAATTATAGATCACCATTTAAGTTTTGAATTCAACACGGAAAACATTAGTTCTAACCAGTTGATTATATTTATGTTCGTCAATAGGCAATAAATGTAATCGGTGCTATTGTTGATATTGAAAAAGGCAATTGCCTTACTTTTTGGGTTCTAATGTTTGTAGGATAGATAGAGTATGAATGTAAAATCCGATATAGAAATTATTCAAGAGTCTATTGACAGTTCGCCTTGGTTTAAAGAACTGCCGGAACAAGGTCGCAGACAGCTTTCTCGCGCAGCTAAAATAAAAAAATATAGTAAAAAAAGTTTTGTTTTTCAAAGTGGTGATACAGACACCGATATTTATTGTGTGATATCAGGAAGCCTGCGTCTTGGGGTAACAAGTAGCATCGGACAAGAGTTTGCGTTTACCGATTTTAATCAAGGATCTTGGTTTGGTGAAACAACACTTAGTGCTGAAGGATCAAGATTATTAGATGTACATGTGCTTGAAAATTCAACTATCTTAGTTATTCCTCGAAAAGTCGTACTTAGTGTAGGTGAAGAATTTCCTATCATGTATCGCAATATTTTCGTTGACCATACTTATAAAGCTCGTGGTTTATACCGCTTACTTGCAGGAATACTCTTTTATCCATTGAGTGCCCGTCTTGCAGGTAGGCTGCTAGAACAAGCACAACTACATGGCGTGCAAACTGAGCAAGGCGTTCGTTTAGATATTTCTTTAAGTCAGAGTGATTTTGCACATTTAGTAATGGGCTCTCGTCCTAGGGTTAATAAAGTCTTTGGCGAGTGGCGAGATCGAAATATTGTTGTGATGGATAATGGAAAATACCTGATCAAAGATCTTGATGCATTAGAAGATGAATTAGAGTTAATCGATGAATAGCTTTTCGTCTTGAAAAGCTTTGCTATATGAAAAAACATGGGTTTTTTATCTGTTTATGTTACCCGAGTAACAACTGATAATCTCATTAAATTGCTACTGTTAATCTATATTATGGCAATTTAATAAGACAGTATGACTGAAACTACACTTATCCAATCATCAGGCTATTCACAGCAACAACTTGAGTTGTTAAACCCTAAAAGCTACCAAAGTTTAATCGAACTTTTCAACGAATCATGTCATTTGTATCGTGATAAACCTGCTTTTAGCTGTTTAGGACAAACTTTAACATTCAATGATGTTGGCTTAATGAGTCGAAATTTTGCAGCTTACTTATTAAATGAGACAAACTTAAAACAAGGTGACCGTATTGCTATACAATTGCCGAATTTGAGTCAATATCCAATTGCCGCATGGGGGGCATTGAGAGCAGGATTGATCTTAGTTAATACCAACCCTTTATATACGCAAAGGGAATTAATTCACCAATTTAATGATGCAAAGGTAAAAGCACTGGTTGTCTTAGAAAGTATTTTACCTAATATCGAAGCAATCGTAGAAAAAACCTCAATAGAAAAAGTGATTGTGACAAACCCAATAGACCTTCTTCAAGCACAGCCATTACCAAAAACTACTTTGTCTGGCGTCATCACTTTTCTTGATGCTTTAGCGCTTGGTGAAAACTATGCGTTGCCTGAATTAAAATATGATATGGACGATATAGCAGTTCTGCAATACACAGGTGGTACAACGGGGCTTTCTAAAGGCGTTATTCTTACACAGGGTAATTTATACACAAGTAACCGCATGGCATCGATGATGTTGGATGAGGAAACTGCTGAAGAAGACGATATTGTTGTTTCACCTATGCCGCTTTATCATGTTTACGGTTTTACTTTTAATATCATACGAGTGTTTGTTAATGGTGGTTTGTCGGTACTTATTCCAGACCCACGTGATTTAACAAGTATGATCAACACCATGAAAAGCTACCCGTTTAATGGCTTTGCTGGTGTGAACACTCTATTTGTTGGCCTATTAAACCACCCTGATTTTGACTCGATAGATTTTAGTCATTTAAAAGGTGTTATTTCCGGTGGCGCAGCGTTAGTTGAAGAAATATCAACAGAATGGTTTAAGCGCACAGAAAGCACTATATACGAGGCTTATGGGTTGTCTGAGACAAGTGCTATTGTTACTTGTAATAATCCTGAGTTTAACCAATTAGGCACAGTAGGGCGACCCATGCCGCATTTAGAGGTCAAAACTATTAATGAAGAAGGTGTAGAACTTGTTTGTGGAGAAGCTGGTGAGCTAGTAGTACGTGGACCACATGTAATGAAAGGCTATTGGCAAGCACCTGAAGCAACTGCTGAAGTATTAGATGCTGAAGGTTGGTTTAGAACGGGCGATATTGCAATTATTCAAGCTGACGGTTTCATTAAAATCGTAGATAGATTAAAAGACATGGTGCTAGTTTCCGGTTTTAATGTTTACCCCAATGAAGTGGAAGCAGTTGTTTACGGTCACCCTGACGTATTGGAATGTGCCGTAGTCGGCATTGCCGATCAACGCACAGGTGAAGCAGTTAAATTGTTTGTAGTTTCTACTAACCCAGCGCTAACAGAAGAAAATTTAAAAGTATTTTGTCGAGAAAGATTAACAGCTTATAAAGTACCCAAATATTACGAGTTTAAAGATACCTTACCTAAATCTAATGTCGGTAAAATTTTACGCAAAGAGCTAAGATAAATTCAGCTATTGTTGAAAATAAAAAAGGTATGTTGAATCATCAATAGACCTTTTTTTTCGCCTATGATTCAGCAATAGGGTGTAGCTAAAATACAAAAAATTCCTTTGTTATTAATAGTTTTAAACGTAAAAAAGCCACATTGAAATTAATTAATGCGGCTATAGCTTTGGCTAGATATATAAGGTATTAAGGTTGATTAAAGAACTTCAAATAAACCTGCTGCGCCCATACCACCACCTACACACATGGTAACAACAACGTACTTAACACCACGACGTTTACCTTCAATTAATGCATGCATTACCATGCGAGCACCACTCATACCATAGGGGTGGCCTATTGATATAGCGCCGCCGTTTACATTTAAGCGTTCGTTTGGAATACCTAACACATCACGACAGTGAATAACTTGTACGGCAAAAGCTTCATTTAATTCCCAAAGGCCGATATCTTCCATCGTTAAGCCGTTAGCTTTTAACAATTTAGGAATAGCGAAAACTGGGCCAATACCCATTTCATCTGGTTCACAACCAGCAACACTGATGCCGCGATAAACACCTAAAGGCTCAAGGTTACGCTCTTTGGCTAATGCTCTATCCATTACAACAACAGCAGCTGCACCATCAGAAAGCTGAGAGGCATTGCCGCCAGTAATCGAACCGTTTTCACGAACAGCTTTCAAGCCACTTAAACCCTCAATGTTAGTGCTAGGACGATTACCTTCATCTTTGGTTAATGTGACTTCTTCAAAACTAACTTCTTTGGTTTCTTTGTTAAAAAGCATTTTATTTGCAGTAACAGGTACTATTTCATCATCAAACTTTCCTTCAGCTTGCGCTGCTGCAGTACGTTGTTGTGATTGCAGTGAGTATTCATCTTGTGCTTCGCGGGAAATATCATAACGCTTCGCGACAACTTCAGCGGTATCTAACATTGGCATGTATAAACTTGGCGCACTTGTTACCGCTTTAGGGTCAACCACACGATGCATGTTCATCTTTTCATTTTGAACTAGCGTGATTGATTCACAGCCACCAGCTATGATAACAGACATACCATCACAGATAATTTGTTTGGCAGCGGTCGCAATTGTCATTAAGCCAGATGAACATTGACGATCAATGGTCATTCCGGCAACACTGGCAGGTAAACCTGAGGCCATCGCAACATTTCGGCCTAAATTTGCAGCCTGTGTTCCTTGCTGAATGGAGGCGCCAAAAATACAATCGTCAACTTCACTAGGGTCAATACCGGCACGTTCAATGGCGGCTTCAACAGCGTAAGATGACAAACTTGGCGCTTCTAAATTGTTAAATGCACCACGGTAAGCTTTACCAATTGGCGTTCGTGCAGCCGATACAATAACAGCTTCTTTCATTATTTCTCTCCTGCTTGTGCTTTCATGTGAGCCATAGCTTTAGACATGAACTTTTCAGTTTGTTGGAAACCTTGGTTTAATTCTTTTTGGTTAGATGTTTCAAGAATTCCGTCGTAATTAGCTACTACATTTTCAACAGTTTGTTCTTCAACAGGCAAGAAAACTCCATCAGTTTCGTAAACGTGAGTAGAAGCGTAACCTCCACCACCAGCACATAAAATTAAACGTGTGGGAGCATTTGTGTGACAAAGCGTTAATGCACCAGCAGTTACAGAAGAAGGCGTTAACGTATCCATAACTTCTTGTGGTACTAAACCTTCTAACATTTGCGTACCTGCTGTTGGTGCTAAACAGTTAACATGGATATTATTTTTATGACCTTCGATCACTAGGGTGTTCATCAAACCGACCACGGCCATTTTGGCGGCGCCGTAGTTTGATTGACCAAAGTTACCGTATAAACCTGAAGAAGAAGTGGTCATGACGATACGACCATAGTTTTGTGCTCGCATGATGTCCCAAACTGCTTTTGAACAGTTCACTGACCCCATTAAATGTACATCAACAACTAACTTAAACTCATCGATCGACATTTTAGTAAAGCTTTTGTCACGTAAAATGCCGGCATTGTTAATTAAAATATCAATTCGACCCCATTTCTCCATGGTTTTAGCAACCATATCTTGTACTTCGTCAAAATTTGCAACATTAGCACCGTGAGAAATAGCTTCACCGCCCATGGCTTCAATTTCTGCAACAACTTCCAACGCTGCTTCTGATGAAGCACCAATGCCGTCAACAGAGCAACCTAAGTCGTTGATCACAACTTTGGCACCACACTTTGCTAATTCAAGGGCATGAGATTTTCCTAAGCCATTACCTGCGCCAGTTACTATCGCTACTTGGCCTTCAAAACTAATTGTCATTGTTAAACTCTCTTATTTAATGTGTTTATATATTTCTTTTCATCATTTCTTTATTAAATTACTTAACCATTTGCATGGTGATCCACTCTGCTTTTAAAGCAGGTTTATCTAAGCCTTCAATCTCAACAGTAACTTCTGTTGTTAACATGAACTGTCCTGGATTTTTTTCTATAATATCGATTGTTTTTGCATGACATCTAATTCGGCTATTAACTTTTACTGGGGCAATAAAACGTACTTTATCAAAACCGTAATTAACACCCATGTATATGCCATCAATGATACAGCCAAAAGTTTCAGCAAAATGAGATAACATTGATAGGCTTAAAAAACCGTGTGCTATGGTTGAACCAAAAGGAGTCGCTTTGGCTTTTTCAGGGTCAACATGAATAAATTGTTGATCTAAGGTACAGTCTGCAAATTGATTAATTTGCTCCTGATTAACCGTAAGCCACTTTGTTGTTTCTAATTCTTTGCCGATTATACTTTTAACATCAGCACGTTTAATAATTTGCATGTTTATCTCTTTTATTTTTTTGTTAAGTGATAGTTAAAACCATTCGTTTTGCATATCGAAGCTAGAGCTATCAATGTTTTTAACTAATGTTGCCCAGTGCTCTGTTTTAGGTAATTCAGCTTTATAAAAATATTTAAGTGCTTGTAACTTACCTTGATAAAAGTTGACTTCATCTTGATGGGGCTTTGTATCTAAGCCTCTTTGTGCTGATATGCCTTGTCGCAGCCACATCCAAGAAATAACGATATGACCAAACAGGTCAAGGTAGTAAACTGAGTTAGAAAAAACTAAATCGATATCTTGATTTTGTAGTTCGCCTAAAACTGTATCTGTTGTTTCTTTAAGGCTCTCAATTGACTGTGCTAATTCGCTTGCATAACCCGTTAAGTTGTCAAATTCCGATGCCGTTTCAATTGTTTGTTCCATTTCCTTTAACACGGCACGATAACCGGCCATGTTATTCATTGGTACTTTTCGACCGAGCAAATCGAGTGATTGAATACCGGTTGTGCCTTCATGAATAGGATTTAATCGGTTATCACGGTAAAACATCTCAACAGGGTGTTCATTGATATAGCCGTGCCCACCAAGTACTTGAATGGCTAGACTATTGGCTTTAGGTCCCCATTCAGATGGCCAGCTTTTTATGATAGGTGTTAGAAAGTCGAGTAGGGTGTGTGCATGTTCTTTTTCTTCTTCGCTAGGTGCTGTTTTTTCATCATCAGAAAGATAAGCACCATATAAACATAGTGAATAGGCACCTTCAGCATAGGCTTTTTGCGTTAATAACATTCGACGCACATCAGCATGTTCAATAATATTAACCGGAGCGGAAAGGGGATCTTTGTTTGACAATAAGCGACCTTGCGGGCGTTCTTTTGCATAATCTAAAGAATATTGAAAACCGGTTAAGGCGGTTAATGAAGCACCTGTGCCTACAAGAATTCTAGCTTCATTCATCATGTGGAACATGTAGAATAAACCTTTATTTTCTCCACCAACTAAATAACCTGTTGCCCCTTCATTTTCACCAAAATTAAGTGCTGTTGAGGTATGCCCTCGGCCACCCATTTTATGAAATAGGCCTGCAAGTGTGACATCATTTCGCTCGCCAATACTGCCATCGTCATTAACATTAAATTTAGGAACAATAAAAAGTGATATGCCTTTCACACCTTTAGGTGCGCCTTTAACACGACCAAGTACTAAATGGATAATATTTTCATTAAGTTCGTGATCGCCACCAGAAATGAATATTTTATTACCTGTGACTTTATAGCTGCCATCTTCTTGTGGTGTTGCTGTTGTGGTTAAATCGGCTAAACCTGAGCCTGCACTAGTTTCGGTCATTGCCATTGTGCCGGCATAACGGCCTTCACGCATTGGCATAACCCATTTATCTATTTGCTCTTGGCTACCATGAGCCTCTATTAAATTACAGTTTGCGTGAGTCAGTGATATATAACCTAATGTGGTACTTGCAGCGGCTGATAAATTGGCTGATACAACATTGGCAACGATATTGGGAAGTTGCATTCCACCAAATTCATAGTCTGTTGTAGATGCTGAAAGACCAGCATTAATAACGGCATCAATTGCAGGCTTTATTTCTGGCAACATATGAACCTTTTTGCCATCAAAGGTTGGCTCATTGCTATCTACTTTTTGTCTAATAGGAATAAAGTACTTTTCTGCTATTGTTTTAGAGGTGGCAATTGCTGCATCGAAGGTTTCTCTATTATGATCCCGGAATCTTTCACGTTTAGTTAATGTTTCTACATTAAATAATTCATAAAGCATGAACTCTAAATCACGACCATTTAAAATTGGAGCTGGCATAAGTTAATATTCCTAATTGAATTAATTGTTAGCTATATTACATAGAAAACTGCTATTAACTTGTAACTCAGGGAACAAGTCATAGATAACAATATTTTTGATTAAATTGTCACATTAAGCTTTGTTTGATTAGTGTGTAGCATTTGTAACAGGCAAAACGTTGGGATTTTAACTAAATTACTAAGTCTATATAGCTATTCCCCTATAAAACTGTGAGAACTCCAATATGACATCATCAAGCAAATATCCCAACTTACTGAGCCCATTAGACTTAGGCTTCACCCAACTTAAGAATAGAGTATTGATGGGATCAATGCATACAGGCTTAGAGGAAGATCAAAATGGTTTTAACCGCATGTCAGTTTATTATGCTGAGCGCGCTAGAGGTGGTGTAGGGCTTATTGTCACAGGAGGTATAGCACCGAACGCCGCCGCATCAGGTTTCCCCGGTGGAGCCAAAATGGACACAGAAGAAGAGTCTGTAAAACATAAAATTGTGACCAAAGCAGTACATGATGAAGGTGGTAAAATCTGCATGCAAATATTGCATACAGGTCGATATGCGTATAGCAAAGAGCCTATAGCGCCCTCAGCGATACAATCTCCTATTAATCCTACCAAACCCCGAGCATTGACAAGTGATGAGGTTGAAAAAGAAATTGAATCCTTTGTTCGCTGTGCCAGTTTAGCAAAAAATGCAAATTATGATGGTGTTGAAGTGATGGGCTCAGAGGGATATTTCATTAACCAGTTTCTAGTAGAACATACTAATCAGCGTACTGATAATTGGGGTGGAAGTTATCAAAACAGAATGCGTTTACCGATTGAAATAGTTAAAAGAATAAGAGCAAAAGTTGGTGAAAAATTCATTATTATTTACCGACTTTCAATGCTTGATTTAATAGAAAAAGGTAGTAGTTGGCAGGAAGTTGTTGAGCTAGCAAAAGCGATAGAAAAGGCAGGCGCTACTATTATAAATACTGGTATTGGTTGGCATGAAGCACGTATTCCAACCATTGTAACTAAAGTGCCAAGAGCGGCATTTACCCAAATAACAGAAAAGTTAAAGTCTGAAGTTTATATTCCCTTAATTACTAGCAATCGCATTAATACACCGCAAGTCGCTGAGTCGGTATTAGCCCATGGACATGCGGATATGGTTTCTATGGCTAGGCCTTTTTTAGCAGATCCTGAATTTGTTAATAAGGCAATTGCCGGAAAACCTGAAGAAATTAATACTTGTATTGGTTGTAATCAAGCGTGCTTAGATCACGTATTTAATCAACAATTAACTAGCTGTTTAGTGAATCCTCGTGCTTGTCATGAAACAGAATTAAACTATCAGCCAACAGAAAATGTTAAAAACTTAGCCGTCGTAGGTGGTGGCCCAACAGGTTTGTCTTTTGCCTATGTTGCAGCCAAAAGAGGCCATAACGTGACCTTGTTTGATGATCAAGAACTTTTAGGTGGGCAGTTTAATATTGCTAAACAAATTCCCGGCAAAGAAGAGTTTTATGAAACCTTGAGATATTACCAAATGATGCTGAAAAAATATAATGTTGAAATAAGGCTTAATAAACGTGTCACGAGTAAAGAGTTAATAAATGGCGGCTATGATGAAGTTATCCTTGCTACAGGAATAAAACCTAGAGAATTATCAATAGAAGGCATTAATCACCCAAGCGTTCTTAGCTATATCGAGGTTATTAAAGAAAAGAAACGAGTAGGCAAAAAAGTTGCTATTATTGGCGCTGGAGGTATCGGTTTTGACGTTGCAGAGTATTTATCCCATGCACAAACAAAAGAACACTCTGTTAGTCAAAATATAGATGTTTTTAGTAAAGAATGGGGAATCGATTTAACTATGAACCATCGCGGCGGTGTCGTTAAAGCGGAATATTCAAAATCACCAAGAGAGATTTATCTGTTACAGCGAAAATCAACCAAAGTTGGTGCAGGACTAGGTAAGACCTCAGGTTGGGTACATCGAACAGGGTTAACCCATAAAAAAGTTAACATGCTGAATAATATAGAATACCTTAAGGTTGATGATAATGGTTTATTGATAAATCAAAATGGGAAACAAAAATTATTAGCGGTAGATAATATTATTATTTGTGCAGGACAAGAGCCATTACGTGAATTAGCATCAGAATTGGAGGCTGGAAATCAACGAACTCACTTAATAGGTGGAGCTGATGTTGCCAGTGAATTAGATGCAAAACGTGCGATTCGTCAAGGGGCTGAATTGGCAGCTAAAATTTAATTTAGTTTTATTACTAATAAAGAATCAAAAATACCGACCAATATAAGGTCGGTATTTTTTATAAAAATTTAAAAAATAAATAATAAAGTTAGTTATTCGCCAAAAATAGTGAAGGTGTAGATTATGAAGTTTTGCTAAAAAAGAAAACAATCACTATCTAATGCCATGGTACTTCTGGCACCACGTCCTAGAGAGGCTGCATGCCCATGAGCTCGAGGTAGAATTCTGTCAAAATAGAATTGTGCTGTTTTTATTTTTGCATCATAAAAAGATTCTTCTTGTGGGTTTTCTCTCATATTACGGTGAGCAAGTTCAGCCATTTTTAACCACATAAAACCTAAAGTCACATAACCAGAATACATTAAGTAATCGACAGATGAAGCACCTATTTCATCAGGATTATGTTGTGACCTATCAGAGATGTTGTTTGTCATATCTTGCCATAATTCAACGTATTCAGCCAAAGTTGAACAAAGCTCACTGACACCTTTTGATGATTGATGAGCTTTAATATAGTCGCTTATTTCATCTGTATAGTGGTTTAAAAGTTTACCTTTACTACCGAGTACTTTACGGCCAAGTAAATCTAATGATTGAATGCCTGTTGTTCCTTCGTATAAGCAACAAATTTTTGTGTCCCGCATTAATTGCTCCATTCCCCATTCTCTAATGAATCCATGACCACCCAATACTTGAATACCGTGGCTGGTGCACTCTAAAGCGGTTTCAGTTAAAAATGCTTTTGCAATAGGAGTGAGTAATGCTAAACGTTGCTCAGCTTCAACTTTGCTTTCTTGTGATACATTAGCATGAGTAATATCGACTAATTGAGCC
>Ga0209081_1000159_pt1 | contig 38502 bp, 27 predicted proteins | sample GOMGulsemesocosm_4_FD_184636 | JGI IMG/M metagenome (GOLD analysis project Ga0209081, IMG submission 184636) | Methane-oxidizing microbial communities from mesocosms in the Gulf of Mexico - GOM15B Gulf of Mexico (SPAdes) (version 2) | ecosystem: Environmental > Aquatic > Marine > Cold seeps... | reverse complement strand
TAGAGCACCGTAAAAACTCAAAATTAAGCAAGATTTTGCGGAGTGGTAGTTCAGTTGGTTAGAATACCGGCCTGTCACGCCGGGGGTCGCGGGTTCGAGTCCCGTCCACTCCGCCACTTGTTTAATAAATGATGGACGATTAGCTCAGTTGGGAGAGCACCGCCCTTACAAGGCGGGGGTCACTGGTTCAAGCCCAGTATCGTCCACCATCATATCACCCCTATATTCATATCTAATATGGACGATTAGCTCAGTTGGGAGAGCACCGCCCTTACAAGGCGGGGGTCACTGGTTCAAGCCCAGTATCGTCCACCACTTTAATTGTTATACTTGTTGGAATGACTGAGAAACAACATAAGTTAAAAAGCACCTTCTACTCTTTACACCCACGCCGAATCACTGGTTCAAGCCCAGTATCGTCCACCACTTTAAAATCATCATTATTTCACATCTATTTTTATCATTTTTCGATCTGAAAAAACTCATTTTTAACTCTCAAATTTTTCTCTGTGACAAGAGTGCGACAAACCAGTGACAGTTTTTAAAATCAGCATTTTTGATGTTTTTAACAAATGACCTTTTCCCTGACCTTGTTAGAATAGAAAAAAATTTATACCCTTCCCACTTCAAGATGCAGACTTTAACTTGAATCTCTAATAATCAAATCAACATCTACAAGAAGAGTTGATTCTTTTATTTCAGCAGCAGAATCAACTACAAATTCTTTCAATAAATCACTAACAACACAACCAGTATCATCGGCATCAATATGCATTGTAGTTAAGGCGGGTGACACTGAAAATAGGGGCTTTACATAGGGTACATCTTGTATCATAACTGCGAAGTTATCGAAGATACGCTACAGGGAAGTAGCGTAGTCCAATCAAGGGCAATAAATTACCCTCGACAATGGTTATAACTCGTTTTCCTGAGCTAAGTGCATAGACACGTTAAATTAAAGTTCTTGTAAAAGAGATCTCGAAATAATAACTTTTTGAATTTCACTTGTGCCTTCATAAATACTGGTAACTCTAACATCACGAGCATACCTTTCAAGAGGATATTCTTTTATATAGCCAGATCCTCCCATCATTTGCAATGCATCGTAGCATGCGGTGTTAGCTTTCTCTGTAGCAAAAAGTTTAGCCATTGATGCTGAGGCTCCAAAAGCTAAACCGCTATCTTTATTAAACGCTGCTTGCATGAGTAATAGCCTTGCTGCTTCCAGTTCAGTATAACGTTCAGCTAACATCCATTGTAAACCTTGAAAATTAGATAATGCCTGACCGAACTGTTTACGTTCAACAATATATGCTTTTGCATAATCCATAGCAGCTAAACCTACTCCTAATGCTAAAGAACCAATACCAATTCGTCCGCCAGCTAACTCACCTACCGCTATAGCAAAACCTTTATTTTCTACGCCCATTAAGGCACTTTTAGGCACTCGACAGTTATCAAAGTGCACTTCAGTGGTTGGTGACGCTTTTTGTCCCATTTTGTCCTCAGGCTTCCCGATGGTCATTCCTGGTGTTCCAGCTTCAACTAAGAAACAAGAAATGCCTTTGCCTCTACGTGCAGAAGTATCTGTAACAGCCCAAACCACAAATATGCCAGCAAATGTGCCACTAGTAATAAATATTTTGCTGCCGTTGAGAATATAATCATCCCCCTCTTTTGTTGCTGTAGTTTTCATTCCAGCAGGATCTGAACCAGCACCAGATTCAGTTAAACAAAACCCTCCTGCTTTATATTCACCACTACAAATTTTTGGTAAGTATTTTTGTTTCTGCTCTTCATTACCAACAGTCTGAATAATTTCAGCAACCAAATTAGTCACTGATGTGGTTACCGCAGTAGATGCGCATGCACGTGCAATTTCGGTAATAACAAGGCTAAAACTAACTGCTCCCGCTTCCACACCACCATATTCAGCTTTAACATATAATCCCATAAAGCCTAATTCAGCCAATTTAGCTAAATTACCTTGAAAAATATTTTGATCATTAGTGTGATCAAGTTCTGCTGCAACAGGAGCAAGTTCAGTTTCTGCAAATTTACGAGCCATATCTTGAATCATGGATTGTTCTTCAGTTAAAGATAAATTCATATTTTTCTCTTAGTTTTGGTAATTTAATTTGGTCTAAATTGGTGTTTTTTGGTTAACCGTTTACTACTAATCTATTCTCTGTATCCCCGCCATAATAAGGTGGATAGCCAAAAATAACATTGTAACAATAAAAGCTAAAAATAAAGAGGTTAGTAAGATAAATAAACGAATTTTTTAGCTGTTTATATTCCATAAAACAATAACGTTCGATTACACTTAACAATAATATATAATTGTCAGCTTTTTTAATAAAAATTCAAACCAAATTCCCTACCCAAGTGTAGAGCCATAGTTAATACGACTATCCAATTTATTGGTTATTAAGTTATATGTAGTCCTAATCCTAAGCCGCCACTGTCTCAGCATGTGGTATAAAAAGGTTTAAATAGTTTAGGTAACAAAGTAAGTAATCATCTTGAACTTTAATTACTGTTATTTAGCCTAAAATCGACCAATAACTCCTTTACCAATAATTTCTTTCATTATTTCAGAGCTACCGCCGTAAATACGTTGTACACGAGCATCTGCATAAAAACGTGAAATTGGGTATTCCATCATATAACCGTAACCACCGAACATTTGCAACGCCATATCAATCACACGACCTTCCATTTCAGTACAGGTATATTTAGCTAATGCGCCCTGCTCTGCAGTAAGTTGCTTCGCTGTTAATAACTCTTTATATCGGTCAACAAGTACACGATGTATTTCAACTTGCGTCGCCATTTCAGCAATTTTTTGACGAATATCTTGAATTTTAGCTATAGGAGCACCAAAAGCTTTACGCTCTTTAATGTACTCTAACGCTAGCGCCAAAGCGCCTTCAGCATGGGCAACGCCTGCAACAGCACAACTTAAACGCTCACGCGGTAATTCATGCATTAAACCAATAAAACCACCATCTAGCTGACCTAATAAATCAGCTTCGGTTACTTCAACATTATCAAAGAATAGTTCTGAAGTATCTGATGCATGTTGACCTAATTTATGTAAGTTTTGACCGCGTTGGAAACCTGCTTTATCACCATCAACTAAAAATAACGTGGTGCCCTTAGATCCTGAAACATCTAAATTGGTTTTTGCGGCAACAATATAAATAGAAGCATTTTGACCATTTGAGATGAAAGTTTTAGAGCCACTAATACTCCAACCAGAATCTGTTTTTTTCGCGTAGGTTTTCATACCTTGTAAATCTGAGCCTGCACCAGGTTCAGTCATACAAACAGCACCAAAACATTCACCTGTTACCATTTTAGGTAAGTATTTTTGCTTTTGCTCTTCTGAACCCATGTTTAAAATATAATGAGCAGCAATATTTGCATGAACCAATAAATTAGCAGCTAACGAGAAGAAACCCGCTCTTGCTAACTCTTCAACTACAAGGAAGTTAAAATCAACAGGAACGCCAAAACCGCCGTATTCTTCTGGTAAATCACAACATAATAAGCCTTCGTCACCCATTTGTTGATAAAAAGCTTTAGGGATAATTTTGTTTTTTTCCCATTCTTCATACCGTGGCCCGACTTCATTTTCAATAAAACGAACAACAGTTTCTTTAAAAATATTTAACTCTTCTTGTAATTCATTTCTCATGGCTTTCTCTCTTAATTTTTAATCAGTCAAAAAGTATTTATTTTACTTAACTCTGTTGAACTAAACTGTTGTTGGTGTGATTTAATGTGTAGGAGCAGTTTTAAACCGCAAATAAGCTTCAAAGAGACGAGGGTACGCGACAAGGAAGTAGCTTAGACAATACATAGAGCATATTGTCCTGAATCTTCTCCTAAAAAATGCATATGAGCTGTCCTTATGCTGAGGTGTCAAAGCTTAACTAAATCATGACGACCTATTACTTCAACACGTAAGACTTGTGCACCTATATATGCCATCGTTATGCTGGCATATATAGGTACAGGTAATAAAGTTGAAAAGTCTAATACCTTTAATTAGCTAAGTGACTTACTCATATACTTTTCTTTTATCTAAAACGACTTACCTGAAGCCAACATGTCACGTAAAGACGCAGGAACTGAAAAACGTTCACCATAAAGCGATGTTAACTGTTCTGCACGAGCAATAAATTCTGCTAAGCCATATTGATTAATAAACTGTAATGTTCCGCCAGTCCATTGAGGATAACCAATACCAAAAATAGCACCTATATTGCCATCTCCTGTAGAGCGAATAACACCTTCTTCAACACAACGTGCTGTTTCTATTGCCATAACAAAGAGTAAACGTTCTTTAATATCGTCAAATGAAATACTGTTATTTTCGGTGTTATATTCACTACTTGTTTTTGAAAGCTTTTTCTTACTGTCGCTTGGGTAGTCATAAAAACCTGCTCCAGAAGATTTACCTAATCGCCCTTTTGAAATCATGTCATCAATAATATCATCCGCAGGATGAGCAATCATTGTTTTACCTTCTAAGGCTAAATCTGCTTTGGTTTGTTTGGTTATTTTTTCAAGTAAACCTAAGTTTACTTCATCAGTAACAGCTAATGGTCCCACAGGAAACCCTGAAACATACGCCGCATTTTCAATAGAAGCAGGAGCCGCATCTTTGAGTAATGCAACACCTTCTTTTACGTAAGTTGTAAAGACGCGAGAGGTATAAAAACCACGACTATCATTAACAACAATAGGTGTTTTCCCTAAATGTAACGTTAAATCATAACATTGTGCTAAAGCTTCGTCTGAGGTTTGTTCACCACAAATAATTTCAACTAACTGCATTTTGTCTACTGGAGAGAAAAAGTGCATACCAATAAAATTAGCAGGGCGTTTTGAGGCTTGTGCTAAACCAGTAATCGGTAAAGTAGAGGTATTAGAAGCAAAAATTGCCGTTTCAGACATTACTGCCTCAGACTCTTGCGTAACAGTGGCTTTTAAATCACGGCTTTCAAATACCGCTTCAATAACAAACTCACACTCAGCTAAATCAGCAACCTCAGCACTTGGCGTAATCAAAGCTAATATCGCGTCTGATTTTTCTTCGGTCATACGGCCACGGGCAATTTGTTTTGCTAAAATTTTACGGCTATAATCTTTTCCTTTTTCTGCATTTTCAAGGTTAATATCTTTTAATACAACACTAATACCTTTAATTGCAGCAATGTAAGCAATACCTGCCCCCATCATGCCAGCACCTAGCACACCAATCTTACTAAACTTACTTTTTTCAACATTATCTGGACGGTTACCACCAGCTTTAATTTCATTGAGGTTATACCAAAAAGTATTAATAATATTTTTTGAAATTTGACCTACTGTTAATTCTGTAAAATAACGAGATTCAATACGAGCTGCACCATCAAAGTCAACTTGAGCACCTTCAACCATAGTAGCAAAAATTAAATCAGGTGCGGGTAGTGTGCCTTTGGTGCTATTACGAATAATTGCTGGCGTGATAGGTAATATATTCGCTATTTGTTTATCACTAGGCGTACCGCCGGGAATTTTATAACCTTTAATATCCCAAGGTTGTGCGTTAATACCAGCAACAAGCTCTTCACTTTGGTTCGACTTTATCCATTGGATTGCTTGCTCAACTAAGGTATTTTCATCATCAACAAGTGCATGAACCAAACCTATTTTTACGCCTTGCTCAGATGTAAAAGCTTTACCTTGTACTAAATATGGCATTGCTCCTTGTATACCTAATAAGCGCACCATACGGGTTACACCACCGCCACCGGGCAATAGACCTAAAGTCACTTCTGGTAAACCCATTTTTAATTTTTTACTGTTTACGGCAATACGATGGTGAGCTGTCAAAGCTATTTCCCAACCGCCACCCATTGCAGCGCCTGCAATACAAGCAACTACAGGCTTGCCGCACGTTTCAACAGTACGCATTGATGCTTTTAGTGACGTGCTCAGAGACATAACTTGTTCGGCATCATCTTTACCCGCTTTAAATAGCATATTGATATCGCCACCAGCAAAAAAAGTGGACTTGGTTGAGCGAATAATAACGCCATCAACACTTTCATTTGCGATGTCATCAGCTAATTGCTTGACTGCATCGGCAAAATCATCGGCAAAAGCCAAATCTACTAAATTAGCAGATGAATTCTCTTTATCTAAAACTAAGTGAGCAATGTTATTACTGTCTTTTTGATATTTTACTGACGTCATGTTATTTCTCTCTTAATTTAATTCACTAACTGATTCACTAACTAACTCAATGATCGTAGCGATACCCATACCACCACCAATACACAAGGTTGCTAGGCCACGCTTTAGGTTACGAGCTTCTAATTCATCAAGCAATGTACCTAAAATTATTGCGCCTGTTGCACCTAACGGGTGCCCCATGGCAATAGAACCGCCATTAACATTTACTTTTTCATCAGGAATATTAAGATCCCCTTGAAAACGCATAACCACAGAAGCAAAGGCTTCATTAACTTCATATAAGTCAATATCATCAGTTGTTAAACCCGCAAGCTTAAGAGCTTTAACTGCTGCAGGAGCAGGGCCAGTAAGCATGATAGTAGGATCTTCACCAACAATCGCAGTAGCAATTACTTTAGCGCGAGGCTTTAAACCATGTTGTTTAGCTGCTTGTGCACTACCAATAAGAATCGCCGCAGCACCGTCAACCATACCTGAAGAGTTTGCAGGTGTGTGAATGTGATTTATCGCTTCAACTTGGTGATATTTTTCTTTAGCAACATTATCAAAACCCATTTCACCCATTTTTTTAAATGATGGTTTTAATTTACTTAAACTTTCTACAGTAGATTCAGGACGAATAAGTTGATCTGTGGATAAAATTTCAAAACCGTTTTGGTCAACAACAGGGATTACAGAGTTAGCAAAAGCGCCACGTTGCCATGCTGCTGCTGCTTTTTGATGTGATCTCATGGCAAACGTATCAACATCTTCTCGGCTATAACCATCTAGTGTAGCAATTAAATCAGCACCAATACCTTGTGGCATAAAGCTAGTATTCACATTTGTATGTGGATCATTAGCCCAAGCACCACCATCAGAGCCCATCGTTTCACGAGACATTGACTCAATACCACCTGCAACCACTAAATGTTCCCAGCCAGAGCGCACTTTCATGGCAGCAACATTCACGGCTTCTAAACCCGAGGCACAAAAGCGATTAATAGTAACGCCACCTAAATTATCGCTCCAACCTGCCGCTATAGCAGCTGTTTTAGCAATATTGGCACCTTGATCGCCAATAGGCGTAACACAACCCATAACAATATCATCAACATATTGTGTATCTAGGCTATTACGTTGTTCTAAGGTTTTTAATAAATTAGATAATAAGGTAATTGGTTTTACTTCATGTAAAGCGCCAGTTGCTTTACCACGCCCTCGAGGGGTACGAATAGCGTCAAAAATATATGCGTTGGTCATGAATGAATCTTCGAATAAAATAAATGTAGCCTAACTATAGGGTAAAAATATTTTTAAGTATTGACTGTTTTAATCAATTCACTGACATAATCAATCAAGGACTGAAATGTTAAACTGCTTACTCTCATTTTCTAGGTATACTTAAATCAAGCAAACCAAGCTCAATGGCTTTTACAACTGCTTGGGCTTTAGTACTTGCGCTTAATCGTTTCATCGCATTTTTAATATATTTTCTAACCGTTTCTGTTTTTAATCCCAATATTTTTGCAGCATCAGCTGCGGTTTTACCTTGCCCCGACCAATATAAACAATCTTTTTCTCTTTCCCTTAACTTCACTAAAGCGTGTTTACTTCCCTCTTCTCGCCAATGCAACATATCAATGCAATAATGTGTTAGTTTATGAGTAAACAGCATTAAATTAGCTTGTTCTGTAGGGGCGAGTTTATACTCACTGTCGCTAGAAAAAAAAGATAAACTCCAATACTCAGAAGGGGGTAATTGCACCGGAGTAGCAATAATGCTCACCACATTATTTTTAATTAATGATTTAAACCACCTTTTTTGTATTAGTGTATATTGGTTATTTTTACCCTTTACAATATCCGACAAAAAAAACTGATGAGGTATAGTTTGACGTACCATAAAACGTCGAACAGGATCAAAACGTAGACTAAAATCATTGACCTTAACACTTGTATCATCAACAGGTGCTAACCAAGTTTTAAGAAGTTTTTTATCAATCCCTTTAGATACCCAGCGCTGAATCTCACCAGGCTCTCCTGAAGGTAGCCAACCATTAATAGCATAAGAAAATAAAAAACCACTGCCACCCAATGATTTAATTACATCCTCTATTAATAATAAAAGCTCGTCTTCATTGTTAATAGTACTTAAATCATTAAATAAAGGGTTATCCATATATGAGTCGCTAATTTATACTTTTCAAAAAATAGGGATTTGTTGATCATAACTAAACCATCCTTACTGATAGCTTTTATATAATACTAATACCAACACCAATAACCATGTATTCACTAACTTACTGGTATAATTACAATAATTACATAATACGTTAGAAAAAGCAAAGCATTATACCCCTATATGGAGGTATGATATTCTCGCTTACATCCTTTAGGATAAAGTCATAAAGAAAAGAAAGTGAATAATTAAATTAAAGAGAGTCATATGCCTGCACTGTTAAATGAACTTTATGAAATTCTAGGAGAAGTAGGTTTACTACAAGGTAAGGATGTATCTTCTAGACCGAGATCGTGGACTGATTCAACACCATGCCAAGCCATGGCTATTGCCAGACCTGCCTCTACTCAAGAACTTGCTGATGTCATGAAAACCTGTCATCACCATGATCAAGTTGTTATTCCACTTGGTGGTGGTACAGGTCTTGTTCACGCAGTTGAGGCAACAACTAATCAATTATTAGTTTCTTTAGAGCGAATGAACAATATAGAGCCTATAGACTTATCAGGCTCAACCATTACGGTTGAAGCAGGCGCTATTTTGCAAAATGTTCAAGAAATAGCAAAAAATAATGATTTATTCTTTCCTATTGATCTTGGCGCTCGTGGCTCAGCACAAATTGGCGGTTTAATTGCTACCAATGCTGGCGGTAACCAAGTACTGCGCTACGGTATGATGCGCGAACAAGTATTAGGGCTTGAAGTCGTATTAGCCGATGGCACTATTATATCATCAATGAATAACATGCTAAAAAATAATGCAGGTTACGATCTAAAACAGCTATTTATTGGTGCTGAAGGCACATTAGGTATCGTCACTCGTGCAGTATTAAGATTACGCCCGCTCATGGTAAGTAAATCAACAGCATTAGTTGCAGTAAAGCATTTCAGTAAAATTCCTACATTGCTCAAAACAATGGCAGCTTCACTCGGAGGTACACTCAACTCCTATGAAGTGCTATGGAATAATTTTTATACTCTAATTACCGACGCACACCCTGAACGCGTACTCCCTTTAAGTAACGAACACCCTTTTTACGTGTTAATTGAGAGCTGTAGCGCCAATAAAGAGACCGACAAAATACTTTTTGAAAGCGCACTTGAACAAGCATTTAAAAGTGAGTTAATTGTCGACGCAGCTATCGCCCAAAATGAAAAGCAATCTGAAGGCATGTGGGCTATCCGTGACGATATCGAAACTATTATGCATAAGTTATCACCACTCATTGCTTTTGATATCAGTATTCCTATCGCACTTCTTGATAACTTTGTTAACGTCATAGAAAAAAAGTTAACAGCTAAATGGGGAGACAGTGCCAAGTTTGTAAGCTTTGGACACTTAGGAGATAGCAATATTCATCTCGTTATCACTGTAGGCTCAGGAGAACATGAGGTAAAGCAAGCAGTAATGGATATGATTTACAGCGAAGTTAGCACTTTTAATGGTTCAATATCAGCAGAGCATGGCATTGGGTTAGAAAAAGTAAATTATCTCCATCATTCACGCAGCAGCGATGAAATAAACCTGATGAGAACATTAAAAACAGCACTTGATCCTAAAACGCTTCTAAATCCGGGTAGAGTATTTAATATAAAGTAATAGGAATTTTCATGACAACCTCATCTACCAATGTATTTTTACAATTACATGATAAAAACAATGTCATTATTGCATTCAGATAAACTAGCCGCAGGATTTAGCGCAGCAGCGTTAATAACCTATGGCCGATTTTCAGGTGCAACTTCTGGGCTTTGGTTTTATGGACAGATACCGCAAACATGTTAAAACAGCCTTTGAAGGCGCTACTTTAGATTAACCAACTGTAATTACTAGAATTTTAGATATAAAAACTTAAAAGACTACTGTTTAAGAGAATTGTATGAAAGATGTAAAATTAACTGATAAATTTACCATTAATCAAGGCCGAATTTTAATTTCAGGCACACAAGCTTTAATAAAGTTACCAACATTACAAAAAGAGCTAGATAAAAAAGCGGGTTTAAATACCGCAGGATTTATTTCTGGTTATCGAGGCTCACCTTTGGGTAATTTTGATGCGCAATTATATTCAAGTAAGAAATTATTAGATAAATATAATATCGTCTTTCAGCCGGGTATTAATGAAGATTTAGCCGCAACAGCTATTTGGGGAACACAACAACTCGACAATGTTGCTGATGAAGCCACCGTTGATGGTGTTTTTTCCATTTGGTACGGTAAAGGTCCTGGTACAGATCGTTGTGGTGATATTTTTAAACATGGTAACTTTTCTGGCACCCATAAAAATGGTGGTGTGTTACTGGTTGCAGGAGATGATCATCCAGGTAAATCATCAACGGTTGCTAACCAATCAGAGTTAGCGATGATCGCAGGTTCTATTCCTGTTGTTTATCCTTCTAACGTTGAAGAGTTTTTTGAATTTGGCTTATTTGGTTGGGCGTTATCTCGATACACAGGCTTATGGTGTGGTTTTAAATCGGTTAACGAAACCATTGAACAAACCGCAACAATCAATATTGATATTGAAAATTATCATTTTACTGTTCCAGAAGGGGTAGCAACACCTGATCGCGGTGTACATTATAAACCCAAAGCTTACGCCCCTATGCTTGATGAAGTGGAAGTTGCTCGTTTTAAACTGCCAATGGCACAGGCCTTTGCTCGCATTAATAAAATAGATAAAACCCCTTTTTCTGCCTCCACTAAAAAATTAGGGCTTGTCACCGCAGGTAAGTCCTACATGGACGTATTGCGCGCCATTGAGTTACTCGGTTTATCAAAAGAACAAGCACAAAATTTAGGTTTAAGTATTTATAAAGTGGGAATGATCTATCCATTAGAGCCACAAGGTTTCATTGAATTTGCTAAAGATCATCAACAACTGTTCTTTATTGAAGAAAAAAAATCCGTCATGGAAAGCCAAGGAGCAACGCTGCTCTATAACCTTAAGAACAGCCCAAATATCGTAGGTAAGCAAGACTTAGCCGGTAATCAATTATTACCGGGTGATGTACAATTAGAGCCAATGTCTTTAGCATTATCAATTGCGGACAGAATGGCTGAGTTAGATATCATCACTGATAAAATTGAAGCTACTAGTAAAGGTTTACAAATTTCACTGGGCCAATCACCAACAATGAATATGGCTACCGCCCGCTCTCCTTACTTTTGCTCAGGTTGTCCACATAATCGTTCAACTAAATTACCTGAAGGCAGCAAAGCCATGTCAGGGATTGGCTGTCATGCTATGGCAATGTGGACAAATCCAAATACGTTAACCGCTACACATATGGGCGGTGAAGGCGCAAATTGGTATGGTTTATCGCAATTTACTAAAACCAAGCACATGTTTCAAAATTTAGGTGACGGTACTTACTATCATTCAGGATCAATGGCTATTCGTGGTGCTGTAGCTTCTGGTGTGAATATTACCTATAAAATTTTATACAACGATGCAGTAGCGATGACTGGTGGTCAACCTCATGACGGCCCAAATACTGTAGCAAGTATCGCAAAACAAACCTTAGCAGAAGGGGCTAAAAAAGTTGTTATTGTTTCTGATAAACCTGAAGTTCATCAAGCCGATAACGAAATACCAAAAAATGTAGAAATAAAACATCGCAGTTTACTAGAACAAGTACAGCTTGAGTTTAGAGAGATTGAAGGCACTACCGTCATTATTTATGAACAAACTTGTGCCACCGAAAAACGTCGCCGTCGTAAACGTGGTTTAATGGAGGACATAGCCAAGCGCTCGTTTATTAATGATGCCGTCTGTGAAGGCTGTGGTGATTGTTCTGTTAAATCTACTTGTATCAGTATTTTGCCTAACGAGACTGAGTTGGGACGAAAGCGTAAAATAGATCAAAATAATTGTAATAAAGACTACACCTGTGTAGAAGGCTTCTGTCCGTCATTTGTTACCGTTTACGGTGGTGCATTAAAAAAGCCTCAAGGTATTGTCATTAACAGCGAATTATTTGCTGATTTACCAACACCAACGCTTAATCCATTGAGTCAAGCTTATAACATTATGGTTACAGGTATAGGTGGTACAGGTGTTATCACTATAGGCGCTATTTTATCGATGGCTGCTCACATGGAAGGACGTGCAGCTTCTGTTTATGATATGACAGGATTAGCGCAAAAAGGTGGGGCGGTATTTAGCCACTTAAAAATTGCCGAAAATATTGAAGACCTAAATGCTCAACGTATTGGAAAATGCGAGTCTGACCTTATTATTGGCTGTGATTTACTCGCTGCAACGGGACAAGATGCTATTCAAAGTATTGATCAAAATAACACATTAATTTTAGCCAATAGTAATGTTAATCCTACGGTACAATTTCAATTTGCACCTGATGTAGACTTTAATAATCAGCTTGCTGAAAACAGCTTAAAAGATGCCGCAGGCGATGTTCATTACACCAGCATTGATGCCACCAACTTAGCTATCAATTTATTAGGAGATACCATTGCAACAAACATGCTGATGGTCGGTTATGCTTTTCAAAGCGGCTCTATTCCTGTTTCTGCTGCTGCAATTAAAAAAGCGATCCACTTAAATGGCATTCGTGTTGAATTTAACTTAAATGCTTTTAATCTCGGGCGTTTAATGGCGAATAATCCTAAAAAAATCAAAATCTTGCTAACGAAAACAGGAAACGTAATATCCGCATTTACACCTTTAGATAATATCGATGAAATAAAATCACATCGCATACAAATGATTACTGATTATCAAGATGCCTCATACGCTCAACAATATATCTCTCTAATTGATAAAGTAATAGCTGCCGACCCAGATAAAAATGGTGAATTAAGTAAAGCTGTAGCCAGAGGCTTTGCTCGCTTAATGACTTACAAGGATGAGTATGAAGTCGCTCGTTTATATACCAACGGCAGTTTTGCCAAAAAACTTCATGCACAATTTGAAGGTGACATTACTGTTAAATTCAATTTAGCACCGCCATTATTTTCAAAGCGTGATCCTGTAACAGGTCACTTGCAGAAAAAAGAATTTGGTAACTGGATGATGAGCGCATTTAGTTTACTTGCTAAATTTAAAGGCTTGCGTGGTGGCACTTTTGATATATTTGGTTATACCGCAGAGCGAAAAATGGAGCGTCAATTAATCAGTGATTATGAAACCATGATCACAAAATTATTACCTTCACTCAATGAGAAGAACTACGACACTGCTGTTGAAATAGCTCAAACAGCTCAAAAAATGCGTGGTTATGGTCACGTTAAAGAAAATAATGTTGAGCAAACTAAACTGGCTTGGCAATCCTTACAACAAGAATTTAATAACCCTAAAAGCGTTATTTTTAAACAGGCAATATAAATATGACATCAAATAAAGCACGTTATAAATCAATATATCAAACATCATTGTTTGCTAATAAAACAATTATAGTAACGGGTGGTGGTAGTGGTATTGGCCGCTGCACCGCCCATGAATTAGCCAGCTTGGGCGCCAATGTTATCTTAATAGGCAGAGATATAGCCAAAGTTAAATCTGTAGCTGATGAAATTATCTCCGATGGTGGCATTGCTCATTATTTCACTTGTGATATTAGAAAAGAAGAATTAGTACAAGCAACTGTTAAAGAAATAATTGAACAGCATAAGACTATTCATGGATTAGTCAATAATGCTGGCGGCCAGTTCCCTTCTCCATTGGCTGGTATTAGTCAAAAAGGTTGGGAAGCCGTTGTGCAAACTAACTTAACGGGTGGCTTTTTAATGGCAAAAGAAGTCTATCTACAATGTATGAGGCAACACGGTGGCTCTATTGTTAACATTGTTGCTGATATGTGGGGCGGCATGCCGGGCATGGGACATTCAGGCGCAGCACGTGCAGGTATGGTGAACTTTACCCAAACGGCTTCTGTTGAATGGGCGCATTCAGGTGTTAGGGTAAATGCTGTTGCTCCTGGTTGGGTAGCATCAAGCGGTATAGACACTTACCCTGATTCATTTACACCTTGGCTATTAAGTTTACTTGAGGCTATCCCGTTAAAACGTATGGGAACAGAAGCAGAAGTGAGCTCTGCTATTTGTTTTTTACTAAGTGAAGGAGCACAATTTATTAGCGGAGATTGCATTAAAGTTGACGGTGCAGCTTCACAAGGAGGTCGCGTTGTTGAGCTTCCAGCCGCTAAAAATTCAGAATCTTATGATGGTTATCACCGCTCAATGATCCCTCGTCTTTTTCAATAAAACACACTATTGACGATATAAAGTAACAGCATCAAAGATGCGAGTTTTTGGACACTGAGCGAATCATGTTCAAGGCGCATCCTTTTATTAATGGCTGTTCACTTAAAAACGCATAATTAAAAAGTAAAGATTATTAAAATAGCATCACTTATTTTTTTTACTCTTCTTTTTACGCATAACAAAAAATAAAATCAAGGCGATAATAATAATGGCGCTATTGCCCACAACGATCATTATCATGGTTTGAGTACTTTTTTCTTCTTCTGTTTTTTGTTGTTCAGCTTTCGCCTGTTCCAGTTCAGCTTCTTTGTCTGCTAAGAGTTTTTCAGCCTGACTAACTTCAATAGTTTGCTCAACACCATCGTCGCCTATAGTGGTTAACAGAATTTTATGTGAAAAACCTTTTACATTAAAAGAAAACTCAGGAACAACTAGGCGAAATTCACGTCCAGAAGTTGTTCTACCAAATGCACTTAAATTAATACGATGAACACCGGGCTCAGTATAAGGAATTTCTTCTATACGAGTTTCAATACTTTCTACGCCCTCATTTTCCATAATTGAAAAAGGTCTAGTTTGCTTATCTGGAAAGGTTGTTTTTCCCTGAAATATTAAACTGCTAGGATCTACATATGTGGAATCAATAGTTAATATTAAATGATGAGGAGAGCCTTCTGCTTCAGAGGTTTCTACTGAAATAGTTATTGGAGATTTATGTAGTAAAATTGCTTTTTGACGAAGCTCTCTGATCATCATTGGCAGTTTTATTACAAAAACTGGCTGCCATTCACCAGCAGCAAAGTCTAAAATAAACTCACCTGTATAAAGACTGTCCCCAGCATACTCATCAAGATCATGACCATCATCCCTAAACGATGTTAACTTAAGTGCATCTGCTCCAAAGTTATCATAAGCTGAATTATTGGTGCTATAAAAGTTAACATCTAATTGAACTACGTCTCTAAAATGCGCAATATTTATATTTTCATCGCCATTGTAGAGTTTACCAACAACTTTTAAGGTTTCTCCTGATAAAACAATATCAGGCAAAGGATCAACGGAAATTTTAACATCTGATACCACTAATATTTTACTTTCAGGTAAAATATCACCGATAGCTTGCCATGGACCAACCATGGGTTTTTTAATTTTTATCATGTCAAAAGTACGATCATCATGCCATTGCACGTTATCTTTATCATAATCATTAACACGCACTTTTCTACCGTTAGGTTGTATTAATATGACTGGTTTACTGCCACGAATTCGAAAAAAAATTAACGTAATTTCTTCTAGCTCAGTATCAATGCGAAAGCGATTATCAAAGTAAGGTATTTGATTAGTAACATTATCACTTTGATAAAAGCCTATTTTCCCATTAACAAAAGGCTTTTCCTCGTCGGTAATTCTATTACTTTTTTGGCTGATTTTCTGTGCAGTTTCTTGTGAAAAAACATAATTTATATTCGCTAAAACAAGAAAACAAAATACTAGTGACTTGGTAATTTCCAAAGGGGCTCTCCTCCTTTTTGCTTAACAACAGACAACCTTTCTTTATGTGCTACTATTTCATCGGCAGAGGCTGCAATAACCTTTAGCTTTTCCCTGTCACTATTTAAGCGTCTAATTGCATTTGCATCACCATCACTACTGTCACTAGCAGATAAATTGAATGTAGACTGCTTTCTAGTCATTTCAATATAAACAAAAGCAAGCAGCTGGGCATCAATTAAGGCGCCATGATAAGTACGGTCTACTAATTTATCTACTTTGTAAAATCGGGCTAAATAATCTAAAGTTTTTGGTGAGCCAAATTCATCTTTTGATGTTTTTAATGTATCAAGAACAGTACAAATATCTTCTGTCATTGGCACTTTATTACGTGAGCGTTCAGCAAAGTTTAGTAATGAAAATTCATGATTCATAAAACCGACATCAAATTTAGCATTATGAATAACAAGTTCGCCACCGCGAATAAAATCAATAAAATCATCAACAACTTGTGAGAAAATAGGCTTGTCATCTAAGAATTCATTGGTTAAACCATGAATATTGATAACTTCTTGTTCCATTTGGAACACTTGACCACGAGGATCTAATGGCTTGATGTAAGCATGGTAAGTTCGCCCTGTTAATTGTCGGTTGATCATTTCAACACAACCTATTTCAACAATTCTATGTCCTTCTTTAGGATTGATACCTGTAGTTTCAGTATCAAGAATAATCAACCGCTCTTCTTGCTTGAGATCAGTTTTAGCTCCAGTTTTTTCAGGGATTGTGCTTTCATTCACAATTAAAATCTCTATATTTATCTTTACTCATTAATTTTTCATTCTCAATATTAGGCAAAAACACTATTCATCAGCCAGTTTTTGTGGGAATTCTTCTAAATTTATTTTAAACCGTTCACTGTTATAACATAATAAAACTAAACCAATGCTAATAACAGTTTGCATAATAAGCCACTCTAGCGACAATAATTGCCAGTAAAAATAACCTATTACATGAATCAATAAATCAAATAATAATGCCGTGATTAATATTTTACGACAATGCTGCCAACTAATCTGTATCCAATTAGCTGCATCAGGTCTGCGTAAACTAATAATTAACACAACAAACAAACCAATAGCACCAGAAACTAAATTCAAATAAAACAATGAGGTTTCAGGATATACCCAAGAGATAAAACTGATTCTATCACGCATATTAGTTACGGACATTAGCCATACTATATAACCACGTAATACAAATAATAGTACAAAATAAAAGCGTTTAGATAACTTCAAACAATCGTAGCTATCAAAATCTTGCACTGAATATTGCCGATATTTACTTTGGTGCGCTTTAATCACCCATTTTTCCTACTTGTCAATCTAGACTCACGTTCAAGTTTCAAATACTCTTGCCCTGCTGTGATAGCTTTAACTGTTTTTGAGTTAAATTCACGCGTATATAAAGTATAAACAACCCAAAGGCTTATCAACATAAATAAAATAGGGTGAAAAAACCAACACATTGCAGCTAAAGCAAAGTAATAAGAGCGTAAACCATAGTTATACGAATGAGCCGCTTGATCTTGTACTGTCGCCATTTGCTTTGCATATTTTTTCAAATTTTCATTCAAGCCTGAAGTATCTATAGGTGCTGCACCTATCATGACATTCACAAAACCATATTGGCGCATCGACCAAGTAAACTGGAAGAAAGATAGTACAAAAATAAAAGCTAATAAACTGAGTTTGATTTGTATAACCACGTGGTCAGCATGATCTGCATAAGGCATTGATGATATAACACTTTCTAATGTGTCTATTTTTGCAAACAGTGTTAATAAACCGGCCAAAATTAAGAGTGTGCTTGAGGCAAAAAAAGCAATATTACGCTCTAAATTCGATAATAACGACGCTTCCCCCACCCTTACCTCTCGGGTAATGGTTTCATACATCCAATGAATTCTGTGTTGATGCAAACTGCGCGCAAGACAATTGGTATTTTTAGCTTTTATACGAGCAAACCAAGTATACCCAGACCAAGAAAGGAAAAATGTTAATAAAGCAAAAATATCAATTATAGATAATGGCATTTGAAAACTCATTGATTAGCAAAAATAAAACTCAGCAAAACAATATTAACTTGTTAACTAGGTGCTGTAACTGAATAATTTACCTTTTATCAGAAAGACCATCAACTTCTCGACTATATTTTGACTTCATCGTTGTATTCGATCAGGATAATGATTACTAATTAATTTTTATCATCTTTTTTATTAATTTTTTATTAATTCTCATGCCTGTGTAGATAACTCAGGAGTATTTATTAAGTTCGGTATTATTGTTTGTGGGAGCGGTTTCAGAAGAATATGCGTCCTGTATTCTCTAATAAGTCACTTCCATGTGACGTAACTGCAATCTTTAAGGAGATCGGGAATAAATTTCCTCCTACAGGTTGTCTAAGTTTTTTTCTGAGTTAAGTGCATAACCATGTTAAACATTGTAATTTAATATATACCCAGTAATACGAACTTTGTCAGGATGATTTTTAGTCATCCCATTCTTTTATTCTTCCTCTTCAGTAAATGTAATCAAGGTTGCATCGGCTTCAACAAAGTCACCTGCTGCATAGAAAACTTGATCAACTTCACCATCAAATGGGGCATTGAGTGCATGCTCCATTTTCATCGCTTCTAGAATAGCCACTGGTTGACCCTCTGTCACCGTATCTCCGCTTTTTACCAACACTTTCCACAGTTTGCCAGGCATTGGCGCAATAATGTTAGCAGCTCCACCTGCATCAGTTAGATTAGGTTCAAAAGGATTAATTTCGGTGAGCGTATACCAGCGACTTTGCCATGAGACGAGTAGGGTGTCTTCATTTCTAAGGGTGATAAAACGTTCCCAGCTACCATTTATTTGTAGGCGAACGACATTGTTTTCGTTTTCTTCAGCCAGCACATCGAGATCATTTTCTAGGTGGAAGATAAAGTGATTATCATGCTCTGTGACAACGATTTCAATATCATCGCCCTCTTCATAACAAAAAAACAGGCTTCTTTCACTCTGCCCATTTGGACGCCAACCAGTGGTATCAAACCAAGGTGAGTTCGGGTCGTCAGCTGCTTCTGCCATTTTGCTAACCGCTTTTTGCCCATCAAGGAGTAGGCGCACGCTTGCAGCTAAAAGGACGTTTTCAGGGAGTTCGACACGACTCTCTTCAAGAAGCGTATCAAGTTTTGCATCGATGTATTGCGTATCAATACGATTCTCAATAAAGTCCGTGTGGGTGACTAGCGTCTCAAGAAAAGCGATGTTATTTTCAACACCAATGATGCCAGTTTCACCCAGAGCCTTAAGTAGTCGAGTACGTGCAATCTCACGATCTTCTCCCCAGACAACCAGTTTAGCAATCATTGGATCATAAAAAACACTGATCACATCACCTTCTTCAACACCTGTTTCAACGCGCAAGTTGGGTCCAACTTCGGGGAAGCGCAGATGATGTAGTTTTCCAGTTGAAGGGAGAAAAAGGTTATTTGGATTTTCAGCGTAAAGGCGTGTTTCAAATGAGTGGCCTGTGCTGATTATCTCTTCTTGCTTGAGTGGTAGAGGCTCACCTGCGGCAACACGTAACTGCCATTCCACAAGATCTTGTCCTGTTACCATTTCAGTTACAGGATGTTCCACCTGAAGACGGGTGTTCATTTCCATAAAGTAGAAAGAGCTGTCTTCACCGACAATAAATTCGATAGTGCCAGCACCTAAATAGCTGATCGCACGTGCTGCGTTAGCAGCCGCAATACCCATCGCTTCACGTGTTTCTTCATCAAGGAAAGGAGATGGTGTCTCTTCGATAATTTTCTGGTGTCGACGTTGCAGTGAACATTCACGTTCATGCAAATGAACATAATGACCATGTGAATCACCAAACACTTGAAATTCAATATGCCGTGGCTTGCTGATATAGCGTTCTAGTAGAACACGATCATCACCAAATGCATTGGTTGCTTCACGTTTAACAGAATCAAGGCTGCTGGCAAATTCAGATGCAGCATTAACAACGCGCATGCCTTTACCACCACCGCCTGAAACGGCTTTGATCAATAAAGGAAAACCGACATTGCTGGCTTGCTCTGCTAGATAATCAGAATCCTGATTTTTACCATGGTAGCCAGGAACAACAGGTACATTGGCTTCTTCCATCAATGCTTTAGCCGCATCTTTTGCGCCCATTTTGACAATAGAATCGGCTGATGGACCAATAAAGGTGATCCCTGCTTCTGGACAGGCACGCGCAAAATCACTGTTTTCAGATAGAAATCCGTAAGCAGGGTGAATTGCATCAACACCAACACGTTTGGCTAATTCAAGGAGTGTACTGGCTTTTAGGTAAGATTCATCAGGACGTGAACCACCAATATGATATGCCTCATCTGCCAGTTTAACGTGGCGAGCATGGCGGTCAGCATCAGAGTATACTGCAACACTGGTGATGCCCATTTTTTTCAGAGTTGAGATAACACGGCAAGCAATTTCACCACGGTTTGCAATTAGTACTTTTTTAAACATTATTATTTCTCCTAAATTACATTCTGAATACGCCAAAAGAGGTTTTCTCTATTGGCGTTTTCAATGCAGTTGCCAGTGCAAGTCCGAGTACACGTCGAGTATCGCGAGGGTCAAGGATGCCATCATCCCAAAGTCGAGCTGTGGCGAAATAAGGGTCACTCTGCTCTGCATATTGATCAAGAATAGGTTGTTTAAATGCTTGCTCTTCTTCTGCAGACCAGCTGCCACCAGCAGCTTCAATCTGATCACGTTTAACTGTTGCCAGTACAGAAGAAGCTTGTTCGGCGCCCATTGTTGCAACACATGAGTTTGGCCAGGTCCAGAGCATTCTTGAACCGAATGCTCTTCCGCACATACCATAGTTTCCTGCACCATAAGAGCTACCAATAATAATGGTAAATTTAGGAACATTAGAGCAAGCGACAGCTGTCACCATTTTTGCGCCATTTTTAGCTATGCCTTCTTCTTCGTATTTTTTACCAACCATAAAACCAGTAATGTTCTGAAGAAATAGCAGAGGAATACCGCGCTGATTACACAGCTCGATAAAGTGTGTTCCTTTAAGTGCGGCAGGTGAAAAAAGAATGCCGTTATTGGCAACAATACCGACTGGATAACCATTAATATGGGCAAAACCACAGACTAGTGTTGGTCCAAACAGGGGCTTGAACTCATGAAATTCTGACCCATCCACCAGACGAGTAATTATTTCGCGAACCTCAAAAGGCTGGCGAGCATCTTTTGGGATAACACCTAGAATATCATCGATAGGATAGAGTGGTTCACGAGATTCACGTACGTTTACTTGAATGGTTTTTGTTACATTCAGATGTTCGATAACATCACGTGCAATCGATAGTGCATGGGTGTCGTCTTCAGCAATATGATCGGTTACACCAGAAGTTTTGCAGTGAAGGTCAGCGCCGCCGAGCTCTTCGGAAGTAACCACTTCACCCGTAGCAGACTTCACCAGTGGTGGCCCCGCAAGAAAGATTGTTCCTTGCTCTTTAACAATGATTGATTCATCACACAGTGAAGGAATATAAGCGCCACCTGCTGTACAGGAGCCCATTACAACGGCAATTTGAGGAATGCCATCACCAGACATTCTTGTCTGATTATAAAAAAAACGCCCAAAGTGCTCTTTGTCTGGAAAAACTTCATGCTGCAAAGGTAGGAAAGCGCCACCTGAATCGACTAGATAAATACAAGGTAGTCGATTTTCAGCAGCAATCTCCTGAGCTCTAAGATGTTTTTTGACCGTAAGAGGATAATAAGTTCCCCCCTTTACTGTTGCATCATTAGCGATAACCATTACTTCGATACCATGGACGCGGCCTATGCCAGTAATAATACCAGCAGCAGATGCCTTACCATCATACATTTTGTATGCAGCTAATTGAGACAATTCTAGAAAAGCGCTGCCTGAATCGAGCAGTGCTTTAATACGATCCCTTGGTAAAAGTTTTCCACGGTCAAGGTGTCTCTTGCGAGAAAATTCACCACCACCTTCTGCAGCAGTTTTGATTCGACTTTTCAACACATCAACTAACGATTCCATTTGAGCTTTATTCTCTTTGAAATCGGGTGAGGCTGTTTCCAGTTTTGATTTAATGATTGGCATATTGGTTACCTTGTCTCCTCTTTATTGAGCACTGTTTTTAGTACTCGTATGAATCTTGTTTTTGTTTTTGTTTAGGTCATTTTCAACGCCATTGCGGTTGCTTTACCGCCACAGAGGCTGACAATACCTTTATTTAATCCCTTATGTCTTAATGCTGGAATAAGAGTCACCAGTACGCGTGCACTCGATTTATTGTGAGTAAGACAGATATTTGTAGTGTTTTAAGTGCGCTTTACATTTAAATGCACTCTATTTTCTCGTTGGTTCTCTCGCTGCATCTATAATTTGTTGCAGTAAATGTTTAAGCTTTACAGAACAGCACTCTAGCATTATGATAATTATTAATCCAATAGTCGTTTGATTAATAATCATTTATAGCAATTGCTAGTTTGATATATTTAAATTAGCTAACTAAAAGCTCAAGGGCGTTCCCTTGAACCTTTGTATTTTTCTAGATCTAAAAGCAGGCAATGGCAACACTTAAAGTAAGCGATCTAAAATGCTTTAAGCAGAACTTTCTAGTGGTATAAAGATGGTGATTTTAGTATGAGGAACATTTCTGGAATGCAGATCGTTTTTTTGAATGAAATTTAAAATTATAATAAAGGATAAAAATGCAAAATTTTGAAACAATTAAGTTAGATGTTGATGGGAAAGGTGTTGCACGACTGACTTTGAATAGGCCAGAACTTCATAATGCGATGAATGGAAGATTGATCGCAGAGATGCAGATAGCGGTAGCTGAAATTGAGTCATCTAGTAATATTCGCGTCGTTATTCTTAGTGGTACTGGACAGACATTCTGTGCTGGCGGTGATCTTAACTGGATGAAAAGCAATATTAGTAAAACACGTGCTCAGCGAGTTGAAGAAACAGGCGAACTAGCAAATATGCTGGCTGCACTGAATAACTTGAGTAAGCCGCTAATTGGTCGAATTCAGGGATTAGCATACGGAGGGGGCGTTGGTATGATCTCTGTTTGTGATATCGCAATAGGTGTTAATAGTGCAACTTTTGGATTAACCGAAGTTAAATTAGGCCTTACGCCAGCAACAATTTCTCCTTATGTGGTGAAAAGGATCGGTGCTACAAATGCACGCCGAAACTTTTTTAATGCCAGAATCTTTAATGCAGAAGAGGCACAGAGAATAGGTTTATTAACAGAAACTGTTGAAGCCGAGAAACTGGATGAAGTGATTGAAAAAGAAGTCAATATGATTCTAAAATGCGCACCTGGTGCTATTGCATCAACCAAGAAGTTAATAGACTATGTTGATACGCATAGCGCACCAGATAATCGTATTTATACTGCAGCCAATTTAGCGGATGCATGGGAAACAGAAGAGGGTAAGGAAGGGATCGATGCTTTTTTGAATAAACGAAAAGCAAACTGGTTGAACTAGTATTGTTCAATACATGCTCGCCAAAACAATAGAAACAATAATAAAAATTTAAGGAAGAAAAATGAAATCAATCTATTTTAAAGAAGAACACAATATGTTGCGAGATCAAATCAAGCGATTTATTGAGCAGAAAGTAATACCAGTTGCTGAGCAATGGGAAGAAACCGGCAAAGTACCTCGTGAGATTTTGCAGGAGATGGGTGAGTTAGGTTTTCTGGGGATTCGTTACCCAGCAGAGTATGGCGGTAGTGAATTAGATACATTGGGTTCGGTTGTTCTGGCTGAAGAGTTGGGTCGCTCTACTTTTGGTGGTTTTGCGGTAACCGTTTTAGTGCACACCGATATGGCCTCTCCTCATATCGATAACTTTGCCAATAAAGAACAACTCGCGAAATATATGCCAGATATTATATCGGGCAAAAAGATTGCTGGCGTTGCTGTGACTGAACCTGATGCCGGTTCAGATGTTTCTGGCATGCGAACGCGTGCTGTTAAAGATGGTGATCACTATGTGTTGAATGGCACAAAAATGTTTATTACAAACGGTGTTCATGGCGATATCTTTTTTGTTGCGGCAGTAACAGATCCAGACGTGAAACCATCACGTGGTATTTCGATTTTTGCGATAGAGAAAGGAACGCCTGGTTTTACCGTTGGAAAAAATCTTAAGAAAATGGGCTGGTTATCATCCGATACAGCGGAGCTTATCTTTGATAACTGTCGAGTACCTGCTGAAAACATCCTGGGGGAATTAAATAAAGGCTTTTACTCAATTATGCGTAATTTCCAGAATGAAAGACTTGTTTTGGGTGCGCAAACAATGGGTGAGGCGTCTAAAGCCATTGAATTAACAATTGAATATGTAACAACACGAAAAGCATTTGGTGGGGTGTTGTTTGATAAACAGGCAATTCGACAGCGTTTGGCGTCACTTGCAGCGCAGGTAGAGGCAGGAAAGCAGCTAGTTTATCATGCCGCCTGGTTGGATGCGCAAGGGCTTGATTGTATTAAAGAGGTATCGATGGCTAAAGCCTATTGTGGCGATTTGGTGAATAAGGTGATGTATGATTGCCTCCAATTTCACGGTGGTACTGGATTTATTCGCGAAACTGCTATTGAGCGGATGTACCGTGATGCCCGTATTCAATCGATCGGTGGCGGAGCAACGGAAGTGATGCTTGAAGAAGTTTCTAAACGGATGGTTCCCTGAGTTTGTTGGCTGAATTATGGGATGGATATTAAAGATAAAAGTATCAATGAAAGAGCGCGACACTTCTCAGTATCGCGTATCCCGTATGTTCGAGATGAGTTAAACCAACCAGTGGGAACCGAATTATTCCTCGTTATCACTGGTAGATAATTTTAACTACAAAGTCCACAAGGCTATGCTAGCGTTTTAGCTGCGCCTTGAGGCTTTTTTAGTATTAGATAAGTAACAGAAAGGTTTTTATGAAATATAAAAAGATTAAATTTAATAAACAGGACAAAATAGCCACTATCACACTTAATGACCCTGAGACGCGTAATGCGATTACTAACCTTGTTCTTTTAGAAGAGGTTAAGGACGCCCTGCGATCAATTGAGCATGATCAAGATGTCTCTGTTTGTATTTTAACAGGGGAAGGTAAAGGCTTTTCATCGGGCGGAAACGTCAAAGATATGCTTAACCGCGAAAATATGTTTTCAGGTGACGGATTAGAATTGCAGAATAACTACCGAAATGGAATTCATAGCCTTTCAAAACTAATGTACTCATTTGAGATTCCAATGATTGCTGCGGTTAATGGTGCAGCAGCGGGGGCAGGTGTTGACTTGGCACTGTTGTGTGATTTACGAATTGGCTCAGAAAATGCAACTTTTGCTTCTTCCTTTATTAATTTAGCGGTTATCCCTGGAGATGGTGCTGCTTGGTTATTACGAAAAACCGTGGGTGCTCAACGAGCAGCAGAGATGGTTTTAACGGGGAGAACTGTTGATGCAAACGAGGCGCTAGAAATGGGCATGTTACTTAAAGTGGTTAAGCCTGAGGCTCTTATGGCATCTGCGCTGGAAATAGCGAAAGAAATAGCATCAAAATCACGCGAAACATTAATTATTACGAAACGGCTGCTTAAATCAACAGATACTCTTGGCTATGAGGATCATTTAAATCTCTGTTCAGCTAATCAAGGGATGTTGCATCAAGCACCAGCTCATGACGAGGCGATGAAAGCTTTTTTCAATAAGAGAAAGTAAGCGTATATTACTATTACCAAATATCGGTAAAACTCAACAAGCCTGACCTGAATTTATTAAAATAAGGCAGGCAAAAGCCATTATTAACACAGCGCAATCTACCTCTGAACAACGTTCTTTTCTGATCTTTCTGCATAAGGACGTGATTATACACTTTATTTTTCTTATTTTTATCTTAAATACTGAATGGAACCGTTAGCAATTTCAAATCATTTACATAATTATCTGTAATAATTTAACTAACGAGACTCGCAGTGCTTTCCTGAAATTTAGCTATGCTTGGATAAAATAAAGCTATTGTTAAACGTGCATATGCATACAAGACAGGAAACTGTCATTCCCGAAGTGTTTTGTCAGTGCTTTAGACACTGGATAAAGGAGAACATGCTCTATGCACTCTCTATAAGTGGCATCCATGCCACATCCGTTCAAGACATCACGGGGATGACGAACCTGAGTTAGGTACATAGCCATGTAGTTAAATAAGATTGTTAAATAGACGATATAAAAAGTAAATATTGTGTTAACACTTGAAATTTGTAACAATTAATCTCTGAATTTGCACAAGCCGTTTTTTAATGATAGTCGACACTAATGTCTACCTCCATATAAACAGCTAAAAAGTGCGAACATTATAATAACTATAAATTTACGGATAATGTATGCAAAAGCTAAGTTGTAACAACTTATTTGTGCTTTTAATTGCTTTTTTACTGAGTTCACCTATTTCAGACGCTCAAGCAACCGATGCACCTACTTTAACAACAGCAGTACCCCTACAACCTTTAAATATTCCCTATAGCAAAGGTGAAATAACCCTTGATGGTGAATTAAACGAAAAACTTTGGTCAAAAGCATTATTAGTTGACCTTGATCTTGTTAATAGCCCTTGGGAAAACTTACCTAGCCCGATTAAAACAACAGCAAGACTTATCGAAAATGGTGAGTTTCTTTATGTATCATTTATTGCAATAGATCCTGACCCTGAAAAAATCCAAGGCTTTTTAACCGATCGCGATGATGCATGGTTTCATGATCTTGTTGGTATTAAGCTCGATACTCACAACAATCGCCGCTTAAATTATGAGTTTTTTGTTAATCCTTACGGTGTACAAAATGATGCTACCTTCAATGAAATAACCAATAGCGCTAATACTTCATGGGATGGACTTTGGTATGCCTTTGGTAAAAAAACTGAGCAAGGTTATCAAGTAGAAATGGCGATTCCTTATAATATTCTAAATTTCAAAAGTGATGGTCAAGAAAAAAAATGGGCAATAGAACTCGTAAGAATTTATCCTAGAGATACAAAATTACGCATATCTCATGTGCCAATAAATAGAGATAATTCCTGCTGGCTTTGCCAATATCCTGAAGCCGTTGGTTTTGAAAACGCTAAAATAGGGCAAAATTTAAGATTAACACCAACACTTACAGCAAGCAGAAATGAAAACCGTAATGTATATGCTAATGGTAACAATAATTCGGGTAACTGGTCATCGGTAGACGATGTTGAAGCAGGTCTTGATTTACGTTGGGGTATTAACGCTAACAATTTATTAAATGCTACAATAAACCCTGACTTTTCAACTGTTGAAAGTGATGCAGGCCAACTTAATGTAAATACAAACTTTTCATTATTTTACGAAGAAAAACGCGCTTTTTTCCTCGATAATAGTGACTATTTCAGTAGTGATTTTAACTTGGTTTATACTCGTAACATTGCCGATCCAGATTATGGCGCTAAACTAACAGGTCGTATTGATAAACACAGTTATGGCGTATTCACCACCAACGATACTGAAACGAATATATTGTTGCCGGGTAACTTAAACTCAGGTTTAACAACATTAAATAAGAAAAGTAATTCAAGCGCATTACGTTATCGCTATGACTATGATGATGACTTAACTATAGGCACCATAGCAACGTTACGTACCGCTGATAACTACCACAACTATGTTGTTGGTATTGATGCTCGCTATCGGTTATCACAGTCAAATGCCATTAAAGCACAAATATTAAACTCCAATACCTTATACCCAGATAAAGTCAGTGACTTCTTCAAACCAAGTGATGACAGCTTTAGTGATCAAGCCTTTAAAATTAACTTTAATCATAATTCTGAATATTGGCTACTAGATATAGAACACCAGAATATTGGCGCTAACTTTAGAGCTGATTTAGGCTTTATGCCCAAAGTTGACATAAAAACCGACACCGCTTTTCTCCAAAGAACTTTTTACTCAGAACAAGACAGTCTTTGGCAAGAAGCTGGGATTTCAGGAAAATGGCATATTGTTCATAACATTAATAATGAACTTATAGAACGTGAATTAATTGCTAGCTTTAATATTAATGGACCACTGCAATCGAACCTAGAAATTGGATTAGCACACGCCGAAAAAGTTGGGCTTCGTTATGATGGTTCTATATCTGATATTGATGGTAACACTTCTTCTTTTAATGAAGATCAACTCAGGTTATTTACCGATGCGTATTTAAATAAACGTACTTATGTATCTTTTGAGGCAACAATTGGTGATAAAATTGACTATTCAAATGATCGCTTAGGTGATTTGATACAAGTTGCAGGTAATCTTACTGTTTTTATCACTGATCATTTAGAGTTTGATTTTTATCAAACCTATAGTAAGTTAGATGCAAAAAATGATTTTGGCGTAGATGCTAATGTTTATGTGGCAAAAATTTCAGAGCTGCGTATATCTTACCAGTTTGATGTGCGTAGTTATTTAAAGTTAAGTATGATTTACAGTGATGTGGATAGAAACCCTGATAACAATGACTATATTTACTCAGAACAAAGTAAAGATTTATCGGCTCAGTTGATCTATGCCTATAAAATTAATCCTCAAACGGTGTTTTTCTTAGGTTATTCTGATTACAGTTTTCAAGATGATGATTTAACAACATTAGAGCGAAGCGATAGAACCTTTTTCACTAAAATTAGTTACGCTTGGGCACCATAGGTTTATACTCATGACACCTCAAAATATTCCTTTTCAGCGAGAATTAAAAGGCTTAGAGGCAAGGCATTGATTGACAATAATAGTTGTTCTATTGTCGAAATCAATAACGCCGCGTCTGAGCAAATCATGCTCGTCGTTGCTCCTTTTTTTAAGGGAACAACCATTAATAAAAACAAGCGCCTTGATCATGAATCGCTCAGGCGCCCTGAAACAGGCATTTTGAGGTATCATGAGTATAGTAGCTAACGCTGAATAAAAACATTCAACGTTAGCCTTAAGCTTAAACTAACGCTTTAATTCCCTGCCCTAAGCCTGAAAGCGTTAATGGATACATTTTATGCTCTATAAGTTGCTGCATTATTTGTATTGAAGCATAGCTAGGCCATTGCTGTTCAGTTTGAGGGTTTAACCAAATCACTTTATCAAAATGATCCGTTAACCTTTTCATCCAAACGCTACCTGCTTCTTCATTCCAGTGCTCTACACTACCTCCTGGGTAAGTAATTTCATACGGGCCCATGGTGGCATCGCCAATAAAAATAACTTTGTAGTCACGACCATAAGTGTGTAGTACTTGTAACAAGTCTATTTTTTCATGGTGTCGACGATTGTTATCGCGCCAAACACTTTCATAAATACAATTGTGAAAGTAAAAAAACTCTAAATGTTTAAATTCGCCATGAACTGCAGAGAATAATTGCTCGCATACTTTGATGTGATCATCCATTGAGCCACCAATATCAAAAAACATTAATACTTTTATCGCATTATGTCGTTCAGGCTTCATTTTAATATCAAGATAACCCGCATTGCGTGCCGTTGCGGCAATAGTGTCATCAAGTGCAAGTTCTTCACTACTACCAGTACGTGCAAATTGACGCAACTTACGCAATGCCACTTTCATATTGCGTGTGCCAATTTCAACATTAGCATCGAGATTTTTAAACTGACGCTTATCCCACACTTTCGTTGCACGGCGGTGCCTTGAACTATCTTGACCAATTCGAACACCTTCAGGATTATAACCGTAAGCACCAAAGGGCGATGTGCCACCAGTACCTATCCACTTATTACCACCTTGATGGCGTTTTTCTTGCTCTTTAAGACGCTCTGCAAGTGTTTCCATTAGCTTATCTAAACCGCCTAAAGCTTTTATTTTCGCTTTTTCTTCTGCACTTAATTGCTTTTCAAAATGCTTCTTTAGCCACTCTTCTGGTATTTCAGATAAATCTAATTCTAAACTTGCAACACCTTTAAAGTAATCAGCAAAAGCTCTGTCAAACTTATCAAAGTGTACTTCGTCTTTAACAAGTACTGTTTTACTTAACGCATAAAAGTCATCAATACTAGCAAACACCACGCCCTTCTCTATCGCTCGAATTAAATCAAGCAGTTCACGCAACGTACAAGGGACTTTGTAATCACGTACCTTACAAAAGAAATCAATTAACACAAACTAACCTCTTCGATTCATAAAGGCTAATTTTTCGAATAGGTGAACATCTTGCTCATTCTTCAATAAAGCGCCATGAAGTGGCGGTATAACCCTACTCTGTCTTGTTTCATGTAAAACTTCAGGAGAAATATCTTCTGCTAATAACAGTTTTAACCAATCAATCAATTCAGATGTTGAAGGTTTTTTCTTTAAACCAGGCATATCACGTAAATCAAAAAATAGCGCCAGTGCTTCGTCTAATAATTTTTGTTTTATCTTAGGAAAATGCACATCAACAATGGCTTGCATTTCAGCTTTTTCAGGAAAGCTTATGTAATGAAAGAAACAGCGTCGAAGAAAAGCGTCTGGTAATTCTTTTTCATTATTAGAAGTAATAATAATAATAGGTCTTTGTTTAGCAACGACTTTTTCTTGAGTTTCATAAACAAAAAATTCCATTTTGTCTAGCTCTAACAATAAATCATTAGGAAACTCAATATCAGCTTTATCTATTTCATCAATCAGTAATACCGGACGGTTATCCGATGTAAAGGCATGCCACAATTTTCCTTTAATAATATAGTTACTAATGTCATTAACTTTTTCATTACCTAACTGACTATCTCTTAGTCGAGATACAGCATCATATTCATATAAGCCTTGTTGTGCTTTGGTAGTTGACTTAATATGCCATGGAATCAGCTCTACATTTAAACTTGTTGCAAGCTCTTCCGCTAGCATTGTTTTACCTGTACCGGGTTCCCCTTTTATTAATAAGGGTTTCTCTAAAGCAATGGCTGCATTAACCGCTAACTGTAATTCATTTGATGCAATATAATTGCTTGTGCCCTGAAATGCGCTCATATTCAATTTCCAATAGTTTAAAGAGTAATAAAGTGATAATAAAAAGTAACTTAACAAATTCGTACTAGAAATGCACTTATCTATTCCATAAATACATATAAGTTATAACAAAATATCACTTCTTTTTCTGTTATAAAACGCTAATCTTAACAAATAAGTTAACGTGAAAGAAGTCACAGGATCCTACTATGTCTAATATATTTAAAGATAACTCAACCTCCATTGGCAATACCCCTTTGGTAAAGCTTAATCGTGTAATTGCTAGTAAAAATAGTGACGGCACACCTACCGCAACCGTTTATGCTAAAATAGAGTCTAGAAACCCAAGTTTTAGTGTTAAGTGTCGTATTGGCGCAGGTATGGTTTGGGATGCTGAAGAAAAAGGCATTTTAAAAGAAGGTAAAGAAATTGTAGAGCCAACTAGTGGTAATACGGGTATTGCACTTGCTTTTGTTGCCGCTGCTCGTGGCTACGGCATAACATTAACCATGCCAAGCACTATGAGCTTAGAACGTCGTAAATTACTTTCTGCTTTAGGTGCAAAAGTTGAATTAACTGATGGCGCAAAAGGAATGAACGGCGCAATTGCTAAAGCGCAGGAAATTAAAGACTCAGATCCTGAAAAATATGTTTTATTAGGCCAATTTGATAACCCTGCAAACCCACAAATTCACGAAAAAACAACAGGGCCTGAAATTTGGCGTGATACTGACGGTAATATTGATATTTTAGTTTCAGGTGTTGGTACTGGTGGCACAATTACAGGTACTAGCCGTTACTTAAAATTAACTCAAGGTAAAGCAATATCAAGCATTGCTGTTGAACCAACAGATTCACCAGTCATTACTCAAAAACTTGCTGGCGAAGAATTAACACCTGGTCCTCATAAAATTCAGGGCATAGGCGCTGGTTTTATTCCGGGTAACCTTGACTTAGAAATGATTGATGGTGTTGAGCAAGTATCAAATGAAGATTCTATGGCAATGTCACATCGTTTAATGAAAGAAGAAGGTATTCTTGCTGGCATTTCATCAGGCGCAGCTGTAGTTGCGGCTAAGCGTCTTGCTGAATTACCTGAAAACTCAGGTAAAGTTATTGTAGCAATTTTACCCAGTTCAGCTGAGCGTTACTTATCAAGCGCTTTGTTTAGTGATAGCTTTTCAGAAAAAGAATTAGTGCAATAAGCACGATACTAATTCTTGATACAAGGTGCTTCGGCACCTTTTTTATTGAAAAGTTTATGCTGTTTACGCTATGCTTATGTAAATAATTGCACATCAACTTAAAATAAATAAACTTATGTATAAAACAGTTCCTCTAGTTATTCTCTTAATACTTTTTCTTAGTGCCTGTAGCGAAGGAGAAAAAGAAATCAAAGAAATAGATAACCCAACACTTGTTGCTGTTGCTTTTTTTGAAGCTATCTATAATGAAAAAGATATTAACAAAGCCGCATCGGTTTGTTCACCTAAATTGTCACGTTTATTGTTGCACTACAAAACGTCACAATCTGTTGCTCGACACCTCTTTAATATGTCTTTTGAAAAAGTTACCGATATAAGCCCTGAAGATACGGGTGTAAAAGTCAGAGAGCGATTTAAAGATGAAACTATCGTTACCGTTTACATTGAAGGCATTTACGATGAAAGTAAAATAAAAGATATTAAACGTCTTTTATTAATTCAAAATGAAAACGGCCAATGGGTTATTGATGAAATTTTAAAAGATCCCTTTTAAACAACAAAGCCCTAAACATTAATAATACTTGGGGCTTTATAATATTAAATTAACCTTGTTTCTTAGCTCGACATGCGTTTTAGATATGCTCTACAGACATGATTTCGTATTCAACCACGCCGCCAGGTGTTGAAATTTCAATTTCACTATCCACTTCTTTACCAATTAAACCACGAGCAATTGGTGAATTAATTGAAATGCGGTTTTGCTTTATATCAGCTTCATCATCACCAACAATTTTGTACTTTACCTCATCTTCAGTATCAATATTGAGTAAAGTTACCGTAACACCAAAAATCACTTTACCGCGATTGGGTATTTTTGAAATATCAATAATTTGAGCATTGCCCAATTTACCTTCAATTTCTTGAATACGACCTTCGCAAAAACTCTGTTGCTCACGAGCAGCATGGTACTCAGCATTTTCTTTTAAATCACCATGCTCACGTGCGGTTGCAATATCTGCAACGATTGTCGGGCGTTTTACTGTTTTTAAATAATTCAGCTCTTCACGTAACGCATCAGCGCCGTGAACTGTCATAGGGTATTGACTCATAATAATTTTCTTTCTTGTTTATAACCTAGTTAATTTCTACTAAATAAGTGTAAATAGCGAAGCCAGTTACCTTATTTACAACGCTTGTGTAATTCTTGAATAGACGTAACCTTATCACGATCATCTGCAGAATGCGCCTGACACGCAGCAAATGCGGCATTAAGTGTTGTCGTATAAGCAACTTTATAGCGTAATGCACCGCCACGTAATACTTTAGAATCTTCAATAGCCTTACGACCTTCTGTCGTATTAATTATATAGCTATATTCACTATTTTTAATTCTATCAAGAATGTGTGGGCGACCTTCATGTACTTTATTTACTAAGCGTACAGGTATATCTGCTTCGCCTAAGATAATAGCCGTACCATGAGTTGCATCAAGTTCATAACCTAACTCAACCATTTGTTTAGCAAGCTCTACCACACGAACTTTATCGCTATTACGTACAGAAATTAATGCTCTTCCTGACTTAGGAACAGACTCACCTGCACCTAAATTCGCTTTAGCATAAGCTTCTTCAAACGTATCACCTACGCCCATCACTTCACCTGTTGAGCGCATTTCTGGGCCAACTAATGGGTCACTTCCGTGGAACTTGTTAAAAGGAATAACCACTTCTTTCACTGAGAAAAACGGCGGGATCATTTCTTTTACGATGCCCTGCTCTTTCAGTGATTTACCTGCCATAACACGAGCGCCAATTTTAGCTAGTGGAACAGACGTTGCTTTTGATACAAATGGTACAGTACGCGCAGCACGCGGGTTTACTTCAATCAAATATACTTCGTCATCTTTAACTGCCATTTGTGTGTTCATTAAGCCAATAACACCAAGCTCGAATGCTAAATCAGTTACTTGCTTGCGCATCACATCTTGAATTTCATGACTTAAGCTGTACGCAGGTAATGAACAAGCACTGTCACCTGAGTGAACGCCAGCTTGTTCAATATGCTGCATGATACCGCCAATAACAACATCAGTGCCATCACAAATAATATCAATGTCTACTTCAATTGCATCATCAAGGAAGTGATCTAGCAATACTGGCGAGTCATTTGATACGCTTACCGCTTCGGTCATATAACGACGTAAATCATCTAGGTCGTAAACGATTTCCATCGCGCGACCACCTAATACATACGATGGACGAACAACTAACGGGAAACCAATAGTTTCAGCTTTTGCCATTGCTTCATCAATTGACGTTACCGTCGCATTTTCTGGTTGTAATAAACCTAAACGGTCTACAGCTTGTTGGAAACGCTCTCTGTCTTCTGCACGGTCAATAGCATCAGGTGAAGTACCGATAATTGGCACACCTGCCGCTTCTAAAGCGCGAGCTAATTTAAGTGGTGTTTGACCACCGTATTGCACAATAACGCCTTTAGGTTTTTCAATACGAACAATTTCTAATACATCTTCAAAGGTAATTGACTCAAAATAAAGTCTGTCTGATGTATCGTAATCGGTAGAAACTGTTTCAGGGTTACAATTGACCATAATGGTTTCATAACCGTCTTCACGTAAAGCTAAAGCAGCATGAACACAACAATAATCAAATTCAATGCCTTGACCAATACGATTAGGGCCACCACCTAAGATCATTATTGAATCTTTGTCAGTGGGGGCAGCTTCACATTCTTCATCATAGGTTGAGTACATGTAAGCCGTGTCAGAGCTAAACTCTGCAGCACACGTATCCACACGCTTATAAACAGGGTAGATATCAGCGTTATGACGTTTTTTACGAATTTCAGCTTCACTTACACCGATAACATCAGCAAGACGTGCATCAGCAAAACCTTTACGCTTAAGTTTACGTAAATAATCTGCCGTTAATATTTTTAAACCACCGTCACGTATTTTCGTTTCTTCTAAAACAATATCTTCAATTTGCACTAAGAACCAGCGATCGATCATGGTTAATCGATAAATATCATCAACCGTTAAACCTAAACGAAAAGCATCGGCTACATACCAGATTCTATCTGAGCCAGCTTCTTGCAGTTCATGCATAATTTTTGTTTTAGCACCTGGCTGAGTAACATCAACCATAGAGTCAAAACCATTAACACCAACTTCTAAGCCACGTAGAGCTTTTTGCATAGACTCTTGTTGATTTCGGCCAATCGCCATTACTTCACCAACAGATTTCATTTGCGTTGTTAATCTGTCTTCACATCCCGCAAATTTTTCAAAATTGAAACGTGGGATTTTAGTGACAACGTAATCAATGGTTGGCTCAAATGATGCTGGTGTTTTGCCACCAGTGATATCATTCGTTAACTCATCAAGCGTATAACCTATGGCTAATTTGGCTGCAATTTTAGCAATTGGGAAACCTGTTGCTTTTGATGCTAAAGCTGATGAACGTGATACACGAGGGTTCATCTCAATAATAACCATGCGGCCAGTCTCAGGACAAATACCAAACTGTACGTTTGAACCACCGGTTTCAACGCCAATTTCACGCAGTACCGCCAATGAGGCATTACGCATGATTTGATATTCTTTATCTGTTAGCGTTTGCGCTGGTGCTACAGTTATAGAGTCACCAGTATGAATACCCATCGGGTCAAAGTTTTCAATTGAACAAATAATAATACAGTTATCATTTTTGTCACGAACCACTTCCATTTCATACTCTTTCCAGCCAATTAATGATTCATCAATCAATAATTCTGATGTTGGCGAAAGATCTAAACCACGAGTACAAATTTCAATAAACTCTTCAATGTTATATGCGATACCACCACCGGTGCCACCCATAGTAAATGATGGACGAATAATACAAGGAAAACCAAGGTGTTTACTTGCAGTTAACGCTTCTTCAATAGTGTGAACAATTTCAGCGCGTGGCGTATCTAAACCAATAGCCTTCATGGCTTTATCGAAACGACTTCTGTCTTCGGCTTTATCAATTGCATCAGCCGTTGCGCCAATCATCTCAACATTGAATTCTTTTAACACGCCTTTCGCTTCAAGCTCTAGTGCACAGTTAAGCGCAGTTTGTCCACCCATTGTTGGTAATACGGCACAAGGACGCTCTTTTTCAATGATTTTACGTACAACTTCCCAATGAATAGGCTCAATATAAGTCGCATCGGCCATTTCTGGGTCGGTCATAATAGTTGCAGGGTTAGAGTTAACTAATACAACTCGATAACCTTCTTCTCGCAACGCTTTACACGCTTGCGCACCTGAATAATCAAACTCACAGGCTTGACCAATAACAATTGGCCCTGCACCTAAGATCAAGATAGTTTTTAAATCAGTTCTTTTTGCCATGTCTATATTCTCTCTTATCTTGTCGTTAGGATTAAGCTTGATTGGCTTTATTTGAGGCTTTGTATTCATTAATCAACTCAATAAAATGATCGAATAACGGTGCTGCATCATGTGGCCCGGGGCTTGCTTCAGGGTGTCCTTGAAAACTAAACGCTGGTTTATCTGTGCGGTGAATACCTTGCAATGAATCATCAAATAAAGACTTATGCGTAACTTTTAAGTTACTAGGTAAGTTAGCTTCGTCAACAGCAAAGCCGTGATTTTGTGAGGTAATCATTACCACATCACGAGCAAAATCTTTTACTGGATGGTTAGCACCATGGTGACCAAATTTCATTTTGATGGTTTTTGCACCACTAGCTAAACCTAACAGCTGATGACCTAAACAAATACCAAAAATAGGGATGTCAGTTGTTAAAAATTCTTTAATCGCAGTTATAGCGTAATCACATGGCTCAGGGTCGCCAGGGCCATTTGATAAGAAGATTCCATCAGGGTTCATAGCTAATACTTCACTTGCTGGAGTTTGCGCAGGAACAACCGTTAATTTACAGCCTCGATCAACCAACATACGTAAAATATTACTTTTGGCACCAAAATCATAAGCAACCACATGAAAGTCAAAGTTTTCAGGCTCTGAAAAACCTTCTCCCATTGCGCTACCTAAAGACCAACTACCTGAAGTCCATTGGTATTGTTCTTTAGTAGAAACGACTTTTGCCAAGTCCATACCTTTAAGGCCTGGAAATGCCTTAGCTTGAGTTAAAGCATTGTCTTGTACAGCTTGTAAGCTTTCATCACTCTCATTTTTATTACAAGCAATAGTTATGATGCAACCGTTTTGTGCACCTTTTTTACGTAACACGCGTGTTAACTTGCGGGTATCAATGTCAGCAATACCTAAAATATTATTAGCAATTAAGTATTCGCTTAAACTTTGCTCACTTCTAAAATTACTGGCCAATAAAGGTAAGTCTCTGATCACTAAACCTTTAGCGAAAATAGAATTCGATTCTTTATCTTCACAGTTAGTACCTGTATTACCTATATGCGGATAAGTCAGGGTGATAATTTGCTCTGCATATGAAGGGTCGGTAAGAATTTCTTGATAACCTGTCATTGAAGTATTAAATACTACTTCACCAACAGCCGTTCCCTGTGCACCAATTGCGGTGCCTTTAAATACAGTACCGTCTTCCAGTACTAAAATAGCAGATATAGCCAATGTAACCTCCAAAGAGAAGAAAGAAACGCAAAACTCATATATAAAACAGCGTTAAGCTTGTCTTAGTATAATCGTAAAACCGTCACAAAATTTGCATGTTTTGCAGATGAAAAAATGCCAAAAATCAGCTTTTCGCTAAACTTTTGACAAAATCCACTTATTTTACGCTTACAGGCTTCTTTCGTCTAGTAAAATGTGTAAAAACTCGTTCTTTTATGTGATTTATACTCTTTTAACCACCAAGTGCTCAAAAGTAGTAGTTTACTAATCTTTCAAACCTAAAACGTCTTGCATGTCGTAAAAGCCATTTTCTGCATCACTTAACCAAAAAGCGGCACGCATAGCCCCTAAAGCGAAAGTCATACGAGAGCTGGCTTTAT
>Ga0209081_1000158_pt1 | contig 38611 bp, 30 predicted proteins | sample GOMGulsemesocosm_4_FD_184636 | JGI IMG/M metagenome (GOLD analysis project Ga0209081, IMG submission 184636) | Methane-oxidizing microbial communities from mesocosms in the Gulf of Mexico - GOM15B Gulf of Mexico (SPAdes) (version 2) | ecosystem: Environmental > Aquatic > Marine > Cold seeps... | reverse complement strand
GGATTATTGGCATTCTCTGCTGGAACTGCAGCTGGAGTATTAATGGCAAAACTGATGAACAAATTAAGTCCAAAGGATAAACAAATTAACCCACTCATAGGAGCTGCTGGTGTATCTGCAGTGCCTATGGCAGCAAGAGTAGTAAGTAAAGTTGGTCAAGAATACGACAAATCAAATGTATTGTTAATGCATGCGATGGGTCCAAATGTTGCTGGAGTAATCGGTTCCGCCGTTGCTGCTGGTGTACTTTTATCTATATTTTAAAATAAATAGGAAAATTATAATTATGTCTGAAATAAAAAACTCACTAGGTCTAGAAAACGTAGGCAAAGTGTATAGAAATCTTGATGTTGACACATTAATAAATCATGCAGTAGAAAATGAAGGTGCTAAAGTATCTTCTACTGGTGCATTAATGATTGATACTGGAATTTTTACAGGAAGAAGTCCAAAAGACAAATTTTTTGTAAATCAAGATCCCTCGAATAAATTTATCTCATGGGGAAATGTTAACAAAAAAGTTACCCATGAAGTATATGAAGATTTATTAAAAACTACAAAAGCACAGTTAAGTAACAAAGATTTATATGTTACTGATGTGTATTGTGGTGCTAGTTTAGACAGTAGAAAATCAGTAAGATTTGTAACAGAAGTTGCTTGGCAAGCTAACTTCATCCAAAATATGTTTATTAATCCTAAATCACAAAAATGTTTAGATGAGTTTTCTTCGGATTTTACAGTATACAACGCGTGTAAAACAATTGATAAAAGTTGGGCAAGTCACAAACTACATTCAGAAGTATTTGTTGTATTTAATGTTGAAGAAAATATTGCAATTATTGGTGGTACGTGGTACGCAGGTGAAATGAAAAAAGGTGTTTTCTCAATGATGAATTATTGGTTACCTCTTGAAAATAAACTTGCAATGCATTGTTCAGCTAATATTGGTAAAGATGGAGATGTAGCTTTATTCTTTGGATTAAGTGGTACGGGAAAGACAACTTTATCTACTGATCCTCATAGAAAGTTAATAGGAGATGATGAACATGGTTGGGACGACAAAGGAGTTTTTAACTTTGAAGGTGGTTGTTATGCCAAAGTTATTGATTTAAAAGAAGAGTCTGAACCAGAAATTTTTGGTGCTATTAAAAAAGGTGCTATTTTAGAAAATGTCGTTGCAGATGAAAATGGCGTTGTAGATTACAAAGATAATAGTAAAACTGAAAATACCAGAGTATCATATCCTATTTCACATATTGAAAATCATGCACATGATTTGATGGGCGGACATCCATCAAATATCATTTTCCTATGTGCTGATGCATTTGGAATTCTTCCTCCTGTTTCAAAACTGACTAAAGAACAATCTATGTATTATTTTTTAAGCGGTTATACTGCAAAAGTTGCGGGAACTGAGAGAGGTATTACTGAACCAGTTGCAACATTTAGTTCTTGTTTTGGAGAAGCATTTCTACCACTACACCCTACTCGTTATGCTGAATTACTTGGTCAAAAAATTGATCAACACCAAGTAAACGTTTATTTAGTTAACACTGGTTGGACTGGTGGAGCGTATGGTGTTGGGAATAGAATGAGTATCAAAAATACACGAGCGTGTATTAATGGAATTTTAGATGGTTCAATTAATAATGCTGAGTTTGAAACAATGGCACATTTTAATTTAGAAATTCCTAAAACACTAGATGGTGTTGAGACAAAAGTATTAAATCCTAGAAATACTTGGGAAGATAAAAATGCTTTTGATGAGCAAGCAAAAAAATTAGCATCTATGTATATCGAGAACTTTAAAAAGTACTTGACACTAGAAAGTGAGTTTGACTTTACAGCTGCTGGTCCACAAATATAGACATAATTTAGGCCAATAAAAAAGGGGAGGTATTACTACCTCCCCTTTTTTTGTCTCAATAAATATTAATTGTTGACTAACCTTCTACTTGTATTTCTTCAATAATTTCTAAACCAAAGCCATTTAATCCAACAAAAGCATGTTTTCCACCACTTGTAAGTAATTTTAACTTTTTAATATTTAACTTATTTAAAATCTGAGCGCCAACTCCAAAATCTTTCATACTGTCTTTATTATTTTCATTGTTTTCTAGAAAAATTAAAATTCCATTTTTAGCTTGTAAGAAATTAATTGTTTTTAACATAGAGTTTAATTTTGTATCATTCATAAAAAGTTTGATATCTGATTCAACCACATGAAATTTAACATGTGTTGTTTCATTAACTTCTCCAAACTGAATTACAGTATGAAGATTATTTAAATGATCTTTAAATTTTCTCTGCACTACTTTGTGATTAAAAAATATACTTGAATCCTCTGCAACTTTTTCAACCAAAGTTTCATTTGCAAGTCTATATTCCACAAGATCAGAAATATAAATTTGTTTCATGTTATGTTTTTGCGCAAAAATATCTAAATCATCACGTCTGGCCATTGTTCCATCTTCTTTCATAATCTCACAGATAACAGCTTCGCCATTAAATCCAGCAAGTTTACATAAATCAATTGAACCTTCGGTATGTCCTGTTCGTACCAAAACACCACCACCTTTAGCTATTAAAGGGAATATATGACCAGGTTTAACCAACTCAGTAGTTCTACTAATGGGATTTGATAAAATTTTAATGGTATCATCTCTCTCACCAGCACTTATACCAGTACTAGCAGTCGTTGCATCAACAGAAACCGTGAAAGCAGTTTCATATGATGATGTATTAGAGCTAACCATTGGATTTAATTCTAATCTATCTGCAGTATCATGGGTCACAGAAACACAAATTAGTCCTTTTGCATGGGTAGCCATAAAATTAACTTTTTCAGGTGTACTCAAGGCAGCAGCATAAACCAAGTCTCCTTCATTTTCTCTATCTTCATCATCTAACATGATAACCATGTTACCTTTTCTTATTTCTTCAATTGCTTCTTTTACTCTTGTATGTGCATTCATATTTCACTCTTAGTATTAAAATTTTTTGTATCTATTAGGAATAAAAACATCAATATATTTGTGTTTTTATTTATTCCTAGTATTGTAGCAGAAATTTTAAAATTTATTATAAAAACCCTTGACATTAAAATTATTTTTTACTATAATTCCACCCTGTTAAACGATTGGGGTATCGCCAAGTGGTAAGGCACTAGCTTTTGGTGCTAGCATTCGAAGGTTCGAATCCTTCTACCCCATCCATAACCAGATCGCGGAATAGAGCAGCTCGGTAGCTCGTCGGGCTCATAACCCGAAGGTCACAGGTTCAAATCCTGTTTCCGCAACCAATTAAGAATGTTGTTATTTATGTCAAAGTAGCTCAGCTGGCTAGAGCGCTGGTCTCATAAGCCGGAGGTCGAGAGTTCAAGTCTCTCTTTTGACACCATTCTTTTACGTTTAACATCACATTATTAACCAGGTTAATAATTTAATAACTAATATGAATATTTTATGCTGATGTAGCTCAGTTGGCTAGAGCAGCTGATTTGTAATCAGCAGGTCGGGGGTTCGACTCCCTTCATCAGCTCCATTTAATATTCATATATTTGATCGCGGAATAGAGCAGCTCGGTAGCTCGTCGGGCTCATAACCCGAAGGTCACAGGTTCAAATCCTGTTTCCGCAACCAAACTCACCAATTTCGAGATAGTATTTTCACTTATTTTTATAATGTTATTTATAATATTTTTTCAATAAACTACACACTTCATTAATAATACTATTTCATAATACTTGCACAAAATCAATTCAATAATTAATAGAAAAATTATTTTTAGTATAAAAAAATAGACGTAAAAATAAATATTTATGATTTATTAATATCTTTAGTAATATAGTTATTAGTATAGGTAACAATAAATCACTACAAAATTTTATTGTTAATTAACTAATTTTTAGAATAGATATCCTAAAAGGTATCACATGAATTTACAGTACAAATATAACATGAATATATTACTTATTTTTCTTATATTAAGTTTTTTATGTTTATCTTCATTTGCTTCAAACAACCTTAAAATAGTCTATGCGGCAAGTATGCCAGATATTTTCAATAACACTCATAATAGCTATGCTAAACTAACTACCCTTTTAAAAGAAATAAGAAAAAAACACCCCAATACTTTATTTTTGTTTGGAGGAGATAGTCTGGGTCCAAGTTCTATGTCCTCTTTGGACAAAGGTGTTCATATAATAGATATATTAAATACCTTAGAACCTGATGCTGTTTCAGTAAATAAAAGAGAATTGGTTTTTTCTCCAGATGAACTCTCCCTTCGCTCATTTGAAGCAGCTTTTCCTTTTGTAGCAAGTAATGTCTATGATGAATTAACCCAAGGTAATATCGACGGAATCAACAATTATCTACTTATTAATAAAGCCAGCATTAAAATTGGTATTATTTCAGTACTCAACCCAAATGTGATTGAAGAATACGGCTTAAAAAGAGTTTCAATTTTAAATGTAGAAGAGGCCATCAGAAAACAAGCTAAAATACTACGACAAAAAAAAGTAAACTATATTATATTATTACCTTCAAATAAGTTTGACGTAACCCAAAAACTTCTAGATGAAGGTGTTATTAACTTATCATTAGATAAAAATGATCATTTTAATTTGGAAAAAAATAATTTAAAATCAATTGATAAAAAAAATGTGCTTATTACTAAAAAAGGAATTGTAGCTACGATTCATTTAACTTTTAATCATAGCCATAAAAAAGTTATTTCCTTTGAATCAAGTTTTATTGAATTAAGTTCTTTTAAAAAGGACAAAAAAGTAGAGGAGCAAATTAATTACTATCAAAAACGTATTGATTTTTTGTTCAAAGAAAAAATTGGAATATTTTCAAATCCCATAAACACAAAAAGAGACGTCATAAGAGCAAAAGAAAGTATCTTTGGTAACTTATTGGCTGATGCAATAAAAGATTATACAGGTGCTCAAGTGGCATTGATTAATGGTGGTTCAATCAGAGGCGAGGCCACGTATTTTAAAAACCACTCAGTAACACGAAAAAATATCGTTGAAGAATTACCTTTTCGAAATCATGTATTACTTATTAATGTTACAGGGTCTCAAATCACTGATGCTTTAGAAAATGGTTTTAGTTTAATTGATAAACTAAAAGGGCGATTTCCACACATATCTGGTATGAAAGTTAGCTACGATAAAAGTTTGGAAGTGGGACGTAGAGTAAAGTCTATTATTATTAATGGAGAGAAACTTATTAATAATAAATTATATACCTTAGTTACAAGTGATTACTTAATTGATGGAGGAGATGGATATAATATGTTTACACAATCTAAAGAACTTGTATATTTTAACCCTAAACAAAGACTTATATCTAATATTTTAATCGACTATATCATCAAAAAAAGAGTAATTAATACAAAGCTAGAAAATCGAATAAGAGAAATTTCCAATGAAAACTAAAACTTTAAAAAAGAAAAAATCCCTGGCAAATATATTTGTAGTTTTGGTTGCAACTTTTCTTTTTTCTTTTCTTTTCATCGTTATTTTATCTTATACACGACATACTGAATATGAAAATACCTTGAGTGATATGAATGTACATTCAATTCCAAAAATCATTGATAGTTCACAGGTGAATAAACATGTTAATTTTTTAGTTTATTCAACAGAAAAATTAAACAACTCAAAAACTCAAGCATCAATTAGATTAACCTACCAAACAATACTTAAAGAAATTAAGATCATTAAAGATTTAGGGAGTAAGCTTGAAGATTCAAATTCATTTTTGATCAACAACTTAAATGTTATAAAAAATGAGTTATACGCTTTAAATTCATTAGTGGAAAATAGATTATCTATACATAAAAAAATCCAAAATAAAATAAAAGTTTTAAACAATATCAATGCAGAAACGTTACTATTATATGAAAATCACTATTTCAATACAATGAAAAATAAAATATCTATAAATAATTGGAGAGTTCATTTTTCAGAAGTAGTTAACCTTACTTATCAAGCTTTAAATATTACAAAACTCAATCAACTCAGACAAAACATTTCTAAACAAAAAAAACTATTTACTTTGTTGACTGAAGATATAAGATATGTTCAAGAAGAACCGTTTATCATACTACATGCGTATACCCAGACGCTGAAGAATAACAATTTAAATAAAGATGCCCTATTAGAACTTAGATTAGAACAATTAAGAATTAATGGTAGAGCAATTGGTCATGGTAACTTTGTAAATAATCTCATATATGAGTTTGCACAAGAATTGGAGTATTCAGCTATTAAGTATACGCAATCAGTCATAAAAAAAAGTCAAAAAAATCAAAAGAAAGCTAAAGACCAAATTAAACTAATGGTTGTCTATTTCATCGTTATTTTTTTAATATTAATAGCAATACTCTATTACATTAATAAGATTATCATAAAAAGGTTGGTCACATTAAATCAAAACGTACAGCAAAAAATCAGTGGAGAAAATGTCACCCTTAGTGATAAAAGAAATGATGAGATATCTCATATCACCTACTCTATAAACTATTTTTCTAAAAAAGTGTATGTACAAAAAAAACAACTAGAGAGACTATCTTTAAGTGACGCACTCACAGGAATTCCAAACAGGAGAGCCTTTGATATTAAACTAAAAAATGAAATAAGTTTAATTAAAAGAAATAATTACAGCATGTCAGTACTCATGATTGATGTAGATTTCTTCAAACTTTATAATGATGAATATGGTCATCAAAAAGGTGACGAGTGTTTGCAAAAAATAGGAAAAACTCTAAAAAGTATTATTAAAAGAGATTTAGACTTAGTAGCACGCTATGGTGGCGAAGAGTTTGTATGTATATTGTCTAACTGTAGTGCAAAAAATGCCAAAAAAGTAGCTAGCATGATCTTAGGAAAAGTGCAATCCTTAAAAATTACCCATGAGAGAAGTTCATGTTCAATATATGTATCAGTTAGTATAGGATTAACTACCGTTGATAAAAATAATACCCTAGTAAGTAAAGACATAATTGAAAAAGCTGATAAATCTTTGTATAAAGCCAAACAAATGGGAAGAAATACAATTGTTGTTTATGAGGATATTAGTGAATAAATAAGCCAAACTATACTAAATTAAATTATTATGAAGGAAAGTAAAAAAGTATAATCTGGAATGAAGTATAACTTCAAAAAGATATTATCTAACACATATAATATTTGTATGATATTTTGTTTTAATGTTTAATATAAATATAGTGAATGCTTAAAATATGTTAAATTTCTTTACAAACAATACATACTTATAATGTAAACTATAAATAAGTTTCAAAGAAAGGAATACTGTGAACGATGGAAAACATAAAGTAAAAAGCCTAATAAGAGAAACACTAAATATGCACGATAAAGAACTCACCGCGTTAATTAATGAGTTACTATATAAATCTAAAAAAAATAGAAAATTTCCTAGCACTAACAATAACCAAAAAAACGACAGTATAATTATCAATTAAAGCCCAAACTATGTATTACTTATTAGCGGAGGGAGGGATTTTTACATAGTTTGAGCATGAAGATCAACTTCAAAAGGATTTTAGCTCAGTAATATTATATTTATATGACATTTTACTAAGAAGAAAAAAAGTTTTTGAATACTTCAATTACTGTCTTAATATCCTGCGTTGATACATCTCTATGTGTAACTAGTCTTAACTGCCCATATCCAGAAATCAAGACATTTCTATCTTTCAAATATTGCAATAAAGATTGTTCAATTTCTTTAGATACCTGTATAAATATCATATTTGTATCACAAGATAATACAGTGATCTCTTTAATGGAATTTAATCCTGATAATAACAATTGTGCTTTATCATGGTCTTTTTCTAAGTCTTGAATATTATTAGAAATGCAAAATAAACCAGCAGCAGCCAAGATACCGGATTGGCGTAATCCACCTCCTAGCATTTTTCTATATCTTCTTGCCGTTTTTATAAATTTAGAATCACCCACCAACACAGAACCTACAGGTGCACCTAGTCCTTTGGATAAACATAGAGACGCAGTATCAAAGTATTTACAAATGTCTACAATATCCAGACCCAATGAAACAGCAGCATTAAATGCTCTTGCACCATCTAAATGTAAAGACAAGTTATTTTGCCGAGTAAAGTTTCTTGCATCTTCTAGATATTGAAGGGGCAAAACTTTACCATTATGTGTATTTTCCAAACACAAAAGTTTACTAATTGCAAAATGACTATCATCAGGTTTAATAACGCTTTTAACAAGCTCTAGGCTTAAAGAACCATCATCTTCGCATACTAAAGGTTGTGCTTGAATTCCACCTAATACTGATGCACCTCCAGCCTCATACTTGTAAAGATGTGCTTCTTGTCCACAGATATACTCCTCACCTCTTTGACAATGGGACAATAATGCCAGTAAGTTTGCTTGTGTGCCGCTTGTAACAAATAATGCAGCCTCCATACCTGTGAGCTGCGCCATTTTTTCTTCAAGCAAGTTTACAGTAGGATCTTCACCATATACGTCGTCCCCTACTTCACAATTTAACATCAATTCTTTCATTTCAACACTTGGTTTTGTTAATGTATCGCTTCTTAAATCAATAATATTATTCATATAAATTTCCTATTTCAAGTTTTATGTAAACATTTAATTAAAAAAACATTATACTCCATAAATATTAAATAAGCAGGAATATGAAATGAAAATATATATAGATGGTGATGCGTTCCCAAATCTATTAAAACCCATAATACTCAGAGCAATAGAGCGATTAAAACTTTCTACTTTTGTAATTGCAAACAAGCGTATTAATATTGGAAAATCCCAATATGTAAATTATTTAGTTGTTGAAGCAGGTGCAGATGAAGCTGATAATAAAATTGTCGAGATGATTACACCCAATGATTTAGTTATCACTGCTGATATCCCACTTGCAGATAGAGTCATTAGTAAAGAAGCACATGCAATAGATCACAGAGGTGAGCTATATACAAAAGACAATATTAAAAATTATCTGGCAATGAGAAACTTAATGCAAGAAATCAGAGATAGTGGAGAGATGACAAAAGGCCCAGCTCCATTTAGCCAAAAAAATTCACAAGAGTTTGCCAATCAATTAAATAAATTTTTTCAGAGTAATTTGTAGTTTTAGTAAAGTAACATATTATTTTTTCATAGCTCCATTTTGCCCTAAGTCAAGACTTTATTAGTAAATTTTGACTATAATATTGTCTTTTAATAATTTAAGGATACTAAAATGAGACATTTTTTAACACTATCAGACTATTCAAAAGAAGAGCTATTAGAAATACTTGAGCTTTCAGTAAAAATTAAAAACGAAACCAAAAATAGAGTTTTTAAAGAATACATGCATAAACAAATATTGGGAATGATTTTTGAAAAAAGCAGTACAAGAACAAGAGTTAGTTTTGAATCTGGTATTTATCAACTTGGTGGTGTTGGAATGTTTTTATCCTCTACAGATATTCAGTTAGGTCGTGGTGAGCCTATGAGTGATACAAGTAGAGTTATTAGTAGAATGGTAGACATGGTTATGATAAGAACTTTTGCCCATTCAAAAATTGAAGAATTTGCAAAACACTCAAAAGTACCTGTTATTAATGGTTTAACAGATGATTATCACCCAGTACAACTAATGGCTGATTACTTAACAATTATGGAAGCAGGTTTAACCCAAGACCTCGTTGTGGGTTATGTGGGAGATGGAAATAATCTTGCGCACTCATGGTTATTACTTGCTGCTAAACTTGGTTTTGAGCTTCGAATAGCAACTCCAAAAGGTTATGAAGTCAGACAAGATATCTTAGATGAAGCGAATATTTTTGCAAAACAATCAGGTGCAAAACTACTCACAAGTAATGATCCAAAACTAGCAGTTACAGGTGCAACAGTAGTTACAACTGACACATGGGTATCAATGGGTCAAGAAGATGAAAAAGAACAAAGATTAAAAGATTTTGATGGGTATATTATTGACAGTGCAATGATGAAACGGGCAAAAGAAAATGCAATTTTCCTACACTGTCTACCTGCATATAAAGACTATGAAGTGAGTGAAGAAGTATTTGAAGGAAGTCAAAGTTTGGTCTTTCAAGAGGCTGAGAACCGATTACATGCACAAAAAGGAATTATGGTTTGGTTAGACCAGAAAAGAGATGAAGATTAATGATCGACTTTAAAAAATTCGAGAAATACTCTAAACCAGGTCCTAGATATACCAGTTATCCTACAGCACCTGAGTTTAATGAGGAGTTTTCAGAACAGGATTTAATAAGCTTCTATAAAAACCAAGATGATAGTAGATCTTTATCATTATATATTCATATACCTTTTTGTAGAAGTGCCTGTTATTTTTGTGGTTGTAATGTAATTTTTACCAGCAAAGAAGAAAAGAAAATTAACTATATTCAATATCTCCAAAAAGAGTTACAAATTATCAAACAGCACTTAAATGTTAATAGAGAAGTAACTCAAATGCATTTTGGTGGAGGTACTCCCACTTTTTTATCCGCAGAGCAACTGGCATCAGTGTTAAAAATGATTAAAGATACTTTTCCAAATTTTTCTGCTGATGCTGAAATTAGCTGTGAAGTTGATCCAAGGTTTTTTACACAAGAACATATGGATGTATTAAAAAAAGAAGGCTGTAATCGACTTAGTTTTGGTGTACAAGACTTAAACGAAGAGGTTCAAAAAGAAATTCATAGAATTCAGCCTTTTGAAACAACTCAAGAAGTAGTAAATATTGCAAGAAATGCTGGGATTAAGTCAATCAATATTGATTTGATTTATGGTCTTCCACTTCAAACAAAAGAATCTTTTCATCAAACAATTAAAGAAATTATAAAACTCAATCCAGATAGGCTGGCAGTATTTAACTATGCACATGTACCTTGGATGAAAAAAACCATGCGTAAGTTTGACGAGGCAACTTTCTCCCCTCCTAGTGAAAGATTAGAAATCTTACAGGACACCATACAATTTTTCACAACAAATGGATATAAAATGGTTGGAATGGATCACTTTGCCAAACCAGAAGATGAACTTTTCAAAGCAATAAAAAAAGGTGAACTACACAGAAATTTTCAAGGATATACTACCAAGGGTGGCGCAGATTTAATTGGTATTGGAGTTACTTCAATTGGTGATGGTATTGACTACTACGCACAAAACTTTAAAGATTTAAAACAATATGAATCTTCAATTGATAATAATAAACTACCTGTGTTTAAAGGATATAAATTAACTCTTGATGATCAAATAAGACAATTTGTCATTATGGAGCTCATGAGTAATTTTTCTTTAAATATTCCAAGAGTAGAACGTAAGTTTAAAATAGTTTTTAATGACTATTTTAAAGGAGACTTAAAAGAATTAGATGAATTTGTTGAAGCTGATTTAATTTCAATAAATGATAATGAAATACAAGTAAGTCATACAGGAACAATGCTTATAAGAAATATAGTTATGCCCTTTGACTCGTATTTAAAAAAGCAACCTGAAAACAAAAGAAAGTTTAGTAAGACAATATAAAATGAGCAAATACAACTATACAAATATAACCGACCCCTGTATCAAATGTGGAAAATGTAAACCAGTCTGTACTATTTTCAATATCAATAAAGATGAAACCACTAGTCCCAGAGGTTTTTTAGAGTTATTAGGCGCTTATGAAAAAGGTGACATTGATTTAGACCAAAATGCCAAAGAGATTTTTGAAACTTGTTTTTTATGTACCAACTGTGTTGATATATGTCCTATTGATATACCAACAGATATGGTAATAGAGCAAGTTAGAAATGATATTGCTAAAAAATACGGAATAGCTTGGTATAAAAAAGCCTTCTTTTTTCTTTTACGACATAGAAAAATTATGGACTTGATGTCTAAACTTGGATATGTATTTCAAACTTGCGGATTAAAGATAGACAAGGAAAAACAATCTGCTTTACCAAAGTTTTCTCTTCCTATTGTAAAAAAAGACAGAGCTTTACCCTTTGCAGATAAAACAAGCTTTTTGAAAAAATACCCAGAAAATATCCATAATTCCAATCACAGTCAAAGTAAATGGAAAACTACGGAAACTAAAAACAAAGTAGCTATCTTTATTGGATGTATGGGAAACTATACTTATACCAATATTGGTGATTCACTAGTAAAAATTTTAAATAAACTTGAACTGGATGTTATGATTCCAAAAAAACAACTGTGCTGTGGAGCACCTGCTTATTTTACAGGTGATTTTGATACCGTAGATTATTTGGTGAAAAAAAACATAGCTTACTTTGAAACTTTCGTGGATGATGTGGATGCTATTATTATTCCAGAAGCCACTTGTAGTGCTATGATTAATATAGATTGGGTACATTTTCTACATGACCAACCTGAGTGGAAAGAACGTGCTGCTAAACTAGCACCTAAAGTTCAAATGGCAACAAAATGGTTAGAAAATAATACCAAGTTAAAAGAGATGCTAGCAAGTAAAGATAAAAATATAAATGACCTAGTAACTTACCATGACCCATGTCATGCTAAAAAAATGCAAGGTATTTCAAAAGAACCACGAGCATTACTTGCTCAAAACTATGAAATGAAAGAAATGAGTGATCCTAATAGATGTTGTGGATTTGGAGGAGTTACTATGCAAAGTGAGAAATATCATCTTGCACGTGCAGCAGGACTACCAAAAGCTGCCATGATTAGAGATACAAAAGCAAATATAGTAAGTGCTGAGTGTAGTGCTTGTAGAATGCAAATAACCAACTCTTTACATGTAAGTGATGTTAAAGAAGTTGTATTTAAAAATCCTATTGAATTAATCGCGGAGGTTTTATAATGGAGTTTTGGCAAAATATTTATTCAAATTTTGATCCAGTTGCTTTCAAACTTGGAGACATATCAGTACATTGGTATGGAATTATGTATGCGTCGGCACTAATAAGTGCCATATTTATCGCAAAATGGATTATTAAAAAAGACAATATACCTATTGACCAGGATAAATTTGATAGCTACATTTGGTGGAGCGAAATTGGAGTCATTTTAGGAGCTAGAATTGGTTTTGTTCTGTTCTACGATAGTAATACCATGTATTATCTAACGCATCCATGGCAAATATTCAATCCCTATATTGATGGCGTGTACGCAGGTATTTCTGGTATGAGTTATCATGGAGCCATTATTGGATTTGCTATTTCATCTTTTTTGTTTTGTAGAAAACACAAAGTTTCATTTTGGTTTTTAGCTGACATTGCCGTACTTGGTATTAGTGGTGCGTATGTGTTAGGACGAATTGGAAATTTTTTCAATCAAGAGTTAATAGGACGTGTTACAGATGTTCCTTGGGCAATCTATGTAGATAATACCCTCAGGCATCCATCTCAAATTTATGAAGCAATACTTGAAGGGGTACTTATTTTTGCACTTCTTTACTGGTATAGAAATAGAAAAAGTTTCAATGGAGAGTTAACCCTAATCTATGGAATTTCATATTCAATAGCTAGAATAATAGCAGAGTTCTATAGACAACCAGATATACAATTGGGATTTTTGTATGGAGATTGGTTAACAATGGGAATGTTAATCTCAGGAATTTTTGCCATTATATCAGCTCTAGCATTTGTAAAACTAAAAAGAGGATAACCTTTAGGTTATTCTCCTTTTAACTCAATAATATCCCCTTCAAGAGATCTAATCACATCCTCTAAATCTTCAATCTTAGAACGATAATCATCAATATAACCTTGCATCACGGCAATACTTTCTTGAGCTTTACCAAACTTTTCTTCCAATGCTTCATTGCGTTTTCCAACCAATTCAAATTTCTCATAAGCTTGCTTTGTTGTTGCATGAAGCTTTTCAATTTTTAACTGATATGCTTTTTGTAAACCTTCATACTTATCTTCTTTTGCTTTGGCATCTTTTTCTAAAGAAATAACTCGTTTACTTGCATGTTCTTTTAAAGTTCTCAATCTAAGAACCTCTTTTTTCATCTCATTGGCACTGGCATTAAATTGCTCAATTTTTTTAAGATTTTGCATTCCACTTTGAGCCACAGCTTTATCAACTTCTATTTTTATAATTTCTTTTTGACTTTGGTCACTTTTAATTTTTTCAGTTCTTTGTGACATAATAAATTTTTTAAGTTTTTGTTTTTCTAACTCTTCATCAGTAATAAGATAACGGCTTGCCATGAATTTTTGTATTTCACCCTTAGAATTTAATATTGGGAAGATAGTGGCCTTTACATGATAATCAGATCCGTCTTTTGTTTTATTTTTAATCTTTCCAATCCAAATTTTTCCACTTTTAATAGTGCTCCATAAGTTCTCAAATATCCGAGGAGACACATCAGGGTGTCTGATAATATTATGCGGCTTTCCGACTAGTTCATCTCTACTGTAACCAGAGACTTCACAAAACATATCATTGGCATATAGAATGTTTCCAGATAAATCTGTTTCACTGACAAGTGTTTGATCATCCAAAATACTTTTAAATTGACTTAATTCTTGTTGTTGTTTTTCCAATATCTGAACATGACTAATTTGTTCTAAAATAGAATGAAATAATTTCAAAGCAGTAAGACATTGTACAGGTTTAAAAATATAATCTGCTACTTTAAGTTTTATCACTTGAGGAAGTATTGATAAATTATTCAATTCCATACAAGCTAAAATGGGAACATCCCAACTTGATTTTCTAATTTCCTTCATAAAGTCAATACCATTTATCTTTGGCATATCCATAGAAGTAAGAATTATATTGATTTCATCTTTGTTTTGAGTATATAAAGTGCTAGCTTCTAGGCCATCAGCAGCAATTATTACATTTTTAAATACATTTTTAAATATATCTAATGCATTATTCTTTTCATCTTCATTATTTTCAACATATAATAAAGTGGATTCGCTAAGTATTGAATCCTTGAATTCTTCTAAATTAAGTTCCTGACTCAATGTATCCATATTCCACAGCCAACTCATCAATTTTATTTTTTAAAAGATCTAATCTCCAACCATGTCGATTAGCAAAGTTTTCAATCTCTACTTCTCTTTGCTCACTTGTACAGAAAACAAAAATCCTTTTTAAAAAAGGCTTTGGGATTTGAATAGCTATTAGTTGAAAATAGTTTTCTTTACAGTTTCGAGAGCAAAAAGCTTTGCTCATCGCTATTTTCTTTTTACAGAAAGGACAATTTGACATTATCTATTACCTTTAATTTTTATTTTATATAATTTTGCATTGGTCACATCTTGTAAAAACTTGGGATCAATTTCATGCAGTGCAATAATTTCCACTTCATGGTTATCCATCATCCAACCCCGACCAGAGTCAACGATTCTACCGTTCTCAAACATTTCTACTAGTTCTTCTTTTGCGACTGTCAGCTCTTCCATATTTATTCTAATTAATGTGTATTACTTCACATCATCAATTACATATCCTTTATTTGAATAATTTCTAATAATTTCATAATAGGTTTTCTGTCTAATTTTATTTACTATATTTCTCATAGTAAAAATTGACATGTTTTTACCTTTCCAAACAACACTCTCAATTTCATCATATTCAGTTAATCTATCTTTATTTGCGATTAAAAGCTTAAGAAATCCTTTTTCAAGTTTTGTAAACTCTAAAAGTGCTCCACCAGATTTAAAAAATTGATCTCTATATTCATCAAAATAAATTCCATTTTGAAAATCAATTTTATCACCTCTTTTAGTTTGGTTCAAACACATGATTACAGCTAATTTTATATCATTGTTTCTTAAAGGCTTAGATAAAAAAGTATATGCACTACAGTTAATTGCAGTAATAATATTTTCATGCTCATATTCGTCTGAAATAATAATTTTTGGTAAAGCAGGTGAACTAATAGTTATTTCTTCAGAGATCTTAGAAAAGTCTCCTTCTATGCTTGTATCAATTACAACCATGTCAAAATTACCAGATTTAGAGAGACTTATAGCTTCATTCGAATCTGATGTAAGAACAAAACTCTTGAACTCATTAACAAATTCATCATTTAAAGTACTTAATATCTCTTTGTCACTACTAACAACCAGCAATCTTGCATTATCAAGTTTCCTAATGTTTTTAATGTTTTTCATCATGATATTTCTCTTTCTTATCGTTTACTTAGTATATTACCAAAAATTATTTAATTTGTCAAAGAAAATTATTTTTTAATTAACAAAAATATAATTTATTTTAGTTCGCCCCAATTTTTTCCTATACTTACACTAACCTCTAGTGGAATATCCAGTTTATAAATATTCTCCATAATTTGTTTTAATTCTTGAGAATAAAAATCAACTTTGTCATTTCTAATTTCAAAAATTAATTCATCATGTATTTGCAATAACATCTTTATTTCTTCATTATTTTCATATTTTTTATGAATTTTATTCATTGAAAGTTTAATTAAATCAGCAGCACTACCTTGAAATTTCGTATTGACAGCTTCCCTTAAAAAAGATGCTCTCATCATTGCAGGTGCATTTTCAAAATCAAATAGTCTTCTTCTTTTTAACAATGTCTCTACATATCCGCTTTCCAAAGAAGAATCTTCAATGGATTTCATATAATCTTTAACGCTTGAAAAAGCCTTAAAGTAAGATTCAATATAGACTTTAGCTTCTTTTGTTGATATTTCTAGCGTCTCAGCAAGTTTTCTACTTCCCATACCATACAACAGTCCAAAGTTAATTGATTTTGCTATATTTCTGTTTTCTTTTGCTTTTTCTTCACCAAAGATTTTAACAGCAGTTTGAGTGTGAATATCTAGTCTATTGTTAAATGCTTCAACAAGTGCTTCATCTTTTGAAAAATGAGCCAATAGCCTTAATTCGATTTGAGAATAATCAATACCAATTAAACTGTATCCTTCACTTGCAACAAATGCTTTTCTAATATGACGCCCTGCTTCACTTCTTACAGGGATATTTTGGAGATTTGGATCTTTTGAACTTAAACGTCCTGTTGCTGTTCCTGTTTGTAAAAACGATGTATATATTCTACTGTGTTCATCTTTCAATCCAAGCTCTAGAAGAGGCTCAATATACGTAGATTGTAGTTTAAATGCTTCTCTATACTTTAATAATGCAGGGATTATTTCATGCTTGTTTAGTAGCTTATGAAGTACACCTTCATTTGTGCTATATCCCGTTTTGGTTTTCTTTTGAGCAGGAAGATTCAATGTCTCAAACAATATCACTCCCAATTGTTTAGGTGAGTTGATATTAAACTCTCCACCGGCAAGCTCGTATATGTTTGTGCTTAATTCATGGATATGTTTTGCATTGGTTTGTTTTAGATCTTCTAAAAAAGCAGTATCTATTTGAATACCTATATTTTGCATGGAAGTTAGTACATTAATAAAATCATACTCAACATCATTGGCTTCATCTAATAAAAATTCTGTTTCATTTTTTTTGAAATCCAATAATTGTTCTTCATATATTTTAAAGGTTATATAAGCATCCTCAGCAGCATATTCGCAAGCTTTTGAGATATCAACACTAGAAAAATCCTCACCCTTCTTAACCACATCTTTAAAGGGAATCATTTTATGCTTAAAGTATTTATCACTTAAAAAATCTAACCCAACTTTCCCACTTGGATTTAATAACCATGCAAGAATCATTGTATCTGCATATAAATTTAAATTTATTTCAAAGTTGTTTTTAACTATTTCATAGTCAAATTTAAAGTTTTGAACAATTAACTTATGTTTATTTAGAATTGATATTGCTTTTTTTGAAGATTCCATACTTATTTGATCTTCTACTCCTAAATAAAAGTGTGCGATAGGAACATAGTAAGCTTTGTTTTCTTCATAAGAAAAAGAAAATCCAACTATTTTTGCAGTTTTAGTTTTCACACTGGTAGTTTCAGTATCGAAGGCAATAATAGAATCATTTGGGATAGCGTTTATAACTTCAAACAATTCTTTATCGTCATTAAGTAAAATTGATTCAAAGTTTATTGTTGGTTTTTTAATAATCTGAGGAGCTGGTTTAGCACCTTTAGGTACATTGGTTTTATAATTCAACCCATTTTCATGAACTCTTTGGACAATTCTTTGTAAATCAAATTCATTTAATATATCTTCAATTTTAAGTATTGGATTCTCATCAGGAAGTGTAAAACTTTCCAAAGAATCTATTTCATGAATATCAGTTTTTAATGTCACCAGCTCTTTAGAAACATATGCCAATTCTTTGTTTTCAGTTAAAAGTTTAATCCATCTTGGTTTTGGAATCTCTTCCATATTTTTATAAATATCATCAAGATTATCAAACTGCTCAATTAAAGCTTGTGCCGTCTTAGCTCCAACACCTTTAACCCCAGGGACATTATCTGCACTATCTCCTAAAAGAGATTGATAGTCCGTAAACTGTCTTGGGTACACACCATATTTGTCAAAGCAAATTGTTTCATTTACAATTGACTTTTTAATAGGATCAAATAAAAATACTTTATCATCTTCAATAAGTTGATATAAATCTTTATCATGACTTACAACTCTTACTTTTAAGCCTTTAGAAACTGCATCATGAGCAATTGAGGCTATAATATCATCTGCCTCAAAGCCATCTCGAATAGCAGTCTTAAATCCCATCTTCTCTATCCATGAAATCGCGACAGGAAGTTGTGCTATTAAATCTTCAGGAACATCAGGTCTATGCGCTTTATATTCAGGATAAATATCATTTCTAAATGTTTTTCCTTTTGAATCCAAAGCAAAAACAATATAATCTGTTTCAAAATCTTTACCTATATTTGAAACAAAATTCATAAAACCTGTTAACAAGCCAGTGGGAAAACCTGTTTTTGATTTAAGTGGTGGAAGTGCATAAAAACTTCTAAATAAAAAACCAAATGTATCAATAACGGTTATTGTTTTTACCTCTGTTGTATCTTGCATAAATGATGTCCTTTTTTAATTGAAAAGATATTATAGTCACATAAACTGTGAGCAGTTTTAAATTTAATTGGCTATTAATATAATTATATTATAATCTTGTACTTAAGAGTATTTATGAATGGTGGTACTTATGTCTGAAGATATTGAAAAGCTTAAAAATAGCAATAATGAGTTAAGAGAAATTGTCAATAATTCTTGGGATGGAATTGGAATCATCGATAAAGATACAAAATTTATTTATGTGAATAATGCTTTTAGTCCAATACTTGGTTTTACTAAAGATGATTTTTTACAAAAAACCTTTATTTCCCTTGTTATTGATTCTCAAAAAGAAAAATTTGATCATTTTGTTAAAGAAAACATCACCAATAAATATCAAAGTGAAATTCAAGTTGTATGCCAAAGAAAAGACAAGCAAAAAGTTTATCTTCAAATTACCATATCCCTCATGCTGAACAAAAAGTTTTTTGTCATTAACGCAAGAGATATAACCAAGCAAATATCTGATGACGAAATACAAGATACCTATGTCATCTCATGTCACACGGACTTTGATGGAATCATTACCAAGGTAAGTAAAGCTTACTGTTCTTTAAGTGGTTATAACAAAGAAGACTTAATAGGTAAGTCCTATTCTTTAATGGCACATGAAGATATACAAAAAAATATTTATGATGAGCTGTGGACTACTGTTAAAAATGGCCAACAATGGAGTGGAAAACTAAAAAAAGACAAAAAAGACAATGGCTTTTTTTGGGTTAATGTGAAAATAAAACCCATGTACAATAAGTATGGAGACATTACAGGTTTTACTTCTTTAATGTTTGATATTACCAATGAACTACTACTAAAAGATGACAAAAAAGCTTTAGAAGAGCAAAGAAATGAAGCACAAGATGAAATAAAACAAAAAGATCAAATTTTAGTGCAACAATCAAAACTAGCCATTATGGCAGAAACCTTACAAATGGTTTCACATGAATGGAGACAACCTTTAAATATCATTTCCATTCAAGCACAAAAAGTTGAGCTAGATGTATCCATGGGAGAAGGAATAGATGAAAAGGAACTGATCAAAACCCTTATTGGAATTAAACAAACAGCAGATGATTTGTCTAGTACCATTGAAGATTTTCAAAGTTTTGTTAGCTTAAAAAGTGAAAAGAAACAAGCCAGTCCTTTAGATATCATCAAGAAATCTGTAAAAATTTTTCAGAACGCTCCTCAAAGTGAGGACATTGATTTTCTAAAAGACACCATGAATACACCTGATTTTGAAACTTATGCTAATGAGTTATCAACCATATTGGTTAATATTTTAATAAACTCAAAAGAAGCCATTCTTAAGAACAACACAAAATTAGGTGTTATTAAACTAAAAGAATATTATATTGACGATACCATATACTTTGAAGTCAGTGACAACGGTGGTGGAATTAGTCCAGCTATCATGGATAAAATATTTGAACCTTATTTTAGTACTAAAGATGTTCAACATGGGGTTGGGCTTGGTCTTTACATGTGTAAAACAATCATAGAAATGCACTTTAAAGGCTCAATTGAAGTAAAAAATCACAATACGGGAGCAACTTTTATTATAATGCTTCCCATGAAATAATAAATAAACAGGATATTAAATGATAATTATACCAGCAAGATTAAATTCAAGTAGATTTGAGAATAAAATATTAGTTGATATTTTAGGTTTACCAATGGTGATTAAAACAGCCAAACAAGTGAGTTCATTGGATGATGTAACAATAGCAACTGATTCACAAATAGTCATTGATCTAGCTCGTGAGCACAATATCAATGCAGTGTTAACATCAAGTACTCATCAAAGTGGAACTGATCGAATAAACGAAGCAGCAAACCTTTTAAATTTAGAAGATGATGATATTGTTATAAACGTTCAAGGAGATGAGCCATTTATTGAACCTGAAGTAGTCAATGCAGTTATTAATAGAGTTAAACAAACAACTGCAAATGATGAAGACATTATGATGGTGAGTTGTTTTAAAAAGATTTCATCAGAATTGGCCGATGATCCTAATCATGTAAAGGTATTATTAAACGCTCAGAATAACGCTGTATACTTTTCAAGAAGCAAGATCCCTTACCACAGAGACCATTACGAGCAGTCTTCATATAATGGACATCTTGGTATCTACGGTTTTACAAAAAAATCTTTAAATGAATTTTGTAGATTGGAAGCATCTAGTATAGAAAATATTGAGAAACTTGAGCAGTTAAGAGCAATTGATAATGAAAAGAAAATTGCCATGGTTGAAGTGGAATCAAAATCATTTGGAATAGATACTCAAGAAGATTTAAATAATGCCCTTAAAATATTTGGCTAGAAAAATTCAATAGAATTTTTTCCAGCCTTTTTAGCATTATACATAGCTGTATCTGCTTGTTTTATAATTTCGTTCACTCCAATTGATGCATCACTAAACAACGTGACTCCAATGCTTGGTGTTGATATATTTTTATGTCCAGAAATTTCTGTAATACTATTTAAAGCATTTTTAATTTTATTAACAAATGTGAGCATATTTACTTTTGCTTCACTTGCATCATTTCCAATACAATCAGCCAATACAATAAATTCATCCCCACCAATTCTAGCAACTGTATCTTCTTCTCGTATGGTTTTTCTTAAAATCAATGCAACTTCAATTAAAAGTTGGTCGCCTACTTCATGGCCCAAGGTATCATTAATGGTTTTGAAGTTATCCAAATCAATAAAAACTAGACCGCCAACAAGAGCATGTCTGGCAACTTTGGTAAGAGATTGAGTGATTCTGTCAAGTAGCAATAATCTATTTGGCAACCCTGTTAAGGCATCATGGGTTGCTTGATATTCCAAAACTTTTTGTTTAGATTTTTGTTCTGTGATGTCAATGTATTGTGAGATATAGTGGGTAACAACATTGTCGTTATTTTTTATAGCAGTAATGGTAGCCCTGAAAGGAACTATTTCTCCATTTTTTCTCTTGTTAATAATCTCACCTGTCCACATACCTTTTTTGGCAATTTTTGCCCACATTTTTTTATAAAAAGTTTTATCATGTTCTTCAGACTTAAGTAGTCTGGGATTTTTTGTTAATAATTCTTCTTTTGTATACCCGCTGGTAATGCAAAAAGCTTTATTGGCATTAATTATTTCCACATTACTATTTGTTATTATCATTGGTTCATGAGATTCAAAAGCATAAGATGCAATTCTTAATTCATTTTCTTGTTTCAAACGAATCTTCTCATAATCAATTTTTTCCAAAGTATGTGATAAGTCATGAATTAAATTATTAAACAAAATTTCTATTTCTGTATCAAAATACTCCATATAATTAGAATAAATCACCATAACAGCATGTACTTCTCCAAATTTATAGATAGGAAAGGCAGCAGCTGAATTGATTTGATACAGTTTAGACACTGAAGCCAAGATGGAGCTATCATTATCTTTTAAAGACCCTACAATTATGTTTTTCTTCTCTTGGTAAGCACTCCTCGCAAGACCAACACCTTTAGTTTCTTTGTTATTGTTTAGATCAATTTTATTTTTTAAATAATCTTTTACAACCCCTTCACTAAAAATTACATCCAGTTTTGAGTTATGATCAAACTTACATACAAAACCAAATGGCAATTGAGCTTCATTTACAATCAAGCTACATATTTTGTTAAAAAGTTTTTTCTCACTTGAAATTTTAAGTAAAATATTATTTGTTTTACTTAATACATCAAAAATATTTTTTTGCTTAGAGATTTTATTAAAACTTTTTTGTTCATTAAAAATGATATTTTTCAAAACAAAAAATAGACTTATAAGTGTTAAAAATGATACAAATAGAAAACTAAGACTAAAAACTTGCGCCATGTAAGCATCCATTTCTAATCTTTTTTCCAAAGTTAGAATTTCTCTCGTTGCAAAATGATGCACTTTATTTAATGCCTCAATCCTATTTGTTGATAAATCCCACCATTCTTCGGTACTTATAATACTTCTAATATTATTCACTCTAATCATATTTCTAATTTTTCTAAGTTTTATCTCATCTTCAACAGTGAGTATTTCGTTGTACTTGTTAACCTCAAGAATATCTGCTTTAAGAAAAAATTCCTTTAAATTAACTTCTTGAATGGTGTATAGTTTTACCAAATAATGATAAACCTCACTGTCCATTAAAAAACTCTTCGATATTAACATAGAAGTTAAAGCCCGCTCTATTCCTGCACTTTCTTTTGCAATTAATAATTTTGCCATAGAAGATAATTTAGCATTAAAACTGGATGCATTTTCAACAGGTTTGATGGATAAAACTGAATTGAGTAATAATTCGTTTATATTATTATAAGAAAGTAGAACTTCTAAAGTAGGTGAAGACAAATCATCAACACTTTGTCTTGTTAATTCAATTTGATAGAGTTTGTTTTGAACTTTTTTAATTTTATCAATCAACTGTATATCACTAAAATTTGTTGAAGAAATAACACTTAAATATTTTTCAAATAAAACATTGGTAGTTTCTCTCTGTATTTCTAATTCTTCTTTGTATTTTTTACTACTTAAATAAGTAGTAGAGTAACCACGTTCCTTTTGTAATGAATGGATTAGCCGGTCGGCCACTCTTAAGTATTTAATATTTAATTTAGCATTATGTAATTCATCCAAAATTTGCATTTTTTCATAAACCAAAAGAGTACTAAAATATAACATTCCAAGCGCAGGCAAGGTAAACACTAAAACAATTTTTAGAAACAAAACATTCTTAAACAATAACAACTCCATAGATAATAAATGAAAATAGCACTTTTTTACTTAATATATAATATATTCAAAATATAAATATAAATATAACAATTAAAGACACTTTTTAATACATATAAAAGTAATTTAATCTTATTTTATGTACAATATAACACTACAAAAAGGGGTACAATGCAATTTAATATTTTAATTGCCGATGATGAAATATCAGATTTAGATTCAATAATCTCGAATATTCAACATTTGATACCTAATATATCTATACAAAAAGCAATAAATACTAAAGAGATACTAGACAAAATTAAAGATATTGATTTACTTATTATCTCAAGTAACTTAAATAACGATGAATCCTTTGACTTCATAGAAAGTCTAGAAGATTTTACTTTTAATACTATTTTCTTAACCAATGATGCCAAATCAGATAATGAAGCCAATAAAGCCAGTGAAATTGGAGTTTTTGATTTTATTTCAAAACCAATTCATTTAAACAAATTTAAACACAAAATTATGCACTATATATCTATTCGGAAAAGAGAACTGGAACTCTTAAGAGAAAAGAAAATATCAAATTCAATTATGAATACAACAAGCAATCCTATCTTTGTAACAGATAGTAAAAAAGTATTGTTTTCAAACACAGCCTTGCTGAATCTATTGGGTTATGAGACCATTGAAGAAATCAACGATACTTTTAGTGAAATTAAAGACATCTTCGATTCCCGACCAGTTATGATACAAGATGATATTAATCTCTTACATGAAGATAAAGAACTGCTCAATCAAAATCAACATACAGATTGGTTCAGTAATATCAAAAACAATAACCAGCACAAGCTTTTTATAAAAGGTAAAGATGGAAATGATTACGTATATGTAATCAACTCTACACTCTTAGACGATGGATTCACCTACATTATTCACTTAAAAGACATCACCAAAGAAGTAGAACAGCAATTAGAGCTGACCAACTTACTATATACAGACAATCTAACTTTTCTATCAAATAGAACAAAACTTATTGAGGACTTGCAGAACCCAAGTATTAATATTAAATCTTTGGCCATCATGGATATAAACTCTTTTAAAGAGATTAATGACTTCTATGGACATAAAACTGGAGATACCATTTTAAAAGGAATTGCTGAGTTAATTATTCCAATGATAATAATGCGTAGCAATTTGATTTTCTACAAATTCCCTTCTGATATTTATTGCTTGGCAAATTTAGATGAGGAAGAAGAAGAGTTTACAAATTTAATCAAAGAAATAATTGACAAAGTTGAAAAAAAAGTATTTAAAATTGACGCCCATGAAATCCATTCTAGGCTGACTGTAGGTATTTCCTTTTCAAAGAAAAACAACAAATTAATAACTGCAGATTTAGCTTTACAAGCAGCAAAAGAGGACCATAAAGATTATCTCGTATTTTATGATGAACTAGATAATATTAATGAATATAAAAACAATATGGTCTGGACAAAAAAAATAAAATATGCCTTAGCAAATGATGATATTATTGTTTACTTCCAACCGCTTATCAATAATCAAACATTAAAGGTAGACAAATATGAATGTCTGGTTAGAATGATTGATAAAGACAAAGTCGTTTCACCTTTTTTCTTTTTAGATGTTTCTAAAAAAACCAACCAGTATGCAAAAATCACCAAAGTAGTTATTGAAAAATCCTTTAGAGAATTTGATAAACTACCCTTTGAGTTTAGTGTAAATGTTTCCTACGAAGATATTGAACAACCAAGCTTTTTAGACTTTGTTAAAGAGCAGCTTGCAAAATATAATGTAGCTAATAGAGTTGTATTTGAGATACTAGAGGATGAAGGTATCAAAAACTATGATGTACTAATAGACTTCATCAATGAAGTGAAATCTCTTGGATGTAAAGTCGCCATTGATGATTTTGGTTCTGGATACTCAAACTTTGAGCACCTCTTAAAAATGAATGTTGATTTCCTAAAGATTGACGCCTCGTTAATTAAAAATATTGCAACCGATGAAAACAGCTATAAAGTCACGAAAACAATCATTGACTTTGCAAAGAATTTAAATTTAAAAACCATTGCAGAGTTTGTTGAAAATAAAGAAATTTTTGAAATTGTTAAAGAACTGGGAACTGATTATTCCCAAGGGTATTATTTCTCTGCTCCAATTTCAAAACCAAATATATATGATTATAAGCAGGTTTTATGAATAAAGAATTATTAAAAAATATAAAAGTTTTATACGTTGAAGATGAAAATGATGTTAGAGAATTTACAGGAAAAACAATTGGAGCTATTGTAAAAGAAGTCATTATCGCAAATAATGGGAAAACTGGGCTTGAACTCTTTATTGAAAACCAAGATATAGATTTGATTGTTACAGATATAAATATGCCCAAAATGGGTGGACTTGAAATGTGTGCTGAAATTAAAAAAATCAACAACAATATCCCAATCGTAGTTACCAGTGCACATAATGACCCAAATTTTCTAAAGAAAGCTATTGACGTTGGAGTAAATGCCTATGCTATGAAACCTGTTGATCTATACCAGTTGATTGATAATATGACAAAAGCAGTTGAACCCTTTTATTTAAAAAAACAACTAGAAGAGATTAATCATAATTTAGAGGACAAAGTAAAAGAAGGTATTAAGAAAGTAAAATCAATACTAGATGCTCAGAACAACTTAATCTGCGTAACTGAAAATGAGCATATCATTAACGTTAATCAAAAGTTTCTTGAATTTTTTGACGGGAAAAGTATTGATAAATTTTCAGCGCAAGTATCAATTATATGTAAAAGATTTATTATTAATGATGGTTTTTATTTTTATGAAGAAAATGATGATAATATCTCTTGGATTGAGCAAATCAGTAAATTACCCGCGATTGACAGAATAGTCAAGATGATTAACAGAGATAATATTGAAAGAATTTTCACCGTAAATATTGATGATTATAACCACAAGGTTAACTCATTTGTAATATCTTTTACTGATATCACAGATTTAAAAAAGAAATCTAACCTACTAGAGTACCAGGCCAATCATGACACCTTGACAGGTCTTTATAACAGACAAAAATTTCATGAAATATATAGCAAAGAAATGAGACGAGATAAAAGGTATGACAACAAGTTGTCATTGATTATTTTTGATTTGGATCATTTTAAAATGTTAAATGATGACTTTGGACACGATGTGGGAGATATTGCATTAAAAGAAATTTCAAACTTATCACTAGAAGTAATCAGAGAGCATGATACCATTGTACGATGGGGTGGAGAAGAGTTTATAGTATTATTACCTGAAACTGATGTTGAAGGTGCTGTGATAGTAGCTAATAAATTACGAGATACCATTGAAGCATTCACACATGATCAAATACCTAGAAAAATAACTGCCAGTTTTGGGATTACATGCCTGGTTGAAGGTGATGATGAAAGTACTTTTGTTAAAAGAGCAGATGAAGCTTTATATGAAGCAAAAAATGCAGGAAGAAATGTGGTGATTACAAAAGTAATCTAATACCAAATAAAAAGGAAGTTACTACTATTATTTATTTGGTATAAGTAGAAAAATAATTAAAATGTAAAATCTTCCCCAAGATAATGTTCTTTTACACTATTGTTCGTTTTAATCTCGTCACTATTTCCTGAAGCCAACAAAGACCCACTTTTCATAACATAAGCCCTGTTACATACTTCTAGTGTTTCTCTTACATTATGGTCAGTAATTAACACCCCTATTCCTCTAAGTGTTAATTGATAAATAATCTCTTGTATGTCTTTGACAGCAATTGGATCAACCCCTGCAAACGGTTCATCTAGAAGTAAAAATTTAGGTTTAGAAACCAAAGCTCTTGCTATTTCAGTTCTTCTTCTCTCTCCTCCACTTAAACTCACCCCTTTTCTTTGACGAATTGGTTCAATATTAAAAATTGCCAATAATTCTTCTACTCTTTTGAATTGCTCACCTTTATCAGAGATTACGATTTGAGCTGCTAACATTAAATTATCTTCAACACTTAAGTCTTTGAAAATAGAAGATTCTTGTGGTAAGTACCCTATTCCTTTTAATGCACGTTTATGCAGAGGTAAATGAGTGATATTTACATCATCAAAATATACTTCACCGCTAGTTGGTTGAACCAATCCACATACGGTGTAAAAAGTGGTTGTTTTTCCAGCACCATTGGGACCCAATAATCCAACAATTTCCCCACTGTTTACCTCAAGTGAAATTCCATTTAATATTTGAGTTTTTTTTATTGATTTTGTTATATTTTTAATTTCTAACTTATGCATAAACTTCGTATAACCTTTTATTATTTAATTTTTCAATTTTAATGTTTATTACTTCAAAACCATATTCTTGTAATATTTTTTCAAGTCTATCCTCACCCCATTCAACAAAATGGATGCCTTTTTTTTCAAACTCTTCCAATAAACCAAGAGCAACAAAGTCCTCTAAGCTTTTATTATAAATGTCATAATGAAAAATTTCACTTGAGTACATTGTTTGAATTGAGAAAGTAGGAGAAGTAACACATTCATCAATACCTATATATTTAACATAATTTTTAACAAAAGTAGTCTTCCCACTTGCCAAATCCCCTCTTAATAAAACAACAGTATCTTTGTTATTAATACAAGAGTGGACTTTACTTAAAATGACGTCTAATTCATCTAATCCCAGTTCAAATTTTTGATTCATTCAGTCTCACATTATTGAAGTAGATATTTTGATAATTTGTTCTAATTTTTCTTTTGCTTTACCACTTAAAATCGCATCTCGTGCCATTTGGATACCTTCTTTGATATCTCGTGCTTTACTATCAACAACCAATGCAGCAGCTGCATTAATTAAGACAATATCAAGTCTTGCACCTTTTTCTTTTCCTGATAAAATATCTCTAGTAATTATAGAGTTCTCTTGTGCATCCCCACCTACAATCTCTTCTTTAGGTGCAAGTTTTAGCCCATAGTTTTGAGGATCTATTACAAAGTCTTCAATTCGACCATTATCCAAAGAAGTGGCATAAGTAACATCACTAATAGAAATCTCATCCATTCCGTCATTTGAGCTTACAACAGTTGCTTTTTTAGTATCCAACATATTTAAAGCTTCTGCAATTTTACTAATATAATCTTTGCTAAAAACTCCGATTAATTGTTTTGGTACACTTGCAGGATTTGAAAGTGGTCCTAGAATATTAAAAATTGTTCTATGGGGAATTGATTTTCTTATTGGCATAATATATTTCATTGCAGGGTGATGATTAATTGCAAACATAAATACAAATCCAGTTTCTTCTAACATGGTTAAAAGTTTGGGAGAAGTAATAGAAAGATTCATTCCCAATGCTTCCAGCATATCAGCACTTCCAGAATTACTCGTAATACTTCTATTTCCATGTTTGGCAACAAAACAACCACAAGCAGCCAATAACAGAGAAACTGTTGTTGAGACATTAAAACTATTGCTTTTATCTCCACCTGTTCCACAGTTATCAATAAGCTGCTCTTTTAGATGATATGGCACTTGAAGAGGAAGTAAATGATCTCGCATAGCACTGGATGCTGCTGCTATTTCAGCAGCAGTTTCACCTCTTTTATATAACTCAATAAGGTATTCTTTAACTTCATCTTCTGGTAATCTATTTTCAAATATATCATCAAATTTTAACTTTGCCTTACTAAACATTCCCCATCCTTTTGTTCTTCATATCAAATATTATTATACTACTTTAACGTATTCATCCATTTTACTTTTGGGAGTAGATTTGGATGCAGGTATTTGTAAAACTTCAAACTTATCACTTTTCTCAAGATACTTTATTTCTATAGTATCTCCAACTTTGACCTCTTTTGCTTTTTTAACAGCAATTCCATTAATAAATACTACTTTATGAGCCAGCATATCTTCAGCAACTGCTCTTCTTTTTGTAATATTTACTGCGTTTAAAAATTTATCTATTCTCATAATGAATATTATAGCTAAGGTTAGATAAAATACGCCCCATATTTTATAATACAAATCAAATAATAAACCTGTCAACAACTTTGTAATAAGGTGATGTTGATAGAATTTAAAAACGGAGAAAACATGAGCAAAAAAGATGTTAAAAAAGTAGTATTAGCTTATAGTGGAGGATTAGATACTTCTGTTATTTTAAAATGGCTTCAAGATGAATATAACGCTGAAGTTATTACATTTACTGCTGATTTAGGACAAGGTGAAGAAGTTGAGCCTGCTCGTAAAAAAGCACTCGCTATGGGAATTAAACCTGAAAATATTTTTATTCTAGATATTCAAGAAGAGTTTGTAAAAGATTATGTTTTCCCAATGTTTAGAGCAAACGCGATTTATGAAGGTGAATATCTACTAGGAACTTCAATTGCACGGCCATTGATTTCTAAAAAACAGATTGAAATTGCAAAAAAAATGGGTGCAGATGCTGTATCTCATGGTGCAACTGGAAAAGGTAATGATCAAGTTAGATTTGAGCTAGGATACCTAGGATTAAATCCAGATATCACAGTAATCGCACCTTGGAGAGAATGGGACTTAAATTCTAGAGAAAAACTATTGAAATATGCAGCAGACCATGGAATTGACATTGATAAAAAACATGTTGATGCAGATGGAAACCCAGCAGTTAGTCCTTATTCTATGGATGCAAATTTACTACATATTTCTTATGAAGGATTGGCACTAGAAGATCCATCTTCTGAGCCTGAAGAAGCTATGTGGTTATGGTCAGTCTCTCCTGAAAATGCACCAGATGTTGCAGAATATATTACTATTGATTACAAAAATGGCGATCCTATTGCAATTAATGAAAAAGAATTATCACCTGCAACTATTCTAAGAACATTAAATGAGTATGGTAATAAACATGGTATTGGAAGAATTGATATTGTTGAAAATAGATATGTGGGAATGAAAGCTCGTGGTTGTTATGAAACACCAGGTGGAACTATCATGTTAAAAGCACATAGAGCAATTGAATCTATTACTTTAGATAGAGAAGCTGCACATTTAAAAGATGAAATGATGCCAAAATATGCCAAACTAATTTATAATGGGTTTTGGTTCTCACCAGAGCGAGAAATGATACAAGCTGCCATTGATAATACGCAAAAAAATGTTGAAGGAAAAGTTAAACTTAAACTTTACAAAGGTAATGTTATCGTTGTGGGTCGTGAATCAGTTAAATCACTATTTAGTGAAGCTCATTCAACATTTGAAGAAGATGAAGTATATAATCAAAAAGATGCAGAAGGTTTTATTAAACTTAATGCACTTCGATTTATTATTGCCGGTCAAACTCAAGGTAATTAGTAAATATATAAACACAAAGATGAGTATTTTCCTATACTCATCTTTACTCTTAAACTATTTTTTGTAATCTAACAGTAACTCTCTTAACATATAATTGACACATCAATCACATATTATTTACATAAAATTTATGAATATAAAAAATTATTAATTTTTCTAACTTATCAGCCATGTATTTAATAATAAATTTAATATACTAGATAGTTATTTTAATATTTTGTTTTAACATAAAGATGAATATTTTATAATCTCTATCTTTATGCCTCTAACAATTTTTGCTTTCGTTAACTATTTTTTATTATAAAGGCTTAACTAAATGAATTATCTTAAAGATCTCAAAAAAATTATTGCAATTAATTCTTACACTAAAAATAAAGAAGGTGTAGATAAGGTTAATGATTTCATGACAGGATGGATGGAAGAATTATCTTATAATACAGTTACTTACCAAAGAAAAGAAATTGGAAACCATACACTTTATGTGAGTAAAAAAAGAGAAGGTAAAAAAATACTACTTCTTGGCCATAATGATACAGTTTTTGCTCCACATACTTTTGATTTATATAAAGAAGACGATGAATGGATATATGGACCAGGTGTTTGTGATATGAAGGGTGGCAATATTGTTGCACTGCAAGCACTTAGAAATGTCTTTAAAAAAAATGGGAAAATTAGAAATATCGATTTTTTAATTGTTAGTGACGAAGAATCTGGAAGTGATGACTCAACTTTTGTTACATCTGAACTGGCAAGTGATTATGACTATTGTTTTGTTTTTGAAGCTGCAGGTCTTAACCTTGAAATAGTTACTGCAAGAAAAGGTGTAGGAACGTTTACCGTTGATATAGAAGGGAAAGCTGCCCATGCAGGTACCAGTTATACAAAAGGGATTGACGCCAATCTAGAAGCTTCATATAAACTTCAAAAGTTATCTGAGTTAACCAATTTGGACATTGGAACTACAGTTAACGTAGGGAAAATAGAAGGGGGTATTGGATCTAATACAATCTCACCCAAATGTAGTATGAGAGTAGAGATTAGGTTTAAACAAGAAAGTGAGAGAAATAGACTTCTTAGTGAACTTCAAAATATTACAGAAACCTCATATGTAAAAGGTACAAAATCAACACTAACTGGTTCCATACAAAGAGATGTTATGGAAGAAAACCAAAAGCAACGTGATTTTATTTCTAAACTTGAAGTTATAACCAACTCTAAAATTTTAACAGAAGATCGTGGGGGAGTAAGTGATGCAAATATCACATCATCTAATGGATTATTATCCTTAGATGGTTTTGGCCCCTTTGGTGATGGAGATCATACTATTCGAGAACGTGCCTTAAAAAGTAGTTTTACTCAGCGTATTGATTTTATGACCAAAATACTTTTGGATTTCCAAAAACAATAAAGAAGGGACAACTCCCTTCTCTACAACATATGCTCATAAGTTTGCTAATTTTAAAAATCTTCACATTTACCTTTAGGTTCTTCTACTTATTCTATCTCTTCATATATCTTGTAATCATCAAGTAACCATTTTTACATATAATCTACACAAGAGTGACATATCATTGACATATCAATTGTGAATGTAGTAAATTATTAGATTTAGCAATTTTTCAACTATATATTTAATATTAAATTCTATATACTAGATACTTAAATATTTTAATATTTTGTTCTAATCTAGGAAGCATTTAAATTTAATAATATAAGTGAGGTTTTTACATGGGAAATAGAAATATAGGAATGTGGCTTTACCAAAATGGTGGTGGAGACATTATACAAAAAAATATGATTGATAAGTTGCAACAAAGAGAGATCAATGTTGTTCCAAATCTTAATCTAAGAGACGCCGTAGCTCGTAATGGTCATATTTATCACAATAAAACAAAATTGGATAATTTAGATTTGTTTTTCTCTTATAACGCAGGAGAGCAAACTCAATATCAACTGTACATAAAAAGAGCACTAAATGCTGTTATACCACTCATTAACAACTTCAATGCCTTTGAATTAACAGAAGATAAGTTTCATACATCATTTTTATTGCGAAACAATGGTATACAAACTGCTGATTATAAACTATGTCATAGGGATGATACCCACCATTTAAAAACCATTATGAAGAAATGGAATAAAATGGTTTATAAACCAACAGATGGTTGGGGTGGTGTTGGATTAACAAAAATAGAAAATGAAGAAGCATTAGATATGTTAATGCCTTTTTTAAATCAAATGGATTTAAGATACTTTTATGTGGAAAAATTTATTGATTATGATAATACAGATTTCAGAATTGATATTGTTGATGGAAAATTCGTAAGCTGTTATGGACGAAAAGCCAATGGTAAAGATTGGAGAACAAACGTCACAAGTGGTGGAAGTGTATTTTTACGTGAAGCAAATGATGAAGTTGTTGCCTTGGCAAAAAAAGCCACAAAAGTTACTGGTCTTGATATTGCGGGTGTTGATATCATCTATGATAGAAAAAAAGAAGAGTATGTGGTTTTAGAAGTAAATGGTATTCCAGCGTTTGCAACTCCATCACAAGAAAAAATGGGATTAAACTTTAACAATAAAAAAATTGATTTAATTGTAGATTTAATCGATAAAAAGACTGCACATTGTATTAGTGACAATAGAAAAAAAAGTAAAAAAACAAGCAAAAAGAAATAAGGGAAGAAAATGAGTAACACGAAGAAAGATTTACCAAAATTAGGTTTTTTATATTTAGATTATGTATTAAGATTTTTTGATCATTCAAATTTTAAAGGTTGGCCAGATAAAATTGAAACAGTAACGTACCATTGGAAAAATGATAAAGATCGTTTTATCAAAGAAGTTAAAAACAAGAAAATTGATGTATTAATTGGAAATATTCCAGCAACAGCATATGAAACATTTAGAGAGATTGCTAAAGCACTTCCAAATGTGAGATTTGTTCCTTCACTAGAAACACAGTTTCCTAATAAATCAAAAGAAAACGTAACATTATTTTGTGAAAAACATGATTTGTCAATACCTAAAACAAAAATATTTTATGATAAAGAAGAAGGTTACTCATATTTAAAAAACAAAGCTACTTATCCTCAAATAATCAAAAAAAGTTATGGTCCATCAAATTATGGTGGATATTATGTTCATAAAGTTGACAACTATAAAGAAGCTAAAACATTATTAGAAAAAGAAAAATATAATCCTATCTATACTCAAAATGGAATTGATTTAAAATATTCAGGTGATTTAAGAGTTATGCTAATAGGACACAAACCAGTTTGTGCTTTTTGGAGATTCTCAGGAAAAGGTGAATGGATTACCAATACTTCTCAGGGTGGAACTATGAGTTATGAAAATGTACCAATGTCTTCACTTGAACTAGCTGTTAAAGCTTCAAAAGCAGCTAAAGCAGAGTACTGGGCTTGTGATATTGCCATTGATGCTAAGACAGACAAACCTTACATTTTAGAATGTGCAACAGCATTTGCAGCATTTCCTTATATAAGAGATTGGATTTGCCAATATTTAATGTGGGATTTTTCAAATGGTCTTTTCAAAAAACCACATGTTCCATTATTTTCATGGGAAGAATTAGGGAAAATTAACTCTGATCTTCTAAGAACTATGAGACATATTGGATTTGGTGCTTCACAACCTAGTTATGATGGTGCTTTTTTTACCAATAATAAAGACGGTGTTTTTGACATGGAAAAAGCAGAGCTTAGCCATGTGGGTGATTATCCAGAAGAATTTTCTTTTGATATGTTAAAACAAAGAATGAAAATTGAAGAATTAAATGCCAAAGAAAATGAAGAAGAAATAGAAATACAAAAAATTAACTTTAACAGTGCCTCGTTAACAGATCTTATGACGCTATATGCTATGGAAGAAGACCTGGCTTTAGAGATAAATGATTTCGCAAAAGAAATGACCATAACAGATAGTAGTGACTTATTAGAATTAGAATCTATTAATTCTCAAATGTTAAAATCTTGGGATGACTCAATTGATGATATGAGAATAGATTTAAACAGTAGTGACATTGAAATATTAACTACTATTAAAGGCGTAGGTAAGAAATTGGCCAGTCAAATTCTAGAATACAAAAGTGACATTGGTGATTTTAATAACATCAATCAACTCAAAGATATAGATGGCATTGGAAACAAAAAATTTAACGAATTATCATTAAGACTTAAGGTTTAACAGTGAAGCAACTATACCGCTCATACGACGAATCTACGGCTTTATTTAAAAACTACGAGAAAGTTTACCCAAACCTTATCAAAGTTGAATCAATAGGTCAAACTTGGGAAAAAAGAGACATAAATCTCATTTCCATTTCTAGTAATATCAATACATCAGATTCGTTCCCTGCACTTTTTTTTACAGGGACAATTCATGCGCGTGAGTGGATAGGTCATGAACTTGCAATTGATTTTGTTAAGTATATAGTTGATAATATTGAAATTGACCCTGTTCTACAAAACATATTAAGTAAGGCTACAATTTACATGGTGCCTTGTGCCAACCCTGATGGGTTTGAATACTCAAGAAAACATTTTTCATTTTGGAGAAAAAATAGACGTCAAAATGCTGATGGCACTTTTGGCGTTGACCTTAATAGAAACTTCCCAATAGGCTTTGTAAAAAGCACAAACACTACTTCCAATATCTACGGTGGCCCAGAACCATTTAGTGAGCCTGAAACGTGCGCACTAAGAGATTTTGTTGAAAACCACCCAAATATAACTATTGCTTTAGATTACCATTCACAAGGTAATGTATTTTTTCCTGCACATGACTTTAGACATGAAGACACCATTGACACAACTGATATGAATATATTATGTGCAAATATGTCAGAAGAAATTAGAAAAGTCAGTGGAAGAGAGTACGGTATTCATCAAGGAAAACCTCCTGCAAAATTAATTTCAGGAAGTGGAAGAGAATTTTATTATTCTAAAGGAGCTATTAGTGCTGTAGTTGAAGTTGGTACTAGGAATATCAGTGATTATATCAATGATATGAGTGAAAATATTAGAGAACACATCCCTGCACTTCTAGCAGCTGCACAAGAGGTTCCAAATTATGATAAAGCAAATCCTCTTATAAGAGTAAATAACTTTAATATTGAGGATGTTGGGTCAAATCACGTCCGTTTAAAGTGGTCTTATGAGGCAAGTGAAAATACACACTTTGAAATATACAGAAGTCTAAAAAACAAAAGCTATTGTAGACCTTTTAATTTGGTTGCTAGAACCCAAGCCTTAGAATTTATAGATGAAAACCTACAAAGTGGTAAAGATTATTATTATAATATTCGAGCAGTTGATAGAAGCTTACAGCAAAAATCACCTTTTGCTCCACAAGTAAGAGTCCGAACTATAGTTGATTATGATGAGTTTAGTAGATTATATTATGCAAATGCCTCTCAAACAGGATATGTAGCAAGTAACATCAATAACAACGAAAAACACTTTGGAATAAACTCATTATTTGTTGGTGTTGACGAAAATAAGGGTATCTCTTATGCCATAGTAACTATTGATTTGAAAACCATGCCTCAGAATGCCTTAGTTAAAAAAGCAAACTTTTCTCTTTATCCTATCAATAGAGTCTCAACTACTATTGAAAAATATGGAGAATGGAACGTTGGAATAGTTAATCAAGAAACGATGGGTGATATTACAGATTTTGATGATGTATCCAATATGGAAATTTTAAGATATATTGGTCGCCCAACTGAATCTCATCAGTTAACCCAGGGGATTTGGAGAACATGGGAGTTTTCAGGTGGAGAGTGTAAAATACTCACAAAGGAAGCTAAAAATGAAAAAATAGTGCTTCGTATTGAGGGACCAAAAAAATTGAGAACAGGAAGAAAATCTCAAATGATGCAATGGGACATTGGTTATGATCGCTTTGGATTTGGACTTACCTATAGACCTTTCCTAGAATTGAACTATACATTAGAGCCAACAATTGCAACTTTGTATCCTAAAACTCTAAATACTATTTCAAAAGAAGATGTTAAAGAAGATGTCATTTTTTCTGGATTTGATGAAAATGGATTTAAAGTTTACACAACTTTTGAATTTGATTTATCATCTTTACCACCACATGACTTTACAATGATTACAAAAGCATATTTTGAACTGAACTCCACCAAAATATATATTAAAGATGATATTAGGTTTCACTTGGAATTTGTTGATGAAGATATTGATAAGAATTATACAGGTATTTCGCAAAGAGAAATAATACAAAATATTGGTTTTGATGTGAGTGCAAATGAACTGAAAAACAATCAAAAGCAATACTTTATGTTTGACAGCTTTGCAGAAATGGAACTGAATAAAAAACTTCAAGATAAATCAAATGTTGCTTTTGTTCTTAAACCAACATCATCTAAAAAAACTCTAAAAAATAGTATTGTAAATTGGGCAACACAAGATGATGATTTGTCACCAAAATTAATTGTTGAATATATTCCAAAAAGAAGACATCCAGTTGACGTGGTAAAAAATCTAAAAATCATCAAAGATAATGGAAAATTAAAGGTTACTTGGGATAATCCAGAACACAAGGATTTTGCAGGAGTTAAGGTCATTAAAAATCCATTTAGAGAACCCTATTCTAACAATGATGGTCAAAAACTCTATGCTGGACGAGATAACTATACCTATGATAATTTTGGAGCAAGAGACATTGAGAAGTACTATGCTGTCTATACTTATGACGATGTTCCTAATTATTCAAAACCTATTATTATCAAATACACACCATAAAATAATATAAAATATAATTATATCTTGTGTTTCACTGATACATAAAAACTAAATTTTTAAACCTCACAAAAATTTAGTTTTTTACCACAATTTTGCCACTTAATTTTTATATCATTATCTATTAACTTTTAGGAGTATCCAATGGGTAATAGACAAGTAGGTATTTGGTTATACCAAAATTGTGGTGGAGATATTATTCAAAATAAAATTGTCAATAAACTCAAAGAAAGAGAAATAGATTCCATTACAGGAATCGATTTGGGAAAAGCAATTGTAAGTAATGGAAATATATCTTGCGATACCATGGGGAATTGTGCTTGTAACTTAAATCAGCACATAGATTTATTGTTTTCATATAATGCGGGAGAGAGTTCGCCCTATCAAAACTATCTCTATCAAGCTCTGAGTAAAGTTATGCCTCTAATTAATAATTATGACGCGCACACCTTAACTGAAGACAAATTTCAAACATCATTTTTACTAAAAAATTCAGGTATTCAAACAGCAGATTATGAGTTGTGCTATAAAGATGATTTACAACATATCGCTTCAACCATCCATAAATGGCCACAAATGGTTTGTAAACCAACAAATGGATATGGAGGTGCTGGTCTGACTCTAATTGATAGTAAAGCCAGCTTAGAAATGATCAACTTAGTACTAAATCAAATTAATCTAAAAAATATTTATATTGAAAAATATATTGACTATGATAATACCGACTACAGGGTT
>Ga0209081_1000155_pt1 | contig 38764 bp, 36 predicted proteins | sample GOMGulsemesocosm_4_FD_184636 | JGI IMG/M metagenome (GOLD analysis project Ga0209081, IMG submission 184636) | Methane-oxidizing microbial communities from mesocosms in the Gulf of Mexico - GOM15B Gulf of Mexico (SPAdes) (version 2) | ecosystem: Environmental > Aquatic > Marine > Cold seeps... | reverse complement strand
ACTTGACGCTTGACGCTTAACTCAGAACGCTCCAAGAATTCACGCACGGAGTTCAGTTCATTGGGCAGCGCTTTCACCACAACCAGCCCGGCTTGTGGGTTCACCATGACCATACGATCACCACTGTTGCCGTCCACCATCGCCATCACCGTTTCTTGCAGCGACCGCCAGAAATCTGTCTTGTTTAACGTTTGAATGCGCGACCCTGGCGTTATACCGCTGATGCCTGAACCTGACTCACCTCCGACGCCGACGGCAGACAAGAGATTGGACTCTTGGGAACTGCTGCTGCTCGAGGTACTGCCGCTACCGTTGTCGCTGTTCGACTCTATTTTACCAATTAAAACACTGGTGTCTGATACACCCACACGCTGTACATCCAGATAATCGATGCTGAATATTTCCGTACGTAAAGCACGGGGGTAGATTGTATAGATGGAACCGCTGCGCTTAAATTCAAACCCATAGACGTCGCGAATAACCTCCAACACTTCATCGACGGTGACATTGCTCAGCTCAAGGCTAATTTCGCCCTCGACCTCTGGGTGCACCACAACGTTGGTATCGGTTCCAGACACAAGACTAATAAAGAAACTCTTGGCCGAAACATCCTGTACCGAGATGTCAAAAGCCTCAGTAACGGGTGCCGCGGGCACCAATTGATGGGAATCCTGTAAAGCTTGATTAATCATGTCCGGCGCCGCATCCGCTGCTCCAGACATGTCGGGGGCGGTGGCAACCTGAAAAGCGTCGTCTAAAGCCTGCTCTACCGCACCCGTTGCGTGCGGTAATTGCGATTGGCACGACGCCAATAAAGCGCTCACCGCCAACAAAGTGCAGCGCCCAAAAACCAAACGCCACTGACTGATGTTGGAGTCATGGCCCCCTGCTAGATTGAATATCATTGTGCACTAGCCTTTTTCATCATCTTGAGCGGTTTGCTCACAAACAATTGCTGACGTTGACCTTTTGCGATGATGGTCACACTGCCTGCCACTATTTCAATTACTTTTGCGCCTGAGACCAACTGGTTTACACTCACTGTTTCTCCATTAATAGTCGCCAAGCGGCGCTCGGGAGCAATGAGAACAGACTCCAGCCTGAGTGCGCTTTCAGTATCCGGAGCAGCCAGCACCACATAATCCAACGGCTGAGTAGGGTCTCGCAGCACTTCACTATGAACCTCTGACACAGAGAAAGCGGCCACGATGCTCAGCAACGCCATTGCACGACATACACGGCTAGGGTGTCTCATCCGTTCAATGCGCACTGAACAGCCCCTCTTCAGTCGAGAGGGTATAAACCACAAACTCAGCTCGAGCTGTCGGGTAATCATCCACTTCATAACTCAACTGCTGCCAAAACAAGCGCCAAGGTAAACCCTCTAATGCTGTTAAGTACTCGATAACCGGAAAAAAAGCACCCTCAAGAGAGACACGTACGGAGTGTTTATAAACGCCGGCCGATTCACTTTTAGTATTATCGGCCGTTGCCTCTACATTATTAGTAGTTGAGCTATCGCCCACCCCGGCGGTGCTGGTTGATGAAACGTTATTGATTTGCGTACTGCCCGCAAGTGGTTGACCCACTAGTGACATTTCACTGATGGGTAAGGTTTCAACAGCCGATAATATCAACCCCCCATTGCGGCTCAGTACATCTTGCAATAACTGTGGTAATTGTTTTGCCGGCACAAGACCAACCGTCAATTGCGCCAATGCGTCATCCAATTTTTCTAGGCGCCCCTTAAGGCCATCAATCTGGCGTTTTTTTACTTGGTCCGGATCGGTATGAATCCCGTCTTCATAGACCTTTTTAAGCCCCGTCTGCACTAAAGTATCGGTCTTAAGTTGCTCAACCTGCTGCTCCAACTGCTGTTTTTTCGCATCCACAGGAGAGAAGACTAGTGCACTAAAAAGCATGTAGATGATGACCAAGACACCCAACAACAACAGCTGGCGCTCACGCTGGCTTAGGGCTTGAATTTTTAGCAATAGCTGTTCGTGGCTCATGGTTGCTCAGCCTCTTGCAGTGATTCATTCATGCTAAAGCGCAGGCGCTGGTCTTCGCGGACAATGCTCAGTGGCCCAAAATGGCTTTCATGAAAACTTTTATCGCCCTGTAACGCCTTTAAATAGGCGGGTAAAAAGTGCGCTTCTCGCACCTCCCCCTGCAACGACACAAGGCCCCCACCCTGACGTAAAGCAAAGCTTTGCAGGTAGAGCGATTCATTACTATGCCGCGCCAGGCCTTGCATCGAACTTGAAAACCCCTCTTGATTGCCCAGATTTTGGCCACTGATTAAACGACTAATGGCTTGTCGACGCTCAATTTCGCTCGCTAAGCGCGTCATTTCTCGATCCAACTCGGCCGCTCGACTCTTGGGTAATCGTCCCTTCAGCACTTGAACCTCAGAGGTCAGTTGTTGTAGCGACTGCGTACTGATATTGACCTGCTGCTCTAATGTCGAGCTCTGATAAGCCCCATGAACGGCCAGCAGCACCATCAACAACAGCCACACACCGGTACCGACGCCTAAGTTTTTCGGCGAAAACCAGTCCACCTGAGGTCGCAGGTGCGCAACATAGAGATTAACTTCCTGTCGTTCGGTCATGGACAATTTATAGCTCTACTAAACTTGTATACATGGTCTTATTTGACCTCTGGCAAACGCAGTGCCGCGCCAATAGCGGTAGCGCAGGCTTGCAGTATGGAATCATCCGTCGAGTCGCTTAGCGTTAAGCCACTGCCAATGTTCAACACACTAAAATTAGCCGAGAGACTGGTATTTAAACTTTCTGTCACTTTATCGGCGCTCATGTTTTCACCACAAATGTAAACATTACTGGGCGGTACCTGCCCCATCTGGCGTTCGTAATAATCCAAGCTGCGTTGCAGCTCCAAAACCAGCTGCTCTTCGGGCAGTTCATCAAACAAACCGCCGTTATAAGGCATGTCAAATTGCCGTGACAGGTACAGCTGCCCTGCGCGTAACAAAGTCAGCATGCCCTGCCCTGGCAGCACGCGCAGAACCGCTAGGCTACGCTGATCATCCGTACTCACCTCAGCAAGGTTTCGCAAGGCCATCTCGGTAATGTCGATACTATCGAGCTGCAGTTGAGCCTTATCCAACAGCGACATTAACTTTTTAACTTTCGGTTCTTCAGCGGCCACGACATACAACATCTGCCGCCCACCTCGATTACTGCCTTTGGGCAGCGCAAAGACATCAATCAGCGCATCTTCCACGGGGAACGACAGCAGGTCCTTAATTTTCCAGCGCAGGGCATCGCGCAACTCGTCGTCCGGCACATTAGGCGACTCAATCAGCAACAGCTGGTAGTGATCGACCGGCAATACCAAATTACAGCGACTGCCTTGCAGAGAAAGTTGCTCAATGCGCTCAATAAACTGTTCGGCCGGCAACTCGCCCTCCTGATTGAGCAACAGCTCACAGCAACTCAGCTGGCAGCTGTCGCCTTCGCGTAGGATGCGCGCAAAAGCGACCCCATCCGCCGTCACTTCGACGCCTACGAGCCCCGGCAGAGGTTTATTCCATGGCAACCACTTCAACTGCATTGATTCTTTAGCACCTATTGCTGTTTCACTTGCGCTGCACGCAATATAATGGAGCGCCTGACAAAATGGCTTGGTCGAGTTAAAAGCCTGCTTAAACACCCAACAAAAGCCCTTGATTTAATAGGTCTTTTATGAAATTTCGCACCTATACAGAAGCTTAGACATAATTTCTAATAACTCTAATTTATAATCGGCACCCTTTAGCTAACCTTTAAGGCTATTACCATGAAAACTCCGTTGCTTAACATTGTCCTGTTTGAGCCAGAAATACCGCCTAACACCGGCAACATCATCCGTTTAAGTGCCAATATGGGTGCTCAACTGCACCTCATCGAACCGGTCGCCTTTGAGCTGGACGATAAACGCCTACGCCGTGCAGGCCTCGACTACGGCGAATGGCAGGACATGCAAGTCCACGCCAACTGGGAAGCTTTCCTCGCCGCGTGCCAACCTGAGCGCCTGTACGCCATCAGCACTAAGGGGACAACGCGGCACGTCGACACCACCTTCCAAACGGGCGACTTTGTGGTTTTCGGCCCAGAAACACGCGGCCTGCCGGACGCTGTACTCAATAGCCTCGCCCCTGAAAGAATCGTCCGCATCCCCATGCAGCCGCACAGCCGTAGCATGAACCTCTCGAATTCGGTAGCCGTTATCGCCTTTGAAGCATTGCGACAATTTGACTTCCCTGGTGCAGATTAACAACGACGCCCAACGCATGCGCCGGCTCGCCAATTAATCCCAGCGGACAATAACTGACTATTGTGACAAATTAAACTTTTGATCGTTCATTCCTAACAAACCAAAGTCGCGTTTAGTGAAATGCAGACAAACTGCTGCAAAGGCCGCTGCAGCGGATTACAATGCCGCCGCAGGCCAGTAGGCACACACCAAATTTGGAAATAAACATGAGTCGCGCGCCCATAGCGTTGTTTTACGGCAGCTCCACCTGCTATACCGAAATGACCGCCGAAAAAATTCAGCAATGCCTCGGCGAGGACAACATCGACCTCTTTAACATCGCCGACGAGCCCATCATTACCACGCAGTTCTATACACAGATCATCTTCGGCATCCCAACGTGGGATTACGGTGAACTGCAAGAAGACTGGGAAGATATTTGGGACGAGATAGACGAGCTGGATTTTACGGGTAAAACCGTTGCCATCTATGGACAGGGTGACCAAGAAGGTTATCCTGAGTGGTTCATCGACGCGGTGGGTTACCTGCACAGTAAACTGGTAAAACTGGGCGCCACCATGATTGGATACTGGCCCGTCAGCGGTTACGAATTTGAAGCGTCCAAAGCTCTCACCGCAAACGACACTCAGTTTGTCGGCCTAGCGCTCGACGATGAAGGTCAATTTGACGCCTCCGCTGAACGAATTCAGAGCTGGTGCCAGCAACTTTGCGAAACCTTCACCCTCATCAACCAAGCCGCCGAGTAACGCTGCTCTATGACCCACAAGCCCAGCGCCGCCATACAGCAAGCCAACCATGCAACGATCGAGTGGGACGAACAGGGGCTGCCCATTGCCAAGACATTCGGCGACGCTTACTTCTCGCCATGTGGCGGCCTTAACGAAATCCGCCACGTCTATTTAGAACAAAATCAACTTCCAAGTCGCTGGGCCGCGCTAAGCACACAACAAACATTCATCATTGCTGAAACAGGATTCGGTACTGGCCTTAACTTTCTCGCCTGCTGGCAGCTCTGGCAGCAGCAAAAGCAAGCGGGCCTGGTCGCCAGCGACGCCCACCTGCACTTCATCTCCGTTGAGCGCCACCCACTACTACCACAAGACCTGACCCGTGCGCTGGCACTCTGGCCAGAGCTTCATAAACACAGTGACGCACTTTTAGCGCAGTATCCTAGCGCCAGCAGCCAAGGTTTCCACCGACTCAACTTTGATGATGTCAGCCTAACGCTGATCATCGATGAGGTGGTCGACGGCCTCGAACAGCTGCAGTGCAGTGATCACCCGCTGTTCAGCCAGCCGCAATGGCGTGTAGACGCCTGGTTTCTCGACGGTTTTAGCCCCATTAAAAATCCCGACATGTGGCGCTTGGAGCTGTTCCAACAGATACAAAAACTCAGCGGCAACGGCACCTCCGCGACCAGTTCCACCTCGACACACGCGATCAAAGAGCACTTCCAATCCTGCGGCTTCAGCGTGGAAGCTGTGCCCAGCTTTGACGCAAGAACCGAAATGTTACGCGCCAAACTGGAACAACCCTACGTCGCACCCGCAGCAGAACAATTCGGTGAGCACAGCCACAACGCCGAACACAATGCACCATGGCACGTAGCCGCGCCAACCGAGCAGCAAAGACGCCAAGCACTGATCATCGGCGGCGGTCTTGCCGGTTGCCACACAGCCAACGCTTTAGCGCAACGCGGCTGGCAAGTCACGCTGTTGGAGCAGCACCCGAAGGTTGCCAGCGAAGGCTCGGGCAATCCACAGGGCGTGCTCTACGCCAAGCTGTCCGCCAAAGACGAAACCCTCGGTGACTTTAATCGCGACGCCCTGCAGTTCGCCCAGCGCCACTACGCTCGCTACTGGGAGACAGACCAACCCACACAGAATGAAGCCAACCTCGGGCAGCGCTGTGGTGTATTGCAGCTGAGCTACAACGATAAAGTAAAAGCGCAGCATCAACGCCTGCTTGAAAGTTATCAGTCGCGCTACCCACAACAACAGCTCATCCAAGCACTGGACAGTGATACTGCGACCCATGTCAGCGGTTTAGTACAACCCAGCGGGGGGGTGTTTTTCCCCGACGCTGGCTGGATAAACCCCCAGCGCCTGTGTCAGCGCCTGCTCGCGCACCCCAACATCACGTTGCGCACTTCAACTTGCGTTGAGGCCATCAGTCACGATGGCCAACAATGGCGTGTGGCAATAGAGGATCAAGGGCAGGCAGAACAACACACGACGGTTATCGTGTGCTGCGCGAGCCATGTCAGTCGCTTTACACAAACCGATCATTTGCCTGTTAAGGCCATCCGCGGACAAGTCACATACAGCGCGGCAACCCCAGCCAGCCTCGCGCTTAAAACCGTACTTTGTGCCGATGGCTACGTTGCGCCAGCAGCGCCCGTTACAAATAACAACACCTTTCAGCAGCACTGCTTCGGCGCTAGTTTTAGCCTGCACAACCCGTCCCTCGCTTTCTGCCCGAACGAGCAACGAGATAACCGCTTACGTCTAGCCCGCCACTTTCCATCACTGGCTAAAGCGCTGGCGTTCAACCTTGACGATCACACCGCTAGTGGTCGCGTCGCAAGGCGCTGCACGACGCCTGACTACCTGCCCATCGTCGGCCCAGCGCCAAATTTTGATGCCTACATCGAGCAATTCGCCTTGTTGCGAAAAAACGCCCGAGCCGGAATCCCCCGTGCAGGCCCCAACTGGCCCAACCTTTACCTCAATATTGGCTATGGTTCGCGTGGCCTCACCTACAGTCCGCTGTGCGCGGAACTACTAGCGGCCCAGATAGACGGAGCCCCACTCCCACTCCCACGAAACGTAAAGGTCGCTCTACACCCCGCGCGCTTTATTATTCGCGGCTTGATCCGTAAAAAACTCTAACCCCAGAGAGCCTTTCCTGCAGCTAATCACAACAGCGCGCAGGTAAACCGCAGAAGGTCTACACTGAAAAGATGTCGGGCAGCCCCCGAAATAACTTCATGCTTTAAATACGCAGGAAAGCTTATGTTACTCAACTCAGGCCGTCGCAACGGTGAACTACCCACAGTGGTGGACTCCATCCACAACTACTACGAACACCTAGTACTCGAAGAAATACACCACATTAGTGAACGTAGCCAAACCGACTCTGAATTCTTCGCCGACTGCGCCTGTGTGGCACTGAACCACCTGCCCCCTCGCTATATACGCCATGATGTCGACATGACGTTCTTTATGTCGCGCGAAGACCAAGAAGAAATCAATAAAAAAGTCCGAGATGCAGCTAAATCCGCCGTCGAGTACGTTCTCCAACGGGAATCTGAGCGCGAAGACAGCAGCTAACAAACAATATCGTGAGCGGCTCTCTAGCTCACGATATTGTCAGGGCTAAACCCACCTACTCTTGCTCAGCTATGTAGCTGAAAAAGATTTAGTTTATCTATATTATTACCCTCGCTAGAGCCCCTAATAAAAAACAAGTACAGTGGTTATTTGGGAATAGCCCATTACAAAACAACCATTATTTGGCGAATAACACTCTCAACATGGTCCACACTGATCCCTACCACCACGCCAACACTTCGCCTGTTCACACGTCGAAACAACGCTTATTTCTGGGGAGTAAACGCCGCTGGCTGTACCTTCTCGCAGGGTTCTTATTACTCGCCAATATCCCATCACACGCCCAATCGCTACCCCTGGCAGACACACCTCAGCTCAGCACCGTCCTCGAGTGGCCATATCATATCGAACGACACGCCTCTCATAGCCCCGAACTCTTTACCCAAGGCATAATTGTTGGAGCCGACTCTGTCATCGAAAGCAGCGGTCTATACAGGCGATCTTTCGTAACAAAATACAATCGAGAAAGTGGCACCACTGAAGCACATTTCACGCTTCCCAAAAAAATGTTTGCTGAAGGTATCGCACTTTATGGGCAACAACTTTATTTGCTGACATGGAAGTCTGGGAAAGGCTTCGTGCTTAATGCACACAACCTGCAACCAATACGAGAGTTTCACTTTAAAGGCGAGGGCTGGGGTCTCACACGAATAGGGCAACAATTGGTGATGAGCAACGGCAGTGCAGAACTAACATGGCACCGTCCCAGTGATTTTAAGTTGCTCAATAAAACCATCGTTCGAGCAGGGCCGAAGCCTGTTGGGAATTTAAACGCATTAGCCTATGGAGGGGGTTATCTTTGGGCAAACGTTTGGAGGCAGGCAACCATACTGGCCATATCACCAGCAACAGGGCAAGTTGAAGGGCGATTGCAACTGGATGACCTATGGCAGCAACAGGGCCGAGGGAATAGGGAAAACGTGCTCAATGGCCTCAGCTGGGATGAGTCAGAACAGGCACTTTGGGTAACCGGAAAACGCTGGCAGCAGCGCTACCTATTACGCATAACCCGGCCTGAAACTGCCGTTCAAAGCAACGCTATTAAATAATCGGGCAGAAGGGTTTTATCACTACGCGATTACGCCCGGCACTCTTAGCTTCGTACATGGCTTCATCGGAACAGGCCAATAAACGTTGCCCGAGGCGAGTTAAATCCACCACCCTCTCGCCCGCTGGGGTCCAGCAAGTGAGCCCTACCGAGGCGGTAGGGCAAATCGCCTGTTCACCCGCTACCGCCATTTTAAGACGCTCGATACCTACTCGCACCCGCTCCGCGATCAGTTGCGCGGCAGAAGTGTCACACTTAGGAAGCAAACACACAAACTCCTCACCTCCGTAGCGCGCCAGAATATCGGTCTTACGCAGCTGCTGACCAATGGCGTCTGCCACGGCTTTCAAACATAGGTCTCCAGCTTGATGCCCATAGCGATCATTAATTTTTTTAAAATGATCAACATCGACAAATAGACAACTCATGGGTTCTTTATGACGCTCCGCTCGCTCGAGCTCTTTGGAAAATTCCTCTTCAAAACACAGACGGTTTTTCACTCGTGTCAGGCGGTCAATTTGGCTTTGATAATGCAAATGTGAACGGGACAGTGAGTTATCGATGCACACAGCGCAGATTGAAGCCAAGTGATGCAAAAAATCCACGGCTTTATCAGGCGAAAAACGCTGCTCGAGCGCACTTCCAAAATGCAGACTGCCAATCAATTGTCCTTGTCGCTCTAGCGGTAAGAGTGCAGCGCTGGCGACTTTTTCAGCAGATTTTGGGAAGAGCCGACTCGCGGCCAGCGCGTCCAATGGGCCTAATACAACCTCTGCCTTATTCTGATAAAGAGTAAGCGCAAAGTCATCACTGTGGCGCAGCTGTAAGCGGTTTTCAAACATGCCAATACCAAGAGTACCCAGCAGTCCTCGCGTGGAGTAATCTCGATCCACTAGGATCAAACTCACGTCGACCAACTCAAAGTGCTCGCGCGCGCCGACCAGCAACAACTCCAGTAACTCAGGCAGCCCCCTGCAACCCAGCATTTCAAATTCAAATTCGTGAAAGTGATGCTCAATTTGATGATTCTCATCGATACGATCCAGCAGCGATTGCACCGTTTTTTTAAGCCGTCGATTTTCCTGTTTAATATCCGTTGCCATACACTCACACAAATTCTGGAGAAATAGCCTTACTGTTGAAGTAAGGCTTTAAAGGGGGTTAACCAAATGCTACCAGCCAAACGGCTTAACATAGCGCGCTGATCCTACACTCAAAAGTAAAACACTCATCAATTATCGGTTACAACTTAAGAGTGTAGCCCCCCATCTATATACTGGAGGCGAAATACCAACAATCTCACTCTAGCTTACCCCATACAATTTCCAAGCCCTCTTACGTAGAAACGAGGTGCTGGGCGATGAATATTCAACCCGCATTCAATAGTAAAGATGAGCGTATTAAGTGATGTCATGTACAAAGCAAAATTTAAAGACAAGACGAACTTATGAAACACGAAATAGAACAGTCATATTCAAGAAAGCCACGCCCTAGCCTCCTGAGTACTTACGGCTCAGCATGCTCGGGGAGCACCGCAACTTAGAAGCCAAACGAAAAAACCCTGACGATGTCAGGGTTTTTTTCGTGACGTGTGCAGGTGGCGATCGTGCACTAGCTAAACGTCATCACATCACTGTCCCGCAAAGTACCTATAATCCGCTCTGATACATTACCTCGTATCGCCAGCAGCCCGCCGCGACGCGGCAATACACCGAGCACCACGACATCGGCATCAATCTCTTCAGCAACTTGGCGAATGACGTCTTCAGGCGACCCCTGCATGACGTGTAAATTCTCAGTATCTATACCCGTTTTACGGGTCATATTACCGCGATCAGGGTAATGCAGGGAGTCAGAATAAGCATTGACCACATGGAAGTCTGCGTCATACGCCTGCGCCATCCACTTTCCACGCGCAATAATAATTTCATTAAGGCGCGTGTACTCACCCCGGGTCTCCTGCATTTTCACAGCACCAAGAATAATCTCACGCTTTTTTCTAGAGCCCGGACGCACTAATAAAACAGGACACTTAGAATGACGCAGCAACTGCCATTTAGCGTCGGTCAAACGGCTGCGATGGCTCGTGGCTGAATAGTCAGGCACTAAGATAAGATCTGCTTGTGTTCGCTTAGCCGCCTGTAAAATCGCGTCGTGCCAAGCATCGGCCCAGCAGGCCATAATGGTAAAATCCAAGCCTGCATCGTCTAAGGGCTTGCGTAAAGTTTGAAACCAATCACTGTCACGATAAAGGTTTAAGTTTTCGGCTCCCATCTCGGTTGCGTCACGGTCTACACCAATGAACACCTTCAACTTGGGTGCCGGCGAACGAAGACCTGCCGTGATAATGGCTCGCTGAAGAGCAATATGCTCATCCTGTGTAGGATCGACAACCACAAACAACGTATCAGCTTTAGACATCTCACTCTTCCTTAAAGTTAACTCTAGACCACGTAAAACAGAACCCTGCTATCGCTTAAAGGCTAGGGGAACATATCAGTATGCAGGAGCATAATCGCGTTATTAAACGTTATCAACCTTAACTATAGCGAAAAATATAATCGCTTGATTTAAGGAATCAAAAAGCGCTAGCAACCTATTTATTGACGCACATCAAACCCTCTATCACGCCAAGTTCTATTATGTAGACCTTCATAAATGGAGGGATAACCCCATGGCGGCCATATCAAATACACACCCACAAAATCCGCCCTTGGAGTGTGCGAGCTTAAGTTTAGTTCAAAGCTGGTTACAGCAATGTTTAAGCATGCCGAACAACTCAAATCCGTCAAAAGCTCCACTAGCGGTTACTGAAGAGCACCCAACATCAGCGTTACAGCGCGTCGTAAATATAAGACCCCTGGCGCTGTGTTTATCCAACCAATTTTCGTCCCAGTCAACACCCAGTGTAAATCGATCCCTCGTCGATGCCTACATTCGCGAGCTACAGCATAAGGGCCCCGAACACCACAGGCGCCAAGTCACTATGCTCCACTGGCATATCCCTCTTGCGCAAATGGACAAGGCCGAGATCACTGAGGTCATGTACCACCTTGGTCGATCCTACCGCCTCAGTGATCACAAGCAGGCTGAATACTGCGTACGTTTACACAACGACACACAAAAAGAAGATGCAGCCGCTCTCTTCAAAGGCTTAGGTTTTAATCGATTAGAGGTGATCGAACCTTCTCGATCCCCTACAACGGTCCAAGAGCTTCGCGACCTAAGAGCCTTAGCCGACGACTACCAATACCAACAGTTTCAACTCACGCTGGAGCAGCCCTGTCTAGACTTACACACGCGCCTTCAACGAGCGTTTACCAGCATAGATAAGATGCCCGACCTCGTTAGATTCCATTCACTCGACACACGCCGCCCGACCAGGTTACGCGCAACCGAATTCAACCAGCTGTTACAAGGCATGCGCACCAAAGGCTATCGAGTTCTCGGTAATGATTGCTTCGTAAAGGCACACCATGAACTGGCCTGCGCCCAAACCCAAGAACGCCTGAGCCAAACTTGGTTGGGTTATAATGCAGTCAACGTTAGTAGCGTGTTGGGTCTTGGACCAGGCAACATCAGCCAAGAGGGCTGGAGCTATGACCGCAACCCCAGCACATTAGAACACTATCTCAATAGCCCAGCACGGCGCGGCTCCTCAAAAACGGTAATAGAGAGTCAACCTCACGTAAAACTTATTACCGATGCCCTACTTTGCTACCACCGACTAGACCTCAAGTATTTAGCGGGCCGCTACGACCTACACCCTTTAGCACTCCTGTACATGCATCAACATCAGCTGACCCAACCGCTGCTGAATTTGTTCATTATTAATGAACAGCATTGCAAACTGACGCTGCTGGGCGTGACTTACCTCGAAGAAATCTGCCACCTTTTCATGCGTTATACCCCCAGTACCACGGGGTAAAAACTCCCACACCCAAAAAACCATAAGAAAATAAGGGATTTAATTCCTACGTCCGCTTTACCTCCTTCAGTGAGTGTAGGAAAATGCTGAATGTCTGCGTAATATAAGCCCTGCACCGCACCAGCCCATACATACGCATATGACTTGAGTCTTCCCCAACACCCAAATTTGAGTGTATTTATGTCAGGCACGATCACCACGTCTAGAAGCCATGACAGCAGCCGCTGCCATCACAACCCCACAGTGTCATGTGGCGACTGCCGCCTCAATGCAATTTGTCTGCCCATCAGTTTACAAATAGATGACATTAACCGGGTCGATGAAATAATTCAGCGTGGCCGCCCACTGCAAAAGGGCGATCACCTCTATCGCGCAGGGGACACCTTTCAGTCTGTATACGCCGTGCGCTCAGGCACATTAAAAGCGGTAACAATTACCAACGACGGACAGGAGCAGGTCACGGGTTTCTACCTTCCCGGCGAAATCATTGGTATGGATGGGCTCGCACACAACAGCCACACCAATACCGCAAGCGCGCTGGAAACCGCTTCGGTCTGCGAAATACCATTCTCTCGCTTAGAGGAATTAAGCCTGAAGATCCCAACCATGCAGCGTCATTTTTTCCAATTGATGAGCAAAGAAATCACCAACGACCAAAAACTCATCACCATGCTCAGTAAAAACAGCGCCGACGAGCGAGTCGCTGCCCTTCTACTGAGTATTTCCAGTCGAAACCATAGACGCCAGTTATCCGCTACCGACTTTCGCCTACCTATGTCGCGCTCCGATATAGGTAACTACCTAGGTTTGACAATTGAAACCGTCAGTCGTGTATTCGGCCGATTTCAAAAAAGCGGCCTGCTGGTTGTCGACAAAAAAGACATTTGTATCGCCGATATGGAAGGTCTCAAGCAAGTGGCTAAAGCCGCTGCCACTGATTAATCCCCACTCGATTAAAAGGCCCGAATGGGCCTCCTTATTAGGCTATAAACTCAAATTCCATAACCACTCTAATTAAAAGCGGTAACCCAACATCACGCTGTACACCATTGGGTCGATATCAACCGTCGTCGTCACCCGACCCAAAGCCGTATCCGTCAAGGTGGCGTCTGTCTCTATGTCAATCCAGCGCGCCGAGGCGTTGACATGCCAGTTGTCATTGATCTGGTAGTCGGCGCCGATCTGCAACGCTAAACCGAAAGAATCGTCCAGGTCGGCACCGCCCCCTATTTTTGACTCTTCACTGAAGAACAACGTGTAGTTGATGCCCGCACCCACGTAAGGCTGGAACTTGGAGCCTTCGGTCAGATAGTAGATAACGCTCAGCGTCGGCGGCAGCTGCTCAACCTCGGCAACCTCATCAACCCCCATATCCGCTAGTGTACCTGTAGCACTTACCCGATGCTTAAACGGTGTCGCCAACAACAATTCAATACCGACACGAGAGCTGTGCATGTGCATCAAGGTCAGGCCCAGTTGAGTTGCGTCATCAACCGTCACATAGGCACCGGCAACAGCGCCGCCATTTGACTCTACAGTTGAGCTACTGGCGTCCGCTTCAACCTGAGTAATACCGCCGCGCACAATAAAGTCGCCTGCTTCATAAGCAATGGTTTGAGTAGACATCATGGCAGCGGTTACGGCGGCCACGAGAGCGAGAGGTTTACACAGAGTTTTCATGTTTTTCCCTTATTTTCCTACGGAAGAGCTTTGAATTAATGGGTCTATTTAACCCGCTCCGGGTCCCTGAGTTTTTGATCTGAATTAAATCTTTTACAAATAGCCTGAAAGCATCGAAAATAGTCAGCTAGCAACGGCGAGGTTCATCATTTTCGCCATTTAGAGGTATAGACCAGAGGCTAACAAATGACCAACTCCCGACTCGAGGCCATGCTGGCCGCTATCGACAGCGAAAACCAACAGGACCCCAATCAGGTTGTATTTGAGGGCAACAGTATTGCCAAAGAACTGCTTTACGGGCAGCGAATGAGCGAACGTTTGAACGTATTCGCGCCCGATGCGTCAGAACTGCTGAAAATTGCCAGCCGCGCCCAGCACATAAAGCGCTGGTGCTTGGCCCGTAAAGACTTCCCAATGAACAAGGTGGGCTACAAAACATGGCGCACTGAGCTGGCAAAATTCCACGCGAGCACCACTGCGACGCTGATGGCCTCGGCTGGCTACAGTGATGATGAGCAAGCCCGCGTGTCTTCACTTCTGCAGAAGAAGCGGCTCAAGCGTGACGCGGAAGTACAAACCCTCGAAGACGTCATCTGCCTCGTGTTCATCGAGTATCATCTCGAAGAATTCGCGACCAAGCATGACGAAGCCAAGCTCATTGATATCATTCAAAAGACCTGGAATAAGATGTCTGATAATGGGCACAGTGCCGCCCTCGCCTTAACCCTGCCAGAACCCATATTGGCTCTTATTGGCAAGGCCCTGGCTTAATACAACACAACGCCGGCACCTGCACGGCCCGCAAGCACACGACTGATTGGTAATAGCACTTTATGTGGTTTAAAAATATTCTTCTCTACCGTTTTACCGCCCCCTTTGATAACGAACAGGACGAGCTTGAACTCCTACTGGAAAAGGAAGCTTTTCAACGCTGTGGTCGAAATGAGCAAAGTCGCTCCGGGTGGGTCCCCCCTATGGGCGAACTCAGCGAATTACGCACGCACAGCGCCAATGGATGCCTTATGTTATGTTTGAGGAAAGAAGAGAAAATCCTCCCCGCTGGCGTGATACGTGAAAAACTTGACGACAAGGTCAGCGAGATTGAAGCGAAAGAAGATCGCCGTGTTTATCGCAAAGAAAAAGACTCACTCAAAGACGACATAATCCACGACTGCTTGCCAATGGCGTTCACAAAATCGAGCCGACAATTCGCCTATATTGACGTGAAAAATGGCTGGCTCTGCATCGACAGCAGCTCTATAGGCAAAGCCGAAGACTTTATGAAAAAGCTGCGTGAAACCATCGGCAGCCTACCGGTTGTGCCGGTACAAACAACAGAGTCGCCAAGTTTGTTGATGAGCCAATGGCTAAAAGATGGCGGTATACCTGAGGGCTTAGTGCTCGGCAACGAGTGCGAGCTCAAAGAGATGACCGAAGACGGTAGTATTCTGCGGTGTAAGAACCAAGACCTGCTCAGCGAAGAGATAGAGCGACACCTGGACAGCGGCAAGAAAGTCACCAAATTGGCTCTCAACTGGCAAGATACGCTGCAAATCATCTTACAAGATGACCTCGCGATTAAGCGATTGAAATTTTCTGAGCAGTTGATCAGCGAAGCCCAAGACAGCAGTGACGGAGACAAAGCGGCACAGTTTGACGCGGACTTTGCGTTAATGGTGTTAACCCTGAAACGCTTTATCCCAGACCTTCTTAGTTACTTCGGCGAACAACGCCCCACCCCCGTTTAATTTACACGCAGTGGGAGGCCCTCAATAGGCCTGCGGCCTCCCACCTCAAGCCCTCAATAACACTGACGCCCCCATCCGACCCCATGAGTTTACCCACCGTGTCGATCAGGCAGCTAAAACAACAAAATGGCACGTAAAAAGTCCTTGACACTACTGGCGTTCAGGTTTTATATGGATGAAAGTAAGTTTGACAGACTTCACACTATCGTGAAGCTTAATAATAATAAATATTGAAACAGGCACACCATGAAAAAGTTACTTGCGGTACTTATCATTGGCCTAACCTCCAGCTTTGGTACACTCGCTGAGAGCAGCTTCCCCAGCTACCTCACCGAAAAGTACTGCAATGACATCAAACTTGATTTCATGACCAGTTCGATTAAGAGCCTGCAACACTATAAAGACAAACAACTGGCCTCTCGTCACCGAGGCGGTATGCGAAATATCCAGCGCTTCTTAAAACAGCGTCAAGACTGGCTACAAGAATGTGACGGCTACCTAAGCGCCACTAGTGAACACAAACGCCTGTTCAGAAACGAAGCCACCACAGACGATATTTTTGATGCTATCAACTCTGTCTCCAACGAACTCGGTTCATTGATTGCGGGTGTCACATACACCGAAGACCCGTCAGGCAACAACGACACCGTCGTTGAAGAGAAATTTAACCAGTTGTTTCAACTTGTGGAAGCGCACCAAACACTGCTTCTTCTACGTGGTCAGGTAGTATACCGCTAGCCTCACCCTCTAATACCAACATAAAAAAAGCCCCGACGGCATATGCCATCGGGGCTTTTTTATTTGCGCCGACTCAGCCCCCGAAAGAGCCACGCCTCATGGACATCAAGCGTCTTCAGTTACAATCTTACGTTTAAGAGATAAAACTGGGCGTGTCGGCTTGCTCTTTGAGACTCGTGGTTTAGGCGCAATCGCCGGTGCCGAACTCTGAGTCATTGCGGCCTTGGCGATGGCCTCCACACCGATACGTAACAAACGTACCTGCTCTATGCCCGACAACTCTTTAGGAAAGCGCCCTGGGTTCACTGCGCTAGGGTCTTTAGGGTTACCCTCGACCTCGAGGCGGAACCCACTTTCATGGGTTGCAGAAGCCGTTTTTAGGTCTACCGACCAAGTATCAAAATTCATAGATAATATTTCTTTCACTGTTTGTTTTTATTATGTTTGTATCGCCATAAAAGCACAGCCGTCCACCAATGGACGACGGCCAGTATCAGCAATACTTATCCCAATCAGCTTTATCCCTGCTGGTTCCTAGGCTGACAAACCAAATACAGCGCCTACCCCAAGAATCCTATGAGCATGCTTAAACCGAGTTCATCACTGAACTCAAAATCATGCTATATAGATGATAATGGGATTAAGCGACTATGCCCAGAGTTCACACTAAATTATTAACGCGTCTGAGATTGCTCCCTATACATCTAGTGATTCTGGAGTAAGTTACTTGATACAGGTTTGCTTTTAATATAATGAAAATGAGTCTCATCTAGACCCTTTTCATGACACTGAGCGCAAACATCGTGATCGTTATCATCAACACACCACCCCTTTAATTTCGCCTCTGTTCGCGAGCCTTCAATCCAAGCCCGACCATCGACACGTCGCCGCCCCCCAGCACGGAAGCGATTCCGGCGTTCCTCAATTAAACGAATGCCCATCACATTACAAAGATCACAGAAAATGAATTGCCTAGACGCCATATTGAACTCCCTCTCTCACACGTAACACTAGGCTCGGTTATTAATCCAACCCTAGAAAAAAGGCGACAAGCATATAATTGCATGTCGCCTTAAATTCTAGACTACGCTCTCATTCCACTTAGAATGATTGAAGCTATACAGCGACTGAATTAGTCCCGCTTTGCCGCGCCCTTATTGAGGCGGAGACGAGTCGCTTCACGCTGCTGCTCTTGAAGCTGACGCTTTTTGTGACGCTGTTCATCTAGGTTAGAGCCTATGTGCTCTTCATTACGCTCGGCTGCCAGGCGAATCTGCTTTTGACGCTCCATAAAACGAGCCCGCTGATCCTCTGTCTGAGTATCAAAACAACGCGGACAACTCACGCCTAACGTGTATTTCTCAGACTGTTTATCCGCTTGCGTAATTGGCTCACGACACCCATGACACAGATCATAATCGCCTGGCTGTAAATCGTGATCAACACTGACTCGATTGTCGAAGACAAAGCACTCACCTTCCCAAGTGGTGTCATCCTTCGGTACATCCTCAAGGTACTGTAAAATACCGCCTTTCAGATGGTAGACCTCGTCAAAGCCCTGCTCTTTCATATAGGCCGTAGACTTCTCGCAACGAATGCCACCGGTACAGAACATCGCTACTTTTTTCTGTTTCGCGGGATCCATGTTTTCGGCCACATACTGCGGAAATTCACGGAAGCTCTTGGTGTTCGGGTTTAACGCCCCCTTGAAAGTACCCAGCTCAAACTCATAGTCGTTACGTGTATCCACCAAGACAACATCAGGATCATTAATCAGATCATTCCAGTCCTTGGGCTCGACGTAAGTGCCCACTACCTGCAGCGGATCAATACCCTCGACCCCCATGGTCACAATTTCTTTCTTGAGCTTAACCTTCATGCGTACAAATGGCATTTCGCTATCAAACGACTCTTTATGGGAAAAACCCGCGAGACGCTCATCGGCATTCAAATACGCCAAGACACTGTCAATTCCCTCGCGAGTACCCGCGATGGTGCCATTAATGCCCTCGGAGGCCAGTAATAACGTACCTTTGACCCCGTGCGCACTGCAGTGAGCAGCCAAGGGCTGCTGAAGCTCCTTGTAATCAGGTAGGGAAACGAAGTGATAAAGAGCGGCAACAACAATCATACGTAATAAACTTATTAACAGTGGGGGTATCAACTAGGGCGCGCATTGTAGCCAAATGATGAAAAAATGCACAGCATCATGCGCCGCCGATTGAGGTTTACTTGCGCTAAATCAACTCAGCTACGAGAGCAAGGGTGCCGCTATGACGACTTCGAACCGCCAAGACAGTCTGGCGACTGAGGCACAGAGGTTCCAGGCCAATCAGCGGGGGCATAGGTGTGTAATGCCAACGCATGTACAGAACCCGCCAACTCTTCACTCAGCTCAGCGTATATCAGCTGGTGCCGCTTAACCTGACGCAGTCCTGCAAACGCGTCACAGACAAGTACGACCTTAAAATGCGACTCAGAGCCTGGCGGCACATTATGCATGTGACTCTCATTCACCACCTGTAGCTCTTGGGGGGCAAAGGCGTCGGTTAATTTGCTCTCAATGGCTCTCTGGATCTGCATGCTAGGTCTCGTGGGTATCAATAAACTTAAACTGCATTATACCCGCGGGGTAGCCGGCGGGCATAGCGACGCCCATTTAATAACACCCCAATCGCCGTATTTCTGACCCAGTAGTGATAACTGACCGTGCACAACGCGAAGGTCCCCAAGCTAACGATTAAGAACTTCACCTCCGCTGGCACAGACCAGTCGTACATAGGAATAGCTAATAGCAGTAACACTGGCTGATGCAATAGAAACGTCCAATATGCAGAGTCACTGAGGTAGCGTGCCTTAGGGTTAAACTGATTAAAGTAGCGGCAAAACAACCCAAGAAATGCAGCCATGAAAAAGCTGACAGACAGGCCGTTAGAAAACACCAATACGGAGTGGCGAGTCGTATAAACCTCGCCACCAGCCTCCCCCTGGCTTAAAAAGGCCCAAAGCGCCACACCTAAAGACAGCACTGCAACCCCCAGATAACCCCAACAGCGCTTAGCAAACACCGACAACAGCGCCTGCCGGAAATAGAGACCCCAGCCCAACAGCGTACACACGCCAAAGAAAGCAACACTGGGCCAGTAGGGTTGCCAAATGATATTACCACCGAGACGACCAACGTAACGGTGGTAGGCCATCGCTCCAAACATAAGTCCAAGAACAACCAACACCCTACTGCCCACAATAGGCAGGCGGATTAGCATACGGCCGATCGCTTCGGTCACCGACGCAGGCAACCTCGACCAAACAATCGTCGCCAGACCGATAACACTCAAAATAATCAGCAGGTAATAGAGAAACCACAGGTGATGGGTATTGTTCCAGAGCAGGTAGGGGTACTTAAGTAAACCGGTGTCCAAGCTCAACAGACCCGCCTCAGTAAGATTGGTGGCAACGATCCACTGCACGCTCAACACCAACGACAAGGGCGGCAAGAAAAACAACATCGGCAGCGCAATGCGCCGCAAGCGGTTTTCAACCATGCCGCTGAGCTGTCGACGTGAGAAAATCATGGCCGCAAAGAAGCCCGACAACAAAAAAAACAGCGGCATTCTGAAGGTGTTGATGGTAATCAAAAGAGCATCCATCGATGAGGAGGACACGGGGTCTACGTAGTAATCAAAGCCCAACTCCATGGTCATATACATCTGTGCACCGTGCAACACAATGCCAAGCAACATCATCAGGGCCCGCAAGAGGTCCAAGCCGTGTAGTCGATCGTCCATCACAGGTCCCTTCATAATGTTCAAGCGCAGAGGCTAGATCGATTGACCGAAACAGGCCCAAGGCACGCCCTTAAGTACAGATAGACTGCCTTAGATGAAGCGGTAATTAAAGCCTTAGAAAACCGGGGCTTGCTCTGAGTCAGCCAAAGGATAGGAGGGGTAGCGCTTAAAGAAGTCAGCCAGACTAAAGGCATCCTCTACTCGCTCACTGTACTCTCGGTGACGCTGCCTCACTGCGTCAAAATTCTGATAACGTAACCGCTGTAGACACTGGTTGCATACTCGGTTTCTTACTCCCAGCGCCTCACCGTTACTGTACACATGCCATGAACCCTCTCTCGAAAGCGCCGGATCGACGTTTCGTAAATCCATAACGACAGGGCAATCAGCCAGATGATAAAAAACTATCGCCCCCGTATTCTGTTCGCTAGATGATGTTTCATCTGCATGGGCGTACAGCACTACTCGGCAGTCCTTATAAGCGAGGGTAAAATCATTAAGCACTCGCAGCTCAGACACCGCGACCTCAAGACCTTCATTGCCTAAGCTCAAACGCTCCAAACCTGTCACGTGTCGCTTGGGGTCAAAGAAAGTAAAGTCCCCCAGCTCTTCGGCGCCCATATCGCTACGTAACCGGTTGAAAGGCTCAAACTGTAAGAAGTCAGGTAAAAACAAGATCTACATGTCCTTTAGAATCGTGGCAATGCGTGATTCCGCGTCAGTGCGCAAGCGAAACTCAACCCGCCTTGAGCGAATCCCATCCTCCGCTTGACCAGCATCAAAGATCACCTTCGATGAAGACAAACCATTGGCCGTAAGGTGCTCCTTCAGCCAGGTCTTATTACCGTTTACCCTTGGTAACTCCAATAGGTAAGCCAAGGTGGTGCGTGTGCGCGCCTGCGATAGGGCCATATTCTTTATATACGCATTATCTGTGTTGCGGGCGGCCCCCCAATCACTGGAGGTATGCCCCTCTATACGCACCTCAAGAATGTCTTCGCGGTATTTGTCAGAGGTAATAATACGCACATAACGAGGAAAGAAATCATCGAGAATGCCCCTAAACGCGGGTTTGATCGTCGCATCACCATGGGCAAACAACACCTCAGTATTGTAAAAACGTAGGCTTAAATCTTTATTTAACTCCGCGCCCCAGCGCGGAAGATCATCGCGAAACTCATCGTGTAGGTCTTCATACAGTTGGGTGCGCAGGCGGTCATAGAGGATCGCTACGTCTTTGATCTTCTGTGATTCAACTTCTAACTGCACAAGGTAGACCACCGCGATAAGCAGGAAGACCATCATCAACCCACCCATTAAGTCACTCACCGCCACCCAATGCTCTTCGTGCTCAACTTCGTGACCCGAAGAATAATCCAACTCATTGGCCATACTTATTCCCTGTCCGTTAGGCTGACGCGGTCTTAGACCCTGCGACCATGGTGCGTTCAGCATTAGGTTCTGGTAGCTGTTCACTCATCGCCACCAAGTCCCGTAATTTATCGGTCAGTGGCCCATAATCGCTGACAAATTTCTCTGACAATGAGGTGAGCTGATAACCAAACGTCTTCAATGCCTTGGTCAACTCATCTTCCATCGCGTCATCCAACTTCATAACCTGTAATTCTGTGCGCTCCACCATCTGGCCTATACGTTCGGTCAACCCGTGCTGAGACATGGCCATCGCTTCAGAGAGCTTACGGTTGATGGTCGCAGAGGTGAGACGCAGCGCCTCCGCCGATGCAGTCATCTGCTCGCTGATGTGAGCCTGGCTGGTTCGTACACTGTCGGCTAAATCAGTGGTCAGCGAGGAGATCTGTCTCTCCAGCGAAGGCAGGCCCTCACTGGCTTGATTAGCGACTTTCGCCAGCTGTTCCAAGTATTTATCCATGCCTTCCGCTTGGGTCTGCAAGACATCCAGCATCTGCCCCAATGAACTCGATACTTTGGTGAACACCTCCGAGTGACGGACCATCTTTTCATAGGCTGAACTGGCTTTATCGAGTAGATCTCCATTCGAACGCTGCGTCGTCAACAGCTCTTCCAGCTCTTTCTTATAGGTTTCCTGCCATATCAACATCCGCCCAACCGCTTGGTTAAGCTCTTTAAAGTTATCTCCGTACTGGGCATTAATTTGACCATTAAAGTCCTGCATAACCGTCTCAATCGCCATGATCAGCGCCTTCGTATTGGCCGCCACCATCTTGTCTTGATGCACCTCAAGACTGAGCTTCACCTCATCAAACTTCTGTAAATTTTGTTGCTGCATTTCATCAAGCGCCAAGCGCAGGCCGCCAGCTTCAGGCTTTGTCAGGGAATCACGAATATCGCCCAGAATATTAGCGAGGTCCGTAACCGTTGCCGCACGATATTGCTCCTCCACCTGCCGCTGTTTTAGCACCGCAGTTAAGTGTCGAAACTTAACCATAAGCGCGCCAAACAGGCCCGCGATGGATGTCCAGAAAGCCGTCTTAAGGCCATCGATCAAACCGGGTACGCTGGACTGAATATCGCTGGTATCAAAATACGACAGGCCTAGCGCAACCCCTAGGAACGTGCCGAAGATACCCATTGACGTCAAAATCGTCGGCGAATGGGCCGCGCTGTTACTGTTGTAACCGGGCCCAACAAACCAAACAGTCATGATCATTATTATTGCGATAAGCACCAGTGACAGCGGGGATAACCCCGAGATGAGTTCCATAAGCCGAGCTAACCCCCTAGATAATGAACCGTTACCAACTCACTTGAGTGTAGCTTAGGGATCTAAAACCTCTACTTTTTATTACTTTATACAAAGTAGCTGGCCCCCACTCTCCGGCGTCTAAAACGACCTAAACGGATTACCCATCTATCGCGCTGCATCTAAGGAGCAGGTTTGATATCATGTTGCCCCTCTATAGATACTCGTAGTGCTAGGAAACTTCATGCTTGACCCAAATGCCCTGTCCCAACTGAATCAACTCAAAGCCGGTATCCTTGCCGATAAAGACATTCAACAAGGTACCGTTCGCGGTACCCAGAGCCGTTTCGGCTTTGTTGTGCTCGATGATGGCAGAGAGGCATTTTTACCCCCCGACGCCATGTCGCGAGTATTCCCCGGCGATCGGGTAGAGGCGAGCCTGACACAAAACGAAAACAACAAAGATAAATGGGACGCAGAGTTAATCTCCCTGCTCGAAAGCCCTTTAAAGGTGGTCTTTGGCCGCTATCTGATCCGTGGCAAAGGCTTTTTTGTCGCCACCGACATGCCGCAGCTCAACCGCTGGTTGTTTATTCCCCCTAAAGCGCGAGCTAATGCCGAAGAAGGGGATTTTCTCGAGTGTTTAGTTACTCGCCATCCTTTTGAAGACGGCAAGGCACAGGTGAAAATTGTCGACATTCTCGGCAAGGACACCGATATCGGCATCGAACACAAGGTTACGCAACGCAAGCACCAGCTCCCTAATACTTGGAACCAAGCGGCCAGCGAACAGCTTGACGGTATTGAAATAAAAGATATTGACGCAGCAGGGCGCGAAGATTTAACCGCCCTGCCACTGGTCACGATCGACTCGGCCAGCACCCAAGACATGGACGATGCGGTACACGCCGAAGCCAATGATCAGGGCTGGACACTGAGTGTCGCCATCGCAGACCCCAGCAGCGATATCGAGCAAGGTTCTCCACTAGACCTCGCCGCTCTAGAGCGAGCCAACACCACATACCTAGCGGGTGGTCCAGTCACCATGCTGCCCGAGGCTCTCGCCCATGGCCGTTACTCACTGGTTGCCGGTGAAACCCGTCAAGCACTCGTCTGCCAAATGCAGATAACGAGTACAGGGCATATCAGCGAATACCGCTTTTGCGAAGCGCTGATTACATCGCGCCACAAACTCAGCTATGAACAGGTCGCTGACCTGCTCGAGAACGACAACAGTGCAGCGGTACCGAGCGACACGATCGAGCACTTGAACGCTTTGGATGCTTGCGCTAATGCTCTCAATGCTTACCGCGCTGAACACATGCTACTAATGGAAGATCGAAGCGACTTCGAATTACAGCTCAATGAGCAAATGCGCATTAACAACATCGTTTGCCAGAAGCGCAACCGTGCACAACAGCTGGTTGAAGAGTCAATGCTGGCCACCAACCGCAGCGCCGGTGATCTCTTCGCACAGCACGCCAGTAACAACAATTTGGAACAGTGCCTGGGGATATTCTCCTCCCACGCAGGTTTTCGCGCGGAGCGCACCGAGGCCATCAAGCAACTGCTGGGCAAAGACCTGCCCGCCCTCGCCGAACTGGAGATAGAAACGCTCGACGGTTACCGCCACCTCATCCAAAGTCTGCAAAAAGACGACAGCGCAGCCGCTCAAAACCAGCTCGCCGCCTGCCGACTGATGTTACAGGCTGGGAAACTAACCCATGAAGCCAAACCGCACATGGGTCTCGGCATGCAATATTATGCCACCGTCACCTCGCCGATCCGTCGCTACAACGATTTGTTCAACCACAGAGCGATCAAAGCAATACTGGCAAATCAGCCACTGACGGGGTTGAGTGATAAAGAGCTCGCTGGACTGCAAGAACGTATCGGCCGAACACGCCGCGCCGCCCGCGACTTGGAGCAGTGGCTCACCTGCCTGTACATGCAGGAGCAAGAGCTACAGGACAAGCTCGCCGGCAAACCACAACCACTTGAGGCCACCGTTTCACGGGTCACCTCTGGTGGTATCGCCATTAACTTGATCGAGAACGGTGTATCGGGCTTCATTCGCTTAAACAGTAAAGAATATAAGTTTGACGCCGAGCGCATGACCCTCACCAGCGAGACCCAAACACTGAAACTTAACCAACCGGTGACCGTTGTGCTCGACGGCAGCAACCTAGATAAAAAGCAGATTAATTTTAAGCAGCAACTCCGCGCCGCTTAACCCTGCTAACGTTTAGAGCAACACATAAAAAAACCGGCCTAGGCCGGTTTTTTTATGTCCATCGCTCAGATTAACCTAAGTGTATCAACGCATCACTTGGGTTTAATGAACCAGAAGTAATAAAGTGTCGTGAACGGCGCCAAAATAAAAGAGCCGAACAACCAGCCCCAGTGATGCGCCCGGACCATATCAAGCAAAGCCGCTGCTATGTGGACCAGCATCGCCAACAAACCCAACAGCCAAAACAACGATAACTCGATGCCAACACCTGAGCGTCCGATATCCGCCAGTGCTGGCAACCAGCCAACAGCTGAGGCGACAGCGACGAACACAACCGAGAGCAAGAACACCAATGTCAACCAAGCGCATACCCTCAATAACATTGTCTCGCCCCCCTCAGTAAATCAAACTCACCGTGAATCAAGCCGATTACCACATTAGATCATCGGGTATTTCAAACTGCGCGTAGTGATCGTCATCCGCACCCACCTCAGCCCCCGCATCGACACTTTGTAACGTGCTCGACTGGTTATAAACTACAACAGTATCTTCGTCGCGCTCGCGAATTTTATCGGCGACCGGCTTTGGCACCACCTCGTAACTTTCGCCTAGGCGAACGATACACAGGCGTCCACGGCTCACTTCATCAGAGATTTTTTGGCTGACATTGATTTTCTTAATAGACTTGCCATCGCTGAAATTGAAGTCAACATCACCTCGTTTACCAACCTTATTAAGGTTGATCAGTTGAATTATCTGGGCGGCAATCGCCTTGCGATCCGCTTCCGCTTTACGCTGCTGGTTTAGCTCGCGGTCTTTAGCCAGTTTATCGTCTCTGGTTTTCTGCGCCAGCTGTTGGGCCTCGCTGATGTTCTCATCCTTACTGCGACGATCGACGTTTTTCTGCTTTTTCTTTTGCTTGGAGATGGTATTGGCTTTTTTCTTATCAACCAAGCCAGCGCCCAGCAATTGGTCTTGCAGTGAAATACTCATAATGGTGTCACGTATCCAATAAATAAATCATGGGGATCAATCACTAAGCGGCTATACACCCCGACATTCGTTCATTTTACCTTAAATTTGGCCAGCCACTACCATATTTAACCAGCCCCTGTGGCCATTGCTCAATCTAGCCCTGCCCACCGACCAATAATTTCGGCCCCAAGAAAATTATCGCCGCCCCAAGTAGGCAAACACTCACGCCGACAAGGTCAGTCCAACAAGGGCGTGTTCGCTCAACGAGCGCCAACCACAACAACGACGACGCAAGATAAACCCCGTATAGGCCGCGTAAGCACGCCCCGCAAATTCAGTTTCCACTTTGGTGAGTACAAGCGCGAAGAACACCAAGCTGAGCGTGCAGGCACACAATCTCAGAGGGCTTTTATCCAGCCTCAATCCAAGCCCAAAAAGCGTAACAACCGGCAATTTCATAGAAGCAGCCAAGAAAAATACAGCACGTTCATCAGTTGCCCTTAGAACTTCAAATAAAATACAGACATTAAAAAGCCTGCGACTAAGCAGGCTTTTTAATACTCCCGGAGTATGAATAATCTGAAGGTTAGCAGACCAGTTATTACAGTATCATCCACCCAAGAGCGCCATCTGCTCTTGGTAATCCGTTGCAATCGCTTTGTCTAAGACAGACAACAATTCAGCGCGCATCTTCAATTTAGTGGCTTTAAAGGCCGCCAAGTTCAAGCCTGCTAAGCGTGTGGCCTCGGCCTGCGCCGTGGTCATAAGTGCATCAGCCGCTACGACCTTATCTAAAAAGCCGGCTGTCATGGCCGTTTTTGTATCGAACATCTCAGCGTTCAAGATCGAACGATTATAAAACGCAGGGTGTAAGCGCGCGCGCGGAATTTCAATACCGGAGTAGTGCATCGTCATGCCAATTTGGGTCTCATTCAATCCCAGCTGGAACGGCCCATCTACACCGACACGATAATCACACGACAGCAGCATAAAGCACCCCTGAGCAATACAGTGTCCAGTACAGACAGCCACAACTGGAAGCGGGAAGGACAGCAGGCGGCGACACAAGGTCGATCCGGCCTTAACCATCTCGACCCCCTCTTTGGCGTCCCGCTCAAACACCTTCAAATCAAATCCCGCAGAGAAAATACCAGGCTGCCCGACCAGCATAACCACGGCATTGTCTTTTTCAGCCTGATCAAGTGCGTCATTGATCGCCGCCATGTGATCCGGTGACATAGCGTTAACCTTGCCATTGTGCATGGTGATAGTGGCGACTTTCTTATCGCTGGAGGCGTCTAACTGGTAGGTCACAAGTTCTGTCATGGCTACGTTTCTACTTTGAATAAGGCTGCTCAGCAGCAGGGGTTAAGGTATTGATAATTATTGGTTAAAGCACAGTCCGCCACACTACCCATTCCGCCCGAGATACTGCTCAGACCAACCAGCCACGGTTCAGTGGTAAAGACTAACGGTTCGCCAAGGAGGCTAAATCTTCCGCGGCATCCTTAATCGCTGTCACGTTGCGGTTAATTTCTTCAGTGGCCGCACTCTGTTCCTCAACCGCTGTCGCCACCTGAATCAAATTGCCGCTGACGCCGTCAATCATGTTGGTCACGCTGACCATCGCCTCCAGCGCGATCGCGCTCTTGCTCACGGTCACGCTGGTTCTTTCTACGCCTCGATCAACCACCGTGACGGCGGTTTTCACCTTGCTCTGTAGGGTGTTGACTAGGTCGTTGATTTCTTCGGTCGAATTACGCGTCTTCGAAGCCAGACTCCTCACTTCGTCAGCAACCACGGCAAACCCCCTGCCCTGCTCCCCGGCTCTGGCCGCTTCAATTGCCGCGTTCAGCGCCAACAGGTTCGTCTGCTCGGCAATCATATTAATGACATCGACAATGCTATTAATATTATCGGTACTCTGCGCCACCTCGCTGATGGTTGCGCTGGCTTCTGACATTTCATCCGCCAAAGCCTCTACCTCATTAACGGCCTCGGACAATGTCTGCTGAGTTTCCTTGATCGACTCCAACGCGTCGCTGGAATTACAGGCCGAGTTCGAGGCCAGTTCCGCCACCTCGGTCGAAGTCGCGGTCATTTCATGGATAGACACAGCCACCCGCTCCATTTGGGCGTTTTGAATGTCGGTGCTCTGTTGAATTTTACTCGACCACTCATTCAACTCGTTTTCGACCTCTTGGCGCCGCTCGGACACAAAATTGATCGCCTCGGTAACTGAATCCTGATCACTGCGCTTTTCCATCCGCTTGCTGTAATCCCCCGCAGCAATGGCAGAACACGCGTCACTGATTTGATGATAAGACTGAATAACCTTGCCAAAGCTGTCGATCATCGCGCCAATTTCATCGCGGGGGCCATCACTGTCAGCGGCACTTTGAGATAAGTCACCGATCGCCACACGTTCGGCAATCCGCATCGCCGCCTCAACCCGATTACTGATCGAACTGGCAAACCACCAGGACAGAGCGACGACCACCAACATACCCAGCATAATCATGATGATCGTTTGATTCAGTTGTCGATTAATTGGGCCCAGAACCTGAGCCTCTGACTCACGCAGTACAAGTAACCACTGACCTGTGGCTATCGGTGAGCTAGCAAAATAGTAGGTATTGCCATCGACAGGGTCTGGGCTCAACTGAAAGTTACTGGTGTCATTTTGCTGATGGAAACCACCAAACAAACTGACGTAATCCGTATCACGGATATTCTTGGTAACCAGAACCTCACTGTGCGCGGTAGCCGCAATAAAACTGCCCTGACGGCTGATCAAGAATAAATCCCGGCCTGTCTGTTGTTTGATGTTCAGCAGTATGTCTTGAATATCAAGCAGGGCGCGGTCAACCCCGCCAATGCCCGTAAAGCGGCCATCACGCACGATAGGGTAGGCTTGCTCCACGATCATCTTGCCTTCATAGATATAAGGCTCAGTGACCATCCCCTCAGCCTTACCCGACGCCTGCAGCAAACGCCTCGTTCCGTCGTAATAGAGACTAGTCTCCATATCCAGCAGTGGCGCCACGGCCATGCTGCTACCGTCACGGTACCAATAAGGCAGGAAACGCCCCTGATCATCGACGGTTGACCCTGCATGAGGCGCCACGCTGTATTTAACATCCTGACCATCAGCGTTGGCATCATAGCCGAAGTAAGCACCGGTAAACTGCGGAAATTCTTTCAGTACCCGCTTGGCAAAATTGCTGGATGCCTCACGGTTACCAAACAATCCCTCCTCCTGTGAAAGCGCCATCATCTTAGCCGCTATAACCGCGTTGCCGTTGCGCCGCTCGATCTCCAACGCAATTTTCTCAACCACCTGTTTGAGTGAAAATTCAGCTCGCTCCCGGGCGGAAGCGTTAAGGTTCATGAAGGCCAACGAAATAATCACTGAGATGATCACAATAGTCGGCAGAATCAAGGTGACGAGGATTCGGCCCTTAAGGCTCTGCAAAAAGTTAATATTAACGCTCGTCATGTAATCTCCAATAGTTATGCAAGAATAGTGATCAATTAGACCTTTCGCCTCGCTATCGAGTAACTGTAGGACATATTTTCGTCTCAGTAGAATCTTGATGAGCTGGACCAACTGGCAATCCGGATCAAAGAAGACTGAGCGGTGAAGAGTGAGAAGTGAGAAGTGAGAAGTGGACGTATTAGAAACAAAAATACGCCCACAGGGGGCGTATTAGAGATACAAGACGTAAAGGCTCAGTGATTGACTGTAACGACCAGAATAATCACCTAAACAGCGGATTCGAATTTTATGGGGTTACGACATTAAAATTGGCCACAGCACCTTCAAACATAGACAGAAAGCCTAACAGCGATAGAACACTGCCCTCTACCTTTAAGCTGTCCGAGAACAACGTGTCCTTAATACCCGCTTGGCCGGTCATCATATTCAAGAACAGCTCTCGCGTAAGTGTCAGGCTGGCATCCGCCTCTGGGTCCGGAGCACTGACACGGTGGTGTAATACAGAGTTAGACAAGCTGAGAACAAATTGTTCATTGCTGTCCGACATGTGCACATTCAAGACGTATTGCTCACCGTCGGCTTTATCCGCATCGAGACGCGCCGCCATGGAGTCGAAGAACATCGACGTCTCCACTTCTAGCAGCATGCCCGCCGCATCGCTCAAATCCATGCCCTTCTGCGGCGCGCCGTGACGCAGCTCATAAGCCGCCGTCAAATACACATCGCGCCATGGGCCCGACTCAGCTTGATAGGCCAACTGGTCATAGGTTTTAGCCAACAAACCCCGCGCCTGTGCGTTATCAGGCTCGGCAAACACAAGGTGATTAACGATTTCAGCGACCCAGCGATAGTCGCCCTCAGCGTACGAGGCCTGCGCTTTATTAAGGAGCACCTCCGCGCCGCCAATAAACTCAACGTAGCGCTTGGCCGACTCGCTTGGGGTGTGAGGGTTTAGGTTCGCTGGGTTGGCGTCATACCACCCAAAGTAGTGCTGATATACCGCCTTGGCGTTATGGCTGACCGTGCCGTAATAACCACGGTTCGAAAAGTTATTACTCAGCGTTGACGGCAACTCGAGCGTTTCTGCAATTTCACGGGGCGTAAAACCTTTGTTGGCCATGCGCAGCGTTTGATCGTGAATGAACTTGTAGGTATCACGCTGCTGCTCTAAAAACTCAGTGACTTTATCCTGTCCCCAGATAGGCCAGTGATGGCTTCCAAAGTAGACATCCGATTTACCACCGAACAGCGTCAAGGCTTCATCGATAACATTGCTCCACACCAGTGCATCGCGAACCTTAGCCCCGCGCAAGGTATAAACATTGTGCATGGTGCGCGAGACCACTTCTGCGCCACCAAACGCATTGTGCTCGGGTAGATAGAAAGTAAATTCAGCCGGAGCTTCTGAGCCAGAGGCCACTTGAAATACAAGTTCAACGCCGTCGATGGTGATGGTCTCGCCGGTTTCCTCAACCTCATGGGTCGGCGCCAAAATAGCCACCAAGCCTTCTTTAGCGGGCTCTTTACCCAAGCCAGTATCAACATGACCACGCGGTGAAACCGGTAGGTTGCGACCGTACATAAAGGTCGCACGACGCTGCATAGCGACACCGGCCATAATGTTCTCGCTGACCGACTCATCAATAAAGCCCGCTGGCGCGATGATTTCTAAACCCTGGTAATCGCTTTCCCTCAGCGCGCCCTTAACACCACCAAAGTGATCAATATGGCTGTGTGTAAACAGCACCGCTTTAATAGGTTTATCGCCCAAGTGCTCCCGGGCAAAAGCCATCGCTACCTTGGCGTTATCCTCATTCGTTAAAGGGTCAACCAAGATCCAACCATTATCACTTTCAATCAAGGTGATGTTGGCCAAGTCAAAGCCGCGTAGCTGGTAGATGCCATCGGTCACTTTAAACAGACCGTGAATACCATTGAGTTTAGCCTGACGCCAAAGACTCGGGTTCACCGAGTCGGGCGCCTCACCAGCGACAAAGTCATACGCGTCTTGATTCCAAGCGACCCGCCCTTTGTCCGTCATGATCTTCAATGAGTCCATCGAGGCTATCAGACCGCGACGCGCCTGCTCAAAATCCTCTTGGTCGTCCAACGGCAGTGTTTCTGCAAAGCCTTTATTGTAAGCCGTGGTTTGACTTGAGGCGGCCACATGCCCAGCGTCATCAGCGGAAGCATCCACGGCCACCGACACCGATCTATCACAGCCGCTCAGCGCTAACACACTGACTGAGAGTAACGCGAGCGAGAGCTGGCGGGTGGAAGATAGAGCACATAAAAGCTTACGCATAATTCAGTCCTTATTAATCGTGCATCATTTATACCGCAGCTCAGAAGAGCACTCTTGTCTTTCAGCGCCAAACAGCATTTCTTAGGCACCAGCCAACCGTCTAGGGCGATCGGCCCCAAACCCAGCAGCGACGATCAAGCCGGTAGGTTAACTTAGCACATACAAAAAACCCCGCGGCAAGCCGCAGGGTTTTTTGTATGGTGCAAGCACCTCACTGACTAGGCAGTCGCCTAGCCAGACACCAATCTCATTAACGACCCACAATACCGCGCGAGATCACTTCTTTCATAATCTCGGAACTACCCGCATAGATGGTTTGAATACGTGCATCCGTGTAGAAACGCGAGATAGGGTATTCAGTCGTGTAGCCATAGCCACCAAACAACTGCAGACATTCATTTACCGCGCGCAACTGCATTTCAGTGGTTGCCAGCTTCACAATTGCGGCGTCGTCATTGGTCATGGTACCAACGGCAAACTTAGCCATGTTCTGATCTAGCAGCGCCTTACTCAAAGCAATATCAGTCTTCACATCGGCTAATTTGAAGCGAGTATTCTGGAACTGGCTGATGGATTTACCAAATGCCTTACGCTCTTGTACATAAGCGGCGGCCAAATCTAACGCGCCCTGAGCTGAGGCTACAGCCTGAGTAGAACAGCCTAAGCGCTCACGTGGCAACTCTTCCATCAGGTGTATAAAACCTTTGTTCTCGCCACCTAAAAGACTGTCTGCTGGCAATCGAACATTATCGAAGAACAGCTCAGCGGTGTCGCTGGTGTGCTGACCAATTTTATCAATTCGCTTACCACGGGAGAAACCAGGCAGCGTTGTATCAACCAAAAACAAAGAGATGCCCTTGGCGCCAGCGGTTGTATCTGTCTTAGCACAAACAATCGCCAAGTCAGCGTAGAAACCATTGGTGATGAATACTTTTGAGCCGTTCAGAATGTACCCATCGCCATCGCGCACTGCCGTTGATCGCATGCCAGCTAAGTCACTGCCAGCGCCCGGCTCAGTCATGGCAATACAACCCAGAATGTCGCCGGTAACCATGCCAGGCAACCATTTATCGCGCTGCGCTTGCGTACCGATGTTGTGGATATATGGCGCAACAATATTGGCGTGGATATTGTAACCACTGGCCAAACCGCCGAAACCAAGACGGCTGATTTCCCAGTTGATCAACTGACACACATCAAAGCTAGCCTCTGCAGCGCCATACTGTTCCGGCATATCAACACACAGCATGCCCGCAGCACCCAATGTTTTCCAAAGCTCGCGAGGCATATCTGCGTCTTTTTCCCACTGCTCATAGTAGGGCGTCACTTCCTTCTCTAGGCATCTCAACACCATATCGCGGAACAGTTCTAACTCTTCATTATTAACAGTAGACACAGGAAAACCTCTCTAAACGGTGAAAGTAAAATATGCGCGCAGTATCCGTCATCAACTGAACAACAACAATGTTCGAAGCTGACAAATAGCTGACACTTTCGGACAACAACTATCTTAAAAGACGTGAAATTAGCCTGAAATTACGTAAAATACAGAGTATGACTACCACAACCGGACACCCCCCAAAAACAGTGTCGATTCGGCAAGAAGAAAAGCACACCATTGCCAGCTTCTTTGCCCGCGCGCATCTGGACAACGCCGAACGGCTAGGTCTGTGCCGTGAGCAGCTCATCAGCGCCGCCAATCTTTCCAGCTCCCTGCTGCAAGAAAACGACGCCCGCATACTGCCGCAACAACTATCAGATCTGTTTCAGGCCATCTGGGCCGAGCATGACGATGAGTACCTAGGCTTCGCCTCCAGCCCGACACGTGTTGGGGTTTTCAGCCTCATCAGTGAGCGCATGATCAACTGCAAAACGCTGGGAGAAGCGCTTCACGAGGCTCAACGTTGTTATCGTCTCATTAGCGACAACATCGCCTTTGAATTAAAGCAGCAACAGGACACAGTGCACTTGTACATCCTGCTGACAGAGCCAGAGAAAGACACTTATCACATGCTCACCGAGCTGCTACTGATGATATGGCACCGATTCCCAAGCTGGTTAGTGGGTGATGACATCCCGCTCCACGAAGTATGCTTCCCCTACGCTCGCCCAGCCCACGCAGAGGAATACCGCCTGCTCTATCCAGCGCCCTGCCGGTTTCAACAAACCGCAGCTAGGCTGAGCTGGCCAAGCGATGTATTACAGTGGCCCATTCGACGCAGTAAAGAAGAGCTGCGCCGCTACCTAAAACAAGTGCCGCTGCCCTGGTTTAGAAAACCTCAATACCCCAGAAACATCACCGATCAAGTCAGCCGGCTATTGGAAGCGTCACCGCAAGAGCAACTCATCACCCTCGACGCCATCGCCAGCCAACTGCACATGACCAGCCGCACCATCCGGCGCAAGCTGAGTGCTGAGGGCAGCCATTTTCAGCAATTGAAAAACAACCTGCGTCGCGACCGAGCTATTCACTGGCTCAGTCAAGATTACATTAGCCTAGCTGAAGTTGGTCGTCGCAGTGGTTATCTTGAGGTCACCGCGTTTATTCGCGCCTTCAAGGGTTGGACTGGGATTTCACCGGGGGACTACCGCAAAAAACTGCGAGCCCCCCACAAGTAGTCCGTCATACGCTGCGCGCTAGCCCTCAGCAGAGCTCCACGGCCTGATCATTAACGGCAGAGTTCGAGCGCTGTATTAAAGCGCCTCAGAAAGTGTGGCTGTTGCTGTAGGAACTGACTCCCGAAGAAGACCACTAAAGGCGACGAGGTAAGGGTTTCCATGGCGTAGCCATCACCTAAAAGCCGGTAACCCTCGGTGGCTTTTAAGAACAGTTCTGAGCCTACGACCCCATCGATATGCTTCACCTGCAGCATATCAATCATCTGTTTGTAACCGGTGACATCGGTAACCCGATCGCTCAAGCGTGAGGCTTGCCCGTGCTCCACGTCAGCACCACGCATAACGGCTAAACGCATATCACCAAATGCCTCCAACCCTGACACATTGTCCTTACGCTGCGCCTTTCGATACAGCAGCACCTTCTGATCATAGAATAAAGGGGAGGACGCAATTGAGTAGCTCAGGCGCTTTTTACTGTAGTTGCCGGGAAAGAAACCGTCGATGTCTCCAGAGGCAACTCGACGCTGTATTCTTGAGAATGGACCATAACCATAGACTACGTGATATGACAGGCGATCAAAGGTGCAATCGATCATCTCGCGAAAACGTCCGCTCAATTCATGGTCATCTACGTACAGCAATCCCTTCCAGCGCGAGCTGTCTTCGCTCAGTGTATGCAACTGCACAACTGGCATAACCTCAGCCTTCGAGTAAGCGTGCGCAGAACAGAGTATTCCAGCTGTCACCAAACAAAGTAGAGCAAGCCTCAACAAACGTTTCTTCCTCTAAGTGGTTAACATCAAATTTGAGATCATGTGTTATTCAATAATACACAAGTGTTGGGCAACGTTCGGAGCTTATAGTTAAACCCTCAAATGAAAGGGAAGATCAAAGCCCTCAATAGGGCACTAGCACGACCTGGCAAAACAGATCACCTAACAGAGGCTCATACACCATAACCGGTAACCCATTGATTTCGCCCCGCAGCTATTGAGAACGACCAAGGCCAGCTAAGCCCTTAGCATCACAGCCACACTTGAATGAAAAACAATTCCCAACGTTTTAAGCGCCGCCTAAACCGTTATCGAAGCTCGCGCCCTTGCGGCTGCGAGGGTAAATACTAGATAACGGCCAACAACGCTATCAGCCGCAAAAGTACACCTGAACATAGCAGACATAAAAAAGCCCCCACTGTTACCAGTGAGGGCTTTATGTTCAGGTAGAAAACTGCTCCTGCGTTTTCTACACAACCTACATCCTGTAGGCCGGATGAACGCTGAGATTAACCACCCATGGACTGAACCATGGAGATCATCACACCCGCCGCAACCGCGGAGCCGATCACGCCGGCCACGTTCGGGCCCATGGCGTGCATCAATAGGAAGTTCTGAGGGTCTGCCTCAAGGCCAACCTTGTTAGAAACTCGCGCGGCCATCGGCACAGCCGAGACACCGGCCGAACCGATCAATGGATTCACCTTGTGCTCACTGAACTTGTTCATCAGTTTCGCCATCAAGACGCCAGCCGCCGTACCGATACCGAAAGCAACGATACCCAGAGCCAGAATGCCCATCGTCTTAGGGTCAAGGAACTTGTCCGCCGCCAGCTTAGAGCCAACGGAGAGCCCCAAGAAGATGGTGGTGATGTTGATCAACGCGTTCTGCGCTGTGTCAGAAAGACGATCAACCACGCCACACTCTTTCATCAAGTTACCGAAGCAGAACATACCCAGCAACGGCGCTGCCGTTGGCAGAACCAAAGCGACCAGTATCAAAACAACAACAGGGAAGACAATCTTCTCGCGTTTGGACACCACACGCAGCATCGACATCTTGATTTTGCGTTCCTCGGGGGTCGTCAGTGCCATCATAATAGGCGGCTGAATCAGAGGAACCAATGCCATGTATGAGTAAGCCGCAACCGCAATCGCACCCAGTAACTCAGGCGCCAGCAACGAGGCAACGTAGATAGCCGTTGGACCATCGGCGCCGCCGATGATACCAATAGCCGCCGCGTCAGCGATGGTGAAGTCCATGATACCGAAGTGACCCATCGCCACCGCACCGAGTACGGTGACGAAGATACCGACCTGCGCTGCGGCGCCCAAGAACATTGTCTTAGGGTTTGCCAACAGGGGACCAAAATCGGTCATGGCGCCCACGCCCATGAAGATCACCAGCGGTGCAACACCGGAAGCAATCGCCACAGAATAGAAGGTGTAGAGCATGCCGTCGGTGAAGTTCATATCACGCGCTGTCTGCGCTGCGAGAAGCAGTTCAGAGCTTGACGCGCTGCTCAGTACTGCCTTCACATCGGCGTAGCTTTCGTAAGCCGTCACGCTCAAGGCTTTGGCCATCGCCGCCAATACTTCCGGGCCGCCGGTGGTGATGGCGGCCTCGGTTGCGGAAATCGCTAAGTTAGCGCCGGGGATGTTGGCAACAATGCCGCCAAAACCAATGGGCACCAACAACAGTGGCTCAAAGTTCTTATTGATTGCCAAGTACAGCAGCAGCATACCAATAAAGATCATAACGGCCTGGCCAGGTTGCATCAGGTAAATACCCGATTCCTGCCAGAGTCCTAATAAATTTTCCATCAGATAGCTCCGGGCTTAGGCAATGGTCAGCAGGGTATCGCCAACGGCAACAGAGTCGCCATCTTTAACACTTATAGAACCAATAACACCCGACTTAGGCGCCACCACGTTGGTTTCCATCTTCATGGCTTCAAGAATGATGATCACATCACCCTCAGCAATCTGCTGGCCAGGCACAACCTGAACCTTAAAGATGTTACCCGCCAATGGGGCTGGCACTGGATCGCCGCCGCCAACAGCCGCTGCTCCCGGTGCAACAACAGCAGCGCCGCCGATTGGAGCAATACCCGTTAGGTCGCCACCGTCAGATACAGTAACGGTGTAAGACGCGCCTTCCACTTCAACGGTGTAAACTTCTTCACCCTTGTCGTTGGTTACCGTTGAGCTTTCTTTGCCGGTCGGTACTGGCTCGAACGCGCTTGGGTTGTTGCGGTTCTCGAGGAACTTCAAACCGATCTGAGGGAACAGAGCGTAAGTCAGAACATCGTCAATCTCACCTTCACCAGCGGTCAGGCTAATGCCCTTCTCGGCAGCCAAACCTTTCAGCTCTGCAGCCAACTTATCCATCTCTGGCTCAATCAAATCAGCCGGGCGGCAGGTAATGGCTTCAGCACCGTCGAGAATCTTGGCCTGTAGTTCAGCGTTATAAGGCGCAGGCGCCGCGCCATATTGGCCTTTCAGAATGCCCTGAGTCTCTTTAGATATAGACTTGTAACGCTCGCCGGTCAGTACGTTCAATACCGCTTGGGTACCAACGATCTGCGAGGTTGGGGTAACCAATGGGATAAAGCCTAGGTCTTCACGAACGCGTGGAATTTCTTCCAGTACTTCAGCGAAACGATCCGAAGCGCCCTGATCTTTCAACTGGCTTTCCATGTTGGTCAGCATGCCGCCAGGCACCTGAGCGGTCAGAATACGACCGTCTACACCGCGCAGTGAACCTTCGAACTTGGCGTACTTCTTCCGTACTTCACGGAAGTAGTTAGCCACTTCTTCCAGCTTAACCAGATCCAGACCTGTGTCGCGGTCCTGGCCTTGCAGCATCGCCACCATAGATTCTGTTGGGCTGTGGCCGTACGTCATGGACATAGAGGAGATAGCCGTGTCGATGTTATCGATGCCGGCTTCAACGCACTTCAGTGCCGTCGCGCTGGACAGACCCGTAGTCGCGTGACACTGCATGTGGATTGGAATGCTACAGGCGGCCTTCAGCTTGGTGACCAGCTCAAAACCAGCGTACGGCGTCAACAG